>Ga0209713_10002124_pt1 | contig 12209 bp, 9 predicted proteins | sample ArcOceMetagenome_3_FD_187444 | JGI IMG/M metagenome (GOLD analysis project Ga0209713, IMG submission 187444) | Marine eukaryotic phytoplankton communities from Arctic Ocean - Arctic Ocean- Svalbard ARC20M Metagenome (SPAdes) (version 2) | ecosystem: Environmental > Aquatic > Marine > Oceanic...
AACAAAATAAAATTCTAAAGAAAACATAATTAAAAAAAAAAAATTATCACATATAACGAATATTATTTCTCATTAAAAAAGAGAAATATTTATAAATATTTAATGATGCACATAAATTACAACAAAAATTAAAAATTAACTAAACTAATTAATTTTTAAAACTACTATGAGATAATCTAAAAAAGCTTATAAGTTTAATTAGACGAGGAGATTTTTTCAAAAAAGTATCTTCTTGAAAAAGATTTTCTTTTGATAACGTTTTTATTTCAGTTAAATAAATATAATTTTTATTTAAATAAATAGGAAACGCTCGTAAATTACTTTTTAATGAATTTTCGTTTGAATTTAGAATAAAATTCTTAAAACCTGTAGAAATTTCTTCGTTAACTTGTAATAAACTATTTAAATTGAATTGTGAATTAGTACTACCTAAAGGTGACCAAAAGATTTTTTTATAACTACCTAAAGTACTAAGAAAATCAAAAGATTCCTCTAAGAAAAAGATTTTAGGTAAAGTCATTTTTCCTAAAATCTTTTTGTTAAAACTACTGTTTTTTAAAGTTGTATTACGACTGTTAAAATTTGATAAGTACACCCATAAAAACACCGGTGATTTTAATAATGTATGCGTAACTTTTTCACTTATTTCACCAACAGATAACACTATATTATTTTTAAATGTGGTGAATAAGTTCAAATTTAAAGAATTTTTTTCTAATTGAAATAAATTATTTACTTTATCTAGCGAATAAAAACTTGAGGTTTCTAAACTACCTAAATTTTTTAACACCATTGTATTTTTTGAAGAAATTTCGCAACTAGAGGTTTCACTTGATATACTACTTAAAACACCATTTGCATTTTTTATAAATGAAATGCTATTTGAAAAGGATTGTAAAAAATCTCCATCAAAACGGCGCTTTACTATCATTGAAAAAAATAAGAAAGAGTTTAGATTTTTAGATATATTTTTACATAGGGTAGATCTACCTTCTAAAATATCAATTAAAGTACAAACTCCCAAGCCCTTTTTATAATTAAAGAATACATTCTTTTTTTTATAAGGTAATAAACCTAAAAAAAAAGCATCACGTGAAACAATATAACCCGATACTCCACTTAATATTTTACTTGATAATGAAGGAAATTCACTTAAGAAATCTGTACCAATAGAAAAATAACGGGTTCTTAAATCTTTTAATGAATATTTTTTTTTACCATAAAAAGAATTTATTCCTTTTTTGTTACGTTTTATATACTTTTCCATTAGAGTATTTGATGTATAAAGAAAAGGATATAATGAAACAACACCTTTTCGTAGAAATGATGAATGATACCATAGACTTGCACCTTTTTCACTATTATTAAATGATAATAATAATAAATCTTTTAGTGCAGTATAAGGGCCAATTATAGAAACAAAACTTTTAGAAAAAATACTACTATAATCAAAGCTTGCATTTTTACTAGGTATAAATAATTGGCTTGAAAGCTTTGTGTCAAAACTTGTATGCACCATACTATTTGATTTAAAACCAGTACTTTCAATCCGATCTAACATTATTCCATCAATACAATGACGGCTGAAATCACTTATTAATTTAGTTCCTGTCTCACCTGAAAAAATTGGAGTTATTCGTAATATTTGATTCATACCACGTTTTATTGCCAGACGCATCCCTAAACCTAAGGTATCTGAAATACCTAAATACTTAATTTCATCCATTTCCCAAGGACGACCTTTAAAAGAATAATCTTTATTAGTTAAGGCACCCACTGGGCAAATATCCACGATGTTCCCAGATAATAGACTTTTGTCTAAAAATTTATTAAAATAAAATGAAATTTCTGTATTTTCTCCACGACCGATTGTTCCTAAGTCATTAGTTAATGCTTTATCTTTAAGAAAACGAATACATCTAGTACAATGAATACAACGAACCATAATAGTTTTTATAAATAAACCCATATCTTTATCTTGTACAGGTCTTTTAAAGAATAGAAAACTCCGGCTGGAGTCTCCACCAAACTTTTCTGATTGATCTTGAAGATCGCACTCGCCACCTTGGTCGCAAATAGGGCAATCTAAGGGGTGATTTGCAAGTAAGAACTCAACGACACCTTCTCGTGCTTTTTTTACAAGAGGACTCTCTGTATATATTTCCATATTAGGGATTCCCCGAGACGTACAAGAAACTAACGGCTTCGGACCGCCTTTCATTTCAACTAAACACATACGACAGTTACCTGCAATACTCATTTGATCGTTATAGCAAAAACGAGGTACTCGAATACCGATAGAATCACAAATCTGTAATAATGTATAATCTTTGGTAAAATTTATTGTATTTCCGTTAATTTTTAATAACAAGAAAAAATAAAAGATTCTTTTCAATTTTTAATTCCTGAATTTAATTATTCGTTTGTTGTTAACATTTTTTCAACAACACCTAAACCTAAAACTATTACAGTTAGAAAAAGAAAATAATAAAGAGTTGAGCACTGTCCAACAAAACCAAAAGGGTAATCTGTAGATGATTGGCCTAAATAACCTAATAATAAAAAGTTAGATAAGAAAAACATAACAAAGAACTTATATAAAGGTCGGAAAATTGGACTTCGAGTTTCTGCGATATTAATTAAAGGAAAAATTAATAACATAACTATTGCACCACCCATTATAACAATACCTCCAACTTTATCTGGAATAGAACGTAAAATTGCGTAGAAAGGTAGGAAGTACCACTCTGGAACAATATGTTTTGGTGTATGAAAAGGATCTGCCATAATATAATTATCAGCATGACCTAAATAATTTGGAGCAAACATTACAAAACTTGAAAAAATTGTTAAAAAGAAACTGAAAGCGAAAAGGTCTTTTGCATAGAAATAAGGGTAAAAACCGACAACGCTGTAACCAGCTTCACTACCTAATGGATTATTTGAACCATCACGGTGAAGTAATGATAAATGTAAAACAGTTGCTCCAGCAATGATAAAAGGCATTGTAAAGTGTAAACTAAAGAAACGGTTTAGTGTTGGGTTTTTAATTGTAAAACCTCCCCAAAGCCACTCAACAATCTCTGTACCAACAAATGGAATTGCAGTAAAAAAATTTGTAATAACAGTAACACCCCAAAATGACATTTGACCCCAAGGTAAAACATAACCCATGAAACCTGTTGCCATCATTAGAATAAAAATTATAATACCACTAATCCAAAGCTGCCCTCGTGGATAAGCATATGAACTATAAAAAATACCTCGAGCGATATGTAAATAAATAGCACCAAAAAACATTGATGCACCGTTTGCGTGAATGTAACGAATTAACCATCCAAAATCAACTTGTCGCATAAAATACTCAAGACTTAAAAATGCTAAGTCAATATGAGGTGTATAATGCATTGCAAGTAGAATACCAGAGATAATTTGAATTACAAGGATAAGACCACCCATTGAACCAAAACTCCATAAATAATTTAAATTTGATGGGGTTGGGTAGTCTACTATGTGAGAGTTACCGAAAGCAACTATTGGATCTTTTATTAATACTCGACCAGCCATAAATAAATAAATTTAGACAACTTAACTTATAAAAATTTTTTATACTAAAAAGGATTTTTCTTCAAGCCTGAAGAAAAAGATAATAATTCTTGCATAACACCTTCACCAACAAATGAATAACGGGTTTCTAAAAAACCTTCTAATGGGTAATCTTTTCTTAAAGGGTGGCCCTCAAAACCATAATCTGTTAAGATACGCCGTAAGTCTGGATGTGATCTAAAATAGATTCCATATAAATCCCAAACTTCTCGCTCAAGCCAATTACTACATTTAAAAATACTTGTTATAGAGGGTATTACTTCTAATTCGTCTAGAAAGGTTATAACTCGGATTCGTTGATTGAACCGTACGCTCAATAAGTTATACGAAACCGCTAGCCGTGAATCGTTTCTAATAAAATCAATCCCTGCAATATCTGTTAAACATTTAAACTGGAAATTAGTTGAATTTTTTAATATTATCATTGTTTGTAAAATTCTATTTGGCTTACATATTAATGACAATACATCACTTTTTTGTAATTCAACAGAAGGTATTACTTTTGAAATAAATTGTGCAAATAAACAATCAAATTTTTTTATATTAGAGTTAATTAATGAATTCATAATTTAAAGGAACAGAGTGGACTTGAACCACCGACCATTCGCTTATCAAGCGAGCGCTTCTACCAACTGAGCTACAGTTCCTTATCATTAAACCTATCTTGGGGTAGAAGGACTTGAACCTTCGAATAATCAAGTCAAAATCGATCGCCTTACCACTTGGCTATACCCCACTTTAGATTTAATCCTTAAACATTATTTTTTTTTCTTCTATAACAACCTTTTTAATAGTAAAAAAAAAAACTTTGGGACAATTTGAGACCACTAAAACCCACAGATTCTGAAACCTGTATTGCCGAGTAACACTAAAACATACTTTTATGACGCAATGTATCAATTGAAAAAATAAAAGAGATCTAAAAATTTTTGTACAAACAGGCCTCAGCCTTATAATATTGTTTCACAGCCTTTACACATGCGACAACTAAATTTAGTGATGCCAAATTATCCCAAAAATTTAATTTCTGTTGTTAAAAAAGTGGTTATAGGGGGAAAAGAAAAAGAGAAGTTGAAAGGTAAAAATGAACGATGATAATAAGAAAAGAACAAGTGAATGGAGTGTTAAAGTTCCTTAAAGAAGAACAAGGGGAGAGGGTAAGCCTCAACGGCGATTGAGTGATATTAAATAAAAAAGAAATAAGAGTGATTCTCTTTATCCAGGAGAGGATATTTATATTCTATCTTGGATAAAAATATAAAAGTATTAATTTCACAAATAAAATTCTTAAGCTATGGTTTATAACAAAATTATAAGTGTAATGCCTTCAGCATTTAATTATAACAATTATTTTAATAATAGTCAGCTAAAAAGCTCAGTCTGTAGGCAGATTGGGGATGCTGCTGGATTTAATGAGCATTACGATAATTTCGAACCTGTTTTAAGACAGATTAATAGTAGTTTTGCAGATGATAAACATTTAAGCTTTTTTTTAAAGAAAAGTTTGGTTCAAAACCTTAAAGATAAAAGCTTAAATGTTGAAAATCAATTTGAGTTCATTGAAAAGTCTTTTCCAGCTGTAAAAAATTATTCCGAGGCAGGGCCTCAGATTAAAGACCTAATGATAAAAGTAGAAGATATTCATGAAGGAAGATTGATTATGTCTGATTTTATACTTACAGAATAAATGTATTCGAGTTAATAAAGGTTGAAATAAACTAAGTGGTACTCATACTCATATTCCTCTTATCCTATATTTTAAAAATCTTGAATAATACTTTGGAAATAAAAAATTTATGTTTAAAAAACTTTAGTGGTATTAAAGTTTCCAAAAGTTTTTTTTTTTTCATTTAAAAAAGTTGTTATAGAAGAAAAAATTTGGATAGATTTAAACGAAAAAAATACAAGAATTCTTAATAAGGTCTAAAATGTTTATATTTATTTTATCCTTATATTCTTTTATCATATCTTATTATGCTTTTGATTTACTTGAATTCATTATATTGTTTTTATCTAAAAAATTTAGTTTAGATTTAATGTTAACCCAGTTAGAAGATTTAACAATTATAATTTTTGATTTAGTTAATTATAGCCTTTTGGTATTAATAATTCCCTTTTTGTTCATTCAGCTTTATTTTTTTTTTGCACCTGCGTTTTATGGTAAAGAAAAAAAAATTATGTTGGCTTTTCTGACAATCTTTTTACTTAGCGGATTTTTCTCGCTATTTCTAGCTTATATCAGTTTTATGCTATTTTATGATCTATATTCAGTCCAGCTCTTTGATTTCAATTTAGATACTTCAACTAAAATTTTAGTTGATTTAAAAAAGATTCTTGGGTTTATTTTTTTATTTGTTAAATATAATTTATTTATTTTCTTACCTATAAACCTTTTACTAACTTTCTTTTTTAACTTTTTTAAAAGTACTTTCTCGGTAGAGCGAGATATTAAAAAAGTTAATTTATTGATTTTTATTTATCTTTATTTTTTGAATATCATTCTGGTTGAAAATATAGCTCAAGTATTTTTATTCTATTTCGCTCAAATCTTACAACTTGAATTTTTAATTATATTAGAGTTTATTTTTTTACATCAAGGTTTAAAAGAGTTAATTTGATTTGGATTTTACAAATATTATGTCAACTAATATTAATACACAAGGACACCCTTTTCATTTAGTAGACCCAAGTCCATGGCCTTTTACAGGAGCTTTTGGTGCTTTAACTTTAACATGTGGAACAGTTATGTATATGCACGGTTACGTTGGTGGAGGTTTTACATTAACATTAGGTTTTTGTTTAGTTCTTCTTACAATGGCTGGTTGGTGGCGAGATATTGTTCGGGAGGGTGCTTTCGAAGGTCACCATACAAAAGAGGTTCAAATAGGTTTACGACAGGGTATGATTTTATTTATTGTATCAGAAGTAATGTTTTTTTTTGCATTTTTTTGGGCATTTTTTCATTCAAGTATTAACCCTTCAGTAGAAATTGTTCAGTGGCCCCCTATTGGTATTGATGTTATTGGTCCTTGGGGCGTTCCATTATTAAACACTGTAATTTTATTAACTTCAGGTGCTACAGTTACTTGGGCACACCATGCGATTTTTACAGGAAATTTTCGACGTACTGTTGAAGGTTTAGCTTTAACAGTATTTTTAGGTTGTTTTTTCCTTTGTGTTCAAATGCTTGAGTACGCAGAAGCTCCATTTACAATTGCTGATAGTGTTTTTGGCTCAACATTCTTTTTAACAACAGGTTTTCATGGTTTTCACGTCGCTATTGGTACTATTTTTTTAGCAGTATGTTTAGTACGACTTTATAACCAAGAATTCACACGAGAACACCATGTTGGTTTTGAGTCAGCTATTTGGTATTGGCATTTTGTTGATGTTGTTTGGTTATTTTTATTCGTTGTTGTTTATTGGTGGGGTGGTTCAGCTAGTGAGTTGATCGATCCTGCTGTTATTGCTGTTTAATTGCTTAAATTAAGCTTTTCCATGTAAGGTGCTTATTTTTTTTGATTTTTATTTATGTTTTTTATAGTTTTTTTATGTTTAATTTTTGTTCTAAGTTTATTTTGCCTTCGGGCCTTTTTTTCTCTGGGCTTTTCCTATCACCAAATATTTTTGAAATATTTAATACTTTCGAATCGTCAATGTTTTATGGATTTTTACCATCAAATATCCTTTCATTAATAAGTATTTTCCCGCTTTTAGGTTGTTTCGTTATTTTATTTATTTGGTCACAAGGGAAGGGTTCAGATTTGTTATTTAAAGTTGTTGCGTTTGTAACTTCTGCATTTAGTTTAGTCTTTGTTTCTTTTTTAGTAATTGCTTTTGACAAACAAGCTACAGGTTTTCAGTTTCTATATTCAGCTGTAGATTTACCTGTTTTTAATTTAAGTGTTGTTCTTGGTTTAGATGGTCTAGGTTTAGTTTTTACTGCCCTAACTGCCTTACTTATACCTTTATGTATCTTAGGGTTTTGGAATTCAAAATTATTTTCTAAAGAGTTTTGTATTTCTTTTTTAGTTTTAGAGAGTTTACTTTTTCTTGCCTTTTTTTCTGTAGATTTATTCTTTTTTTACATCTTTTTTGAAAGTGTTTTAATTCCAATGTTTATTATGGTAAGTGTTTGGGGTAGTCGTGCTCGTAAAATTCGAGCTTCATATATGCTTTTTTTTTTTACATTAGTCGGATCTATTATCATGCTTCTCGCAATGTTAAAATTATATATCGAATGTGGTACATTAGATATTCGTGCTTTAAAGCTTATTGTATTTGAAGAAAATTTTCAGTGTATGCTTTGGTGGCCTTTCTTCTTAGCTTTCAGTGTAAAGATTCCTGTGTTTCCGTTTCATGTTTGGCTTCCGGAGGCTCACGTTGAAGCCCCTACTGGGGGGTCTGTTTTACTGGCTGGTGTTTTATTAAAATTAGGTGTGTTTGGTTTTCTTCGGTTTTTAATACCAATGTTTCCCGTAGCTTGTGCTTACTTTTCACCTGTTGTTTTTGTTTTATGCTCTTTTGGGGTTGTCTTTGGTTCATTAATTGCCATACGACAGAGTGACTTAAAACGTGTTATTGCGTATTCTTCAGTTGCTCATATGAATTTAATTGTTATGGGTATTTTTAGTTTAACATTTCAAGGTTTTGAAGGTGTTATTATTCAAAGTCTTGCTCACGGTTTTGTTTCAAGTGCCCTTTTCTTTTGTATTGGTATGTTATATGAGCGTTTTCATACAAGAACTATTGCCCATATTAGTGGTTTAACGGTTTTGATGCCGGTTTTTAACATGTTTTTTTTAATGTTCACCATGAGTAATATCGCTGTTCCCGGAACAAGTAGTTTTATTGGTGAGCTTTTAATATTATTAGGTATTTTTAAGGCAAATATGATTGCTTGTGTAATTGGTTGTACCGGTATGGTCTTAGGTGGTTGTTATTCGCTTTTTTTATACAATCGTTTAGCTTATGGTATACCAACCTCTAATTTATTTTATGGTAAGACATTAAATAAGTTAGATATTTCTTATAGAGAAGTTTTTATTCTAGGTACTTTAGCATTAGGGAATTTAACATTAGGAATATTCCCTTTTTTTTATACAGAATATATTAACACCTGCTGTGCAGAATTAGTTATAAGTTGTTGTCGTTAGATTTTAGTGGTATCAAATTATCCAATAAGTTTTTTTTTAGTAATTTAAAAGGTGGTTATAGAAGAAAAAAAATAACTATAAATTAAGTTAAGTCTAAAGTTCTCCTAAAAAATGATTTCACCCAGTGTAGAAACAAAAGCATTAAAATTCTCACCTTTCGTTCTTAGGTGGTTTTTTTCAACAAATCATAAAGATATTGGAACTTTATATTTTATTTTTGGTGGTTTCGCCAGTGTTGTAGGTACTTGGTTATCTATTTTAATTCGTATGCAACTAGCTTTCCCAGGTGGTGAAGCTTTATCAGGTAATTGGCAATTATATAATGTTATTGTAACTGCTCACGCTTTTATTATGATTTTTTTTATGGTTATGCCAATTATGATTGGTGGTTTTGGTAACTGGCTTGTTCCTTTAATGATTGGAGCGCCAGATATGGCATTTCCACGAATGAATAATATTAGTTTCTGGTTATTACCACCAGCATTAATATTATTACTTATGTCTTCTTTAGTTGAAGCTGGAGCAGGTACTGGTTGGACAGTTTATCCACCTTTAGCTGGTGTTAGTGGTCACTCAGGCCCATCTGTTGATTTAGCTATTTTTAGCTTACACTTAGCAGGTGCTTCTTCAATTTTAGGTGCAATTAATTTTATTACAACAATTTTTAATATGCGAGCACCTGGCTTACATTATTATCGATTACCTTTATTTGTTTGGGCTGTATTAATTACAGCTTTTCTTCTTCTTTTATCATTACCTGTTTTAGCAGGTGCTATTACAATGTTACTAACAGATCGTAATTTTAATACAACATTTTTTGAACCTGCTGGTGGTGGAGATCCAATCTTGTATCAACACCTTTTTTGGTTTTTTGGTCATCCAGAGGTTTATATTTTAATTTTACCCGCTTTTGGTATTGTTAGTCACGTTGTTACTAACTTATCAAATAAAAGTGTTTTTGGCTATTTAGGTATGGTTTACGCGATGCTTTCAATTGGTATTTTAGGTTTTGTTGTTTGGGCTCATCACATGTTTACTGTTGGTTTAGACGTAGATACTCGAGCGTATTTCACTGCAGCTACAATGGTTATTGCTGTTCCTACTGGAATTAAAATTTTTAGTTGGATTGCTACTATGTGGGGTGGTGTTATTCGTTTAGAAGCTTCAATGCTTTTTGCATTAGGTTTTATTTTCTTATTTACTGTTGGTGGTGTTACTGGTATCGTTTTAGCGAATTCTGGTTTAGATATTGCACTTCATGATACATATTATGTTGTTGCTCATTTCCATTACGTTTTATCTATGGGTGCTGTATTTGGTATCTTTGCTGGATTTTATCAGTGGTTTGAGAAATTTACTGGTGTACCTCATAATGAGTTTTTAGGTAAAGTTCATTTTTGGATAACTTTTATTGGTGTTAATATTACTTTTTTTCCAATGCACTTCTTAGGATTAGCAGGAATGCCACGGCGTATCCCAGACTATCCTGACGCATACGCGGAATGGAATTTAATAGCGTCTTTTGGTTCATATATAACAGCTTTCGGTCTTTTATTATTCTTTTATAATATCTATATTTCTCTTTTAGGTGAGAAATCTGTAGCAAAATCAACTGTTATGGTACGAAAAATTAAAACACAAGGTTTAGGTTTAAATAGCTAGTATTATGCCAACAATAAACCAATTAGCATCTAAACGTGTTCGTTTAGTTAAAAGGCATAAAACTAAAAGTGGTGCTTTAAAAAAGAACCCTTTTAAAAAAGGTACTTGTGTAAAAGTTTTAACAAGAACTCCTAAAAAACCTAACTCGGCTCTAAGAAAAATTGCGAAAGTAAAATTATCTACAGGCAGTTTTTTGTTTGCTTTTATTCCTGGTGAAACACATAATCTTCAAGCGCATTCTTCTGTTTTAATAAGCGGAAGACCTGCTCGAGATTTACCAGGTGTTAATTATCGAATGGTTAGAGGTGTTTTTGACTTAAAAGGTTTAAATAGAAAAAAAAAACGATCTAAATATGGGTGTAAAAAAAAAAAAGGGTGATTTTTTCTCTAAAAGACGTTCTTTAAAAGAATCGTTTTATCCTAAATTTTTTATAAAAAAGTTTTTACAATGGCCTCTAAAAAAAGGTAATAAAAATTTACCCGTAAAAAAGTTATTAGAATTTAACCATAAGTTAGTTTATACACCTCAAAGTTGTCGCCGACTTGATTTATTATTTGTAATTTTGATTTATACAAGTTTATTTAAATTTAGGTCAACAAACTTAACATTTATTAAACGTCGTTTAAGCAAAACAACAAAAAAAAAAGTTTACGAAAACGTTCCGTATAATCACTTAGAAAAAAATTCAATTAAACTTTTTTCTTCAATGTTTAACAAAGAAATAGCAAAAAAAGGTTCTATTTTTTTTTTTTTAATTCAGAAATATTTGAAAAAAAAATTAATAAAAAATTACCGTAAAAAGTGTTATTTATCATTAATGTCAGTTCCATTAACAAAAAAGTAATCTTTAGATAAAAAAAAATGAAAATTATATTAAAAAAAGTATCGTCAAGTATCTTGGCTTTAATTACTCTATCTTTTCTTGTAGTAGAATCTCAATTTATAAATTTAACTGAATCAATTTCTGCACCTTGGCAGTTATATTTCCAAGACCCTGAAACGCCTATTATGGAGGGTATTATTAATTTTCACGATAAAGCAATGTTTTTAATAACATTTATTATCTTTTCTGTTGGTTATATTTTATTTAGATGTGTTGTACTGTTTGAAGACAAAAATGACAATCGATCATCTGAAAGGTTTATTCACGGTACTGTAATAGAAATTATATGGACAATTTTACCAGCGTTAGTGCTTTTAAATTTAGCAGTTCCATCATTTTCTCTATTATATTCGATGGATGAATTACCAACACCACAAGGTACGTTAAAATGTGTAGGGCACCAGTGGTACTGGACCTATGAGTACTCAGATAATTATACAAATAATCAATCAGGTACTATTGTAACTAAAGAATTCGAGCGAACACCTAGCAATAAGTTAGTGGGAGCTTCTATTTCTTTAGGCTCAGAAAGTGGTGATATTAGTATTTTAGAAAACTTCGAAGGTATTAACGAAAATGCTGCATTAATTTCAAGCCGTTGGGGTTGGGATTCATCTGTTTCTGATTCATTAAAAAGTGTAACAAGCTTCGAGCAAGGTTCAGAAAATTCTGATCCTGTATTTCAACACGTTGAAACTGAAAGTTACCTTATTAATGAAGCAGTCGAAGACGAGTATTACCGACTTCTTTCTGTGGATAATTCAGCACGAATACCGGCAAAGCGACACGTTCGTATTTTGATTACATCAGCGGATGTTTTACATAGTTGGGCTGTTCCATCTTTAGGTATTAAAGTTGATGCATGTCCAGGCCGTTTAAATCAAACCTCAACTTATTTAAG
>Ga0209713_10002125_pt1 | contig 12203 bp, 4 predicted proteins | sample ArcOceMetagenome_3_FD_187444 | JGI IMG/M metagenome (GOLD analysis project Ga0209713, IMG submission 187444) | Marine eukaryotic phytoplankton communities from Arctic Ocean - Arctic Ocean- Svalbard ARC20M Metagenome (SPAdes) (version 2) | ecosystem: Environmental > Aquatic > Marine > Oceanic...
CAACGCGACCGTCGTGCCCGAGCTGGCCACTCTCGACAGCCCGCTGCAGCTGCAGCCACTCTACCTCAACACCGACTCGTTGCAGGCGGGCGGTCTGACCGCCTACCGCGCTGCACTTGCGGCAGGGCCCCCCCACGGTTTGCTGGGTCCGCCGCGCTCCGCCGTCTCGGTGCCGACGGCGCAGCTCGGAGCAATCGACTCATTGCCGCAGCTGAGTTACTGGGCGTCGTCACCGACGCTCTCCGACAAGAGCATCTATTCGCACTTCGGCAGGACGTACCCGAGCGACTCGGTGAGCGGCGGTCTGGTGATGCAGACCGCCTCGGCCTTCGGCTGGGTGAACGTGGCCTGCATCTACGTCAACGACGTGTGGGCGCAGGGCCTCTTGACCGTGATGCAGTCGTGGTCGGGCGCGAACCCCGACGGCGCGAAGATCGCGCTCGCCGCCACGTTCAACTTTGGCGACGCGACGAGCCTGCAGCAGGCCGTCGCCGACGTCGCGGCGTCGCACCTCAACATCATCGTCTTCATCGTCTTCGACAGCGACCTCGATGTGCTGCTCTCGGCCGCCGACGAGGCGGGGCTGCTCGGCGACGAGTTCGTGTGGATCTGCACCGACACGACGACTGCCGACTCGCCCGCCAACACGGCCAACCCCGCGCTCACCGCGCAGCGGCTCGCGGGCACTCTGGCGCTCACGGTTGCCCCTTCGCGCACGGAGGGTTACGGCCGCCTCGCGGCGGTCTGGTCTGAGCTCACGCCCGCCGACTGCGCCAACGACCTGTTCAACGCGACGGACGCGACCTTCTCGACGGGACTGCCGCCCGACGTGGGCGCGTATGCGTACAACGCCGTCATCGCGTTCGGCCTCGCGTTTGCTGCGGCGCACGCCAACGGCACCGCGCTCGGCGACGGCGACGCCATCCGTGATCGGCTCTGGGCGACGGGCTTCAACGGCTCGGCGGGCGAGGTCCGCTTCTCGAGCGAGACGGGCGACCTTGTCACCGAGGGGCTCATCTACGCGCTCAAGTACATGCAGCTGCAGGACGACGGCGCGCTCGTGCTGCACGAGGTCGGGTCCGTCGTCTCGGGCAGCGTGGGCTCCTTGTCGCTCGACGCGCCGATCGTCTGGCGAGGCGGTGGCTCGGCGACGCCGGTCGACCTGTCCATGGCCGCGCTCTCGTGCGAGCCAGGCACGGTGGAGGGCTACACCAGCTCCGCAACGCCGACGTGCACGCAGTGCGAGGCGGGCACGTACGAGGTCTCGCGCAAGCTGTGCACGCCGGCCGGCTCGTGGTCGTACGCGCCGAGCGCCGGCGCCAACGAGACCACCGGCAGGCTGCCGTGCCCCAGCGGGACACGCGTGCTCACGCTGCTGGCGGAGAGCAGCGGTGGAGGAGAGCACGGTGGCCTCGGAGTGGAGATGCAGGCGAGCGTCGGCGCGTCGAACGCCTCTCAGTGCGTGTGCGACATTGGGTCGTACAACGCCGAGCTCCTCGAAGACCCAGACTGGGCGGGCGCGCCCCGCTGCGTGGCGTGCCCCGACGGAGCGATCTGCGCGGGCGCCTATCTGCTCCCGGTGGCGCTGCCGGGCTTTGCGATGCTCGCGCACGCCGACCCGACCAAGGCCCCCTTCTTCCTCGAGTGCAAGGGCGGCCCACTCGCATGTCCAGGCGGCACCATCGAGCCGCTCATCATCGGCGCGACGGAGGTCACCTCTGCCGCGTTGAGCAGCGACAGCGTGGTCCAGGTGCCGTACCGCTGCGGCGACGGCTACCTCAACGGCAGCAGCGGCTGCTACCGCTGCGAGGACGGCTACGGCATGCAGGCGAAGCAGTGCGTCGAGTGCCAGTACCCGGCGGCGACCTACACCGTCCTGAACCTGCTGTTCGTGCTCTGCTGGTTCCCCGTGCTGCGCATCCTCCTCACGCAGTACGTCAAGTCCTTCTACACGAGCATCGCCTTCCTCCAGTTCCTCGGCGTGTACTCCTCCTTCCCGTTGCCGTGGGGCTCGGGCCTCGCCGACGTCTTCGAGGTCCTCGGCTCGTTCAACCTCGACCTCGACGCGCTGGGCGTCTCGTGCTCCGCTGGCGGCCGCGGCCACACGTACCGGAACCTGTGGGGTATCCAGATGGCTCTGCCGCTCTTCTATCCCGTCGCGGTGTTGGTGCACCTCGTCGTGGGCCGCGCGCTCACCTGGCTCGCCGCCTATGAGCTGCCGGGCATCCGGCTGCTCCTCTGGGCCGGCTGGCGGCCGCGGCGCGACTTCTCGTTCGCGCAGCTCGTGCGCCTCTACCTGCCACAAGGCCTGTTCTACCTGAACATGTACCTGATGACGGGCGTCAAGACGTCGCTCCACATGCTCTCATGCGCCGACGACGGCAACGGTGGCTCCTTCCTCCGCGCTGACCCCGGGATCGAGTGCTGGAAGGGCGGCCACGTCGGCCTGGCCGCATGCGCCGTGCTGGGCGTCATCGTGTACCTTGGCGTGGTGCCCGCGATCTATTCCTGGGTGCTCTTCGTCGTGCTGCCGCTTCGTGGGCGGCAGAGCCCGGCGGCAAAGCCCTTCTTCTTCATCTTCGGCCGCTTCGAGGCCGAGTACTTCTTTTGGGAGTTCATTGAGTCGGGGCGCAAGGTGGTCTTCGTCTTCGTCGCCATCTTCGGCGAGGGATACGTGCTCGAGCAGTCGGTCGTCGCTCTCGCCGCGGTGGTCGCGGTCCTGATCCTGGACTTGCTCTGCCATCCGTACGTGAGCGGACTGTACGACGTGCTCGAGGAGGTCTTGGCGTTTGTCGAGTTCATGGTGCTGCTGCTCGGCCTCGTGGCCCTCGCGCAGCCCGCCCCGGGCGGCTGGCACGAGGTCACCGCGTGGGTCTTCCTCGTGGGCGCGCTGGCGCTGATCGCATACACCGCCCTGTTCGACCTGGACAGCGTCTGGCAGAGCAACCGCACGCATCGGCTGCGCTCGCGCCACCGGCTGACGCTCTCGCCCACGATCTGGCACGTGGGCGCTTTCGACTCGGTGCTCCTCGACTGGCTCGAGCAGGCGTCGCCCGCGGAGCTCGCCAGCCTCGCCCAATTCGACGAGCAGCTGATGCGTGCGCACTTCTCGGGGGCGCTCGACGCGCGCACCAAGCGCACTCGGCAGTACACTGAGCAGCTCAAGGCTCTGCCGTTCATGCTCAACAACATGTGCGGCAAACCGGACGGCTCGCTCGACTCGTCGGGCGGCACGACGGTGGGGTCGCGAGTCAGGCACCCCACGCGCGGCGTCGGGACGGTCGTTGAGCTGATGGACGACGGCAGGACACGGATCAAGTTCGACGCTGGCGACGGGTCCACGCATAGGTACAAGCCGCACCGGCTGCAGTCGATGGCGCCCCTCGTGACGACGGTGGGCGAGATGCTGACCAAGTACCTCGCGACGGTCTCGGGCAATCAGGTGTTTGGCGGGAGCGCCATGCCGATGCAGCACTTCTTCCAGCGTGGCGCGCGCGGCGCGCTCTGTGCGTGGCTTGGACAGCCGTCGCCCGAGTCGCTCGAGGCGCGCGTGCAGCTGCACGGGTTCTTCGCGTCGATCATCGCCTTCGCTGACGCACAGAAGGCGACGATGCCGTGGCACGTGCGCCTCAGGAAGCGCCTTCGCGTCAACCTGGCCCACTCGCGACGCTCCGCCCAGGCGCAGCGCGCGGCCGCCGCCGAAGCCAAGGCACACGCCGCCGCCCATGCCACGAGCATGAAGTCGCTTAGGCGTACGGTGCACCATGGGCTAGACGAAACGGTGCACCGCGACTTGGGCGCTCGGGCGCTCGGGCGTCAAGCGACTATGGTCCTCTTTGGCAAGTCCGCTGCTTGCGAGTCACGTACCGAGAGGCTTTTGGCACGGCTGTTGACGCTGCTGCGGTGTGAGATGGTCGAGGTGGTGGCGCCGCCTGCCTCGGAATCCGAGCAGAGCGATCACGGCGACCCATTGCCACGGTCGGAGCAGCTGGTTGCGGCTGCTGTGGTGCACCCCTCAGCGCAGATCGTGCGCCGCTTCAACAAGGGGCAGGCGGTGTGGAGCACGCCGGGCTGTGCCGTCGGGCTGTGTGCCACGAAGCGCCTGCCCGTCTTCGTCGAGAATGGACGCTTCAAGTGCGGCGAGGAGGAGGGTCGGCTCAAGCAGAAGTACAAGGTGGGCGAGATCTCGCAGCTGTGCGTGCCGATCTTCCAGTACCGGTGTTTGACGGCGCTCGTCTCGAAGGCCGGCGACGCAGAATCCTCACGGAAGGCAAGCGCCACGGCAAGCGCGCACAACAGCGCGGCCATCGAGGTCGAGGTCGAGGCGACGATCATCCAGGAGGGCCCCGGCGAGCACCAGCAGATCAGCGCCGTGCATGTGGTGCAAGTGGAGCCTCCAGGTCGGCGTGACCATGACCATGACGATCGGCCCGGGGGGCCCGCACCGACTGGCCAAGAGGCGCCCGCAGGCCAAGAGCAAGAGCAGCCCGTCGAGCGCAAGCTGCTCGGGGTGCTTCGCTGCAGCAACAAGTTCGCGGCCAGCAGCAGCCGTGCGGGCTACACCTTCCCTGAGGCAGACGCGGCGATCGTCGCCCTGTTTGCGAGCCTCATCGCCGAGGTCGCCGCCAAAGAGCTCTTGCTGGAGGAAATGGTTGTGAAAGTGCAGCGCTCCTGGAGGCGCCACTATCGTCGCATGCAGGCGCTCCTGGAAACCTAGCTGCGACTGAAAACGCCATGGGCCGGGCGATGGGTGGTCTTTTATCCGCTTGCGATTGGATTTTGACAGCAGAGGTGAAAATACTACGGCTTTACCCGAGGTTAAAGTATTAATTTAAGTGATAAAGCCGTTAACCAGCAAACACCACGTCCACGACACGTAAAGAGAAGGATCATTCAATGGAACGTCCGCTGCCGCTTTTACCCATATGGATCAACCGCAATACCCATGGTTGCCACCTGATGTGGATCAACCGCAATACCCATGGATGAACCGCACGAACTGCATCTTGGCGTGCTGCTCCGCAACCTGCTGCGCGGTCTGGCCGTTGCGGTTGAGCAGGCTGGTGTCGGCGCCGCGATCGAGCAGGAACTGGGCCGTGTTGATGTCGCCGGCCAGCGCCGCCTGGTGGAGGGCGGTCCAGCGGCCCGAAGGCCGCACGTTGACGAGGGCGTGGTTGGCGCGCACTTGCTGGCGCACGAGGGCGAAGTTCTGCGCCTTGGCGATGTCGAGGAAAACGTGCTGCTCCTGCAGCGTCGGGGGATGGTTGTCGGAGTCTTCCGCGACGCCGTCGTAGTCGCTGTTGTAGTCGCTGCCTTCGTCGCTACCCTCCTCCCCGCTCTCGCCCTCCTCGCCGCTCTCACCCTCCTCGCGGTCGTCGTCGCTGTCGCCGCCGTCCTCGCTGAGATCATCCCCGTCGTCGTCGTCGTCGTCGCGGGCCCGCTTCTTCCCCTTGAGCTCCCACGGCTCGTTACCCACCGCGTCCTCCTCGTCGAGGGAGGCGAGCTCGGCGGCGGGGCGCTGGCGCTCCGGGTTGCGCTTGAGGAAGGCCTCGACCAGCGCGATGAGCGTGTGGTTGCGCGCGACCACCTTGACCTTCATCCGGCACTCGGGGCACTCGGGCTTCTTCTTGAGCCAGATCGAGGCGCAGCCGCCGCACAGGTTGTGCAGGCACGGCTGCAGCGCGACCGCCTTGTGCAGGACCTCCTGGCAGATGCTGCAGGTGAGGAGCGCCGCGTCCTCTCCGCTGCTGCCGGCGGCGCCCTCGCTGCTGCTCCCAGCCGCCGCGCCGGATGATGCGGAGGAGCTCGCGGCGGCGGTCGATGATGATGCGTTGCTGCCCTGGCTCTGCTCCGATGGCTGGCTGGCGATGAAGGTGAAGAGGTGGTGCTCGCCGCTCGCGGTCGCGTCGGACGCCTCCTTGCAGCCGGGCTTGATGAAGGCGATGGTGTCGCCCGTCTTGAGGGCGCGCTCCTTGCCCTTGCCGAGGCGGTCGCCGTTGACCCAGGTCCCGTTGGTCGAGTGGTCCTCTAGAATGAGGTCGCCGTCCTTGCGCACGAACTTCGCGTGCAGCGAGCTGATGCGGGGGCTGTCGATCACGAGCCACGGCTTCGCGTCGCTCTCGGCCTTGATGCGGCCGACAGTGTGCTCGTCCAAAGTCAGGTCGTGGCACGCAGCGGTGCTGTTGCCGGCGATGATGGGGATTAGCCTGCCGAGGACGGAGGCCGCCGGCGACTCCAGCTCGTCGTCGTCGAAGACCTGCGTCGCCATGCTGAATAGGTAGTGCCGATATTTGCCGACGCCGCTAGGCCACGCAGAGTACAAAGCGGTCGCTTCGGGAACTGTGATTTCACAGTTGAGGGGTTACACCACTTGCGGCTTCGGCAAAGCAATGATCTAACGTATCAGAGCTTGATGTCGGGTTGTCGGCCTTCAGCCATCCAAAGAGACCGAGCGAGTGAATGATCACGCTCACATTTTCGCCTCTGACACCGGCTGGCTGGGCGTTTGGAGCGGGTTTACCCAGCGGACACGGCTAGGCTATGCGTTTGGGTCGAAGGTACCACTCCTGGCTCGGGCGGTTTAACGGTTTGGGATTACTAAGTTCCACGGTTATGCACCCAACACTCCTACGTGGCTAGAGGCCAAACCATCTAGAGAGTTAGTTACCAGCTTGCATGCCTTGTTTCGCGTCGCGCCACCGCGGTGCGCGCCTGCGCCAATGCCGGGCGCCTTCGGAGGCGAGCTGCTCCAGTGGAGTAACCAGGCCGGCCCGTCTCGGGCGTCGAGCAGCCAGGCCGGCCCGTCGTGGGCATCAGGCGACGGCGGCGATTGCTCCGACGAGGACGATGACAGCGCCGCCCTCGCTCGAAGACTTCAAGCTGAGGAAGAGGACTACGCACGAGCTACCCACGATGACTCTGCGGCGGAGCAGAGCTTGGCCCTCGCACACAGGCTGCAGGCTGAGGATGAAGCGGCGGAAGCTCGGGCGGCACGCCACACAGCTGAAGAGCATTGGGACGACGCCGCGCTGGTCGCCGCCCACGATGACGCCAGGGCGGAGGAGGGCCTGGCCCTTGCACTTAGGCTGCAAGCTGAGGAGCAGGAGGCGGAGGCTCGGACGGCACGCGAAGCGGCAGAAGGGCGTTGCAAAGACGCCGCGATGGTCGCTCAGGTGACGGAGAAGGATCGGCGAGCACAGGAACGGCGGCTAAAGCAGCTCACCAGACGGCCGCTCGCCGCGCGTTCGCTCGCCTCAGCTCGGTCCCTTCTCAATCGTTCGGCAACTACACGAACTCCCAGACAGTCCATCCGAGCCAAGGTCACTCCAAACAATATCCGGTACGCCAAGTTGCGTGGCGAGAGAGGGTTTGCTCGCTCCCGCCGCGCCTACTCCTCCACGGCGAGCGGCCCATTGTGGGAAGAGGCTCACCGATACGTCGACGAGATGCAGCCACCAGCTCGGTACGCAGACAGGCAACGCGCGGCGCACGAGCTTGCGACCTCGCTCTCGGCCATGTACATGAGCAGCCCATTCTATGCCCTCGAGCTGCTGCGCAACGTGGTCGCAATTGGAGCCGACTTGGACGCGCCACTTGTTGGCTCGCTGCTGAGCCTGGCCGAGGAAGCTGGCGAAGCGCAGCCCCCGGACGAGTACACGTGGCAGCTCGTGCTCTCGGTCCTCACCAATATGGGCGTCGGCGGCGGCGTCGAGGCGATCCTGCAGGAACGCGACACCATCCTGTTTCTGGCCGGCCTGCTCACGACGGGAGAGGCGCGGACGCGGGAGTACGCGCTCGCATGCGTCTACAATCTCGCTAGTGGGGCTGGGGCCGCGAAGCCCGAGCGTCGGGAGCAGCGCTTCCGGACCGAGCTCCTCGACGTGCTTGCCTCGGAGGGGGTGCAGCCAGCGCTGCGAAGCGCGGCTCAGGGCTCGGGGCAGAATGCCGAGTTCGCGCAGAGGATCCTCAACTGCACCCGACGCCATACTGCGCTTTCGCGAAGGGCGCGCTGCTCCTCGTCCGCACCCGGGCACACCGCAGCCGCGACGTTGGCAACAGGCGCGCATGAAGAGGGCAACGAGGCAGCTGGCACGCCGGAAGAGGCGGTGGCCTTCGGCCGGCGCTGGAGGGAACGGCTGCGCAGGCGGGCGCGAGGCTACGATGTTGTGCTCGCCGTGATTTCCCCGGACTGGGCGACCGACGTGGTGTGTGTCCAGGATCCGGAGAGCGCGGAGGCGGCTGCTTCTGCCGAAGACGTGCGTGTCGACACCGAAGAGGTGCGCGCCGATGCCGAAGAGGTGCGCGCCGATGCCGACGAGGTGCGCGTCGACATCGTCCCTGCGACAGGGGGAGCGGGCCTGGGGACGCGCAAGCGCATGGCGGTGGCGGCGGCGCTGGCGGCGGACGCGATGGGGCCAGCGCCTTCTGAACCGAGGACGGCCCATCGTTATCACACCGTGGCTACGGCAGAATACACGCACCCGGCCGAGGCGGAGGACGACGCGGATTCTGACTGCGCGGACACGATTGACGAATGCGGACGGGGCGCAAGGACGGGCAGCCGGTACAGCGCCGTAACTACAGTAGAGATATGAGGTGTAACAGCTATTGATGAAACTGGTTCTAGATACGCAGCTCGAGCTGAAAACCACGAGTTAGTCACGCGACACTCACTCCCGCCGCTCGCCCTACTCACGCTGTGCCATCTCCCTCGCCCCCCCCACGGGCACCGCCAGCGCGCTCGGGTACGCGACGGGCAGCGGCCCCGGCGCCTCGAGGCCGAGCGAGTGGTCGGAGTCGTCGCCCCACCCGAAGACGCGGCCGTCGCTCGTCGCGGCGACGGTGTGCGACCAGCCGGCCGAGACGTGCACCACGTCGCGCAGCCCGCCGAGCTTGCGCGGCACGACGACCATCGGCGCCGCGGGCGCTTGGCCGTCGACGCCGCCGCCGCCGACGTCGCCACGCGGCTTCAGCCAGCGGCTGCTCGGGTGCCCGCCGGGCTCCTCCCGCTGCCGCTGCAGCAGCGCGGCGAGCTCGTCAAGGTCGAGGCCGAGCCGGCCGTCGGCGCAGCTGCCCCACGCGTAGACCGCGCCGTCGTCGCGGGACACGGCGACGCAGTGCGCCACGCCGCACGCGACGGCGCGGTACCGCACGCGCGCGCGCCGATCGCGCCGATCGCGCCGATCCCGCTGCCGCTGCCGCTCCTGCCGCGCGGCCTCCCCCGCCCGAGGAGCCGTCGCCTCGCGACCCACCGCCGCCGCCGCCGCCTCCACGTCGGCGTCGGAGGGATTCTCGGCACCAATCTCCTTCTCGGCACCACCCTCCTCCTCCTCGGGGTCCTCCTCCTCGGGGTCCTCCCCCCCGGGGTCCTCCTCCCCGGGGTCGGCGCCGCCGGGCTCGAGGACGCGCGCGGGGCGCGAGCTGTGGCGGGTGGCCGCGAAGCCGACGCCGCGGCCCAGCTGGCCGTAGCTGTTGCTCCCCCACGCGTACAGCGCGCCGCTGTGCGTCAGCGCCACCGACGTCGCGCCGCCCGCCGCCAGCGCGACGACGCGGCCGCCGTCCTCGCGCGCGAGGCGCATCAGCCGCTCCACCGGGTGCGGCGAGTGCAGGTTGTACCCGCCCACCTCGCCGACGCCGAGCGCGCCCTCGTCGGTCGAGCCCCACGAAAACACCACGCCGCGCGCCGTCAGCGCCAGCGAGTGGTGCGTGCCGGCGGCGATCGCAACGACCCGCTCCGTGCGCAGCCCTGCGATGGCGTACGGCACCTTTTTCGGCGGGCCGCCGTGCTCGCCGTGGCCGAGCGCGCCCTCGATGCCGACGCCCCACGACGAGACCGCGCCGGCGCCGCTCAGCGCGAGGCAGTGGTCGCGCCCGCACGCGACCGCCACGATCGGATCACGCGCGCGGCCACGGACGGCGGGCTCCCCGCGCATCGCCGCCGCCGCCTCTGCCATTACCCCAGTGCCGTCGTCCTCATAGCTCTCGAAGGCGGGAATCGGCTGCAGCAGCCGGACATCGCGCTTGCTCTCGCAGCCGAGCTGGTCACGGTCGCCGCTGCCGCACACGTAGACCTCGCCCGTGCTCGCCACCGCCAGCGTGCACGAGGGTCCGACGGCCGCCGCGACAAAGGTGCGGGGCTCCTTCATTGGCACCGGAGTCGGCCGCGGCGCCGAGGCCCTGTCGCCGAGGCCCAGCATTGCCGACTGAGACCACTCGTTGAATTCGTCGTCGCTGATGTTGTCGGCGCCGCCGCACGTCAGCAGCCGGCCTGCCGAGTCGATGAAGGCGGTGTGCGTGCGCCCCGCGCAGATGATCGGGGACGCGCCGGCAGAGGAGCTGCGCAGTGCCTCGCAGAGCATCTCGAGCGCGCTCCCCTTGGCTCGTGGGCGGAACGGGTGGGGCGGGAACGGCATCGCGGTGTCGGAGAAACGCGGGCAGTGTCTCGCCAGCATGGCACCGTGCTGCTTCAGGACACGCTGCTCCTCCTGCATCCGGAGCGCCTCCTCCACCAGAGGCCGAGCACCGCGGCAGGTCTGAGCGGCCGCAGCCATCGCGGGTGGTGGCAGCTGCGCGAGTACATCGACGAGCATCTCGGGGGGGAGCTCGAGGAGTGCTGAGCCGTTGCGAGAGAGTGTTGCAGGTCCCTGCAGCGCTGCGGCCAGCTCCTCAATCATGCCGAGGGCGAGGGACGCCTCCGTCGGGTCGATTGCCGTGACGGGCGCCGCGCGGACGGCGGCGAGCAGCGACTCGAGGGGGTCGCGGAGGCTGATCATGGAGGAGCGATTAGAATTCGTCGAGGAGGGGAATAGGACGGACGCCATCGCGTCGCTCAATCTCCTTCCCGCGCTCCCGGGGACCAGGTCCCGGCGTCCCGGCCCCGCAGCCACCGACGCCTGAGTAAGCCATCAGTTCAGTTGCCTAGCTTGCTCTATACCCCATACCACCCTCACTCACCTTTTATCGCGCAGCAATTCGTCGCGGGTACGGCCAGTGCTCGCCTCTCGCCGTCCTCTCCCCCGTCTCGCCAATTTTCACCTCCTTCACATCTTCATCCACGCCGGCTTTGCCTTCTTCTTGCCCCCGCCACCGCCAGCCTCGGCGCCGCTGCTCGAGGACGCGGCGCCACCCGACGACGACGACGACGACGCGCCGCCACCGACGAGCCGCGCGGCGGCGGCCGCGGCGGCGGCCTCCCGCTTGGCGTCGCGGCCGACGGCGCTGGGGAAGCTCTGCTGCGCCGCGTCGACGCCGCGGATGTCGGCGGCGGCCTCGTGCTCGATGAGCGCCGACGGCTCGAGGGCGGCGAGGTGCGCGGGGAGCGGCGCGTCCCACGCCAGCGTCGCTGTGGCGGCGGGCACGAGGCCGGCCTGCGCGAGCGACTGCTCGGGCCGCAGCGTCACGCGCGGCGGCGTCGTGAAGAGGTGGAAGGGCAGCGCGCGCGCGCCGTTCTCGGCGCGCAGCAGGGCGCGCACCTCGTCGAGCACGTGCGAGACCGGCTCGAGCGGGTGGAAGGTCGCCTGCATCAGCAGCCCGCCCGGCAGCCGGACGCGGACGAGCGCGTGCGAGTACGTCTTCATGTGGGTCAGCCGGTCGAGCTCGCGCATCGCCTTGGTCATGATCTTGCCGCCGCCCGGCTCGCCGCCGCCGCCCGGCTTGCCAGCGCCGCCGCCGCCGCCGCCGCCGCCGCCCGAGAGCGCGAGCTGGCGGAGGTCGCCCTCGGTCACCTCGTAGAACTCCTCGGGGATGTCGTCGACCCCCTGCGGCGCGGCGGCCAGCGACGGGTGGAGCAGCTGCAGCTGGCGCGCGATCTCGCCGCGCAGCTCGGGGCGCGGCGCCTCCTTCTGCCGCCGCAGCGCCTCCACCTTGCGCTCGGTGATCGTCGCGCGGCTCTCATTCGGCGCGGAGGCGGGCCTGCCGCCGCCGCCGCCGCCGCTGCTGCCCGCCGCGCCCGCCGCCGTCGGCGGGAAGCGGAAGGGCTCCTGCGGCGGCTGCGGCGGCGGCTGCGGCTCGAGAGGCGAAAGCTGCGGCTGCTGCTGCTGCGGCTGCTGCGGCGGCTGCGGCGCGGCGCCAACCGGCGGGAGGAGGCTCACGAGGGCGTGCACCTTGTGCAGGTCGGCGGTGGGCGGCAGCACCCACAGCTTCTCGCCGAGCGCGCCGGCGGCGTCGGGCACCTCGTGGAATCCGAGCAGTCGCAGCAGCGAGCG
>Ga0209713_10002126_pt1 | contig 12195 bp, 4 predicted proteins | sample ArcOceMetagenome_3_FD_187444 | JGI IMG/M metagenome (GOLD analysis project Ga0209713, IMG submission 187444) | Marine eukaryotic phytoplankton communities from Arctic Ocean - Arctic Ocean- Svalbard ARC20M Metagenome (SPAdes) (version 2) | ecosystem: Environmental > Aquatic > Marine > Oceanic...
GGCCCGGAATCGCGGACAACACTCGTGCCGATTGCGGGGCCGCCGGCAGCGAGGGTGCGCGACATGGTACGCTGGCGCGAAACTATGCATAGATGTAGAAGTTTTCTCACATTCCTAGTGCAGGGTGCTGGGGTAATCGCTGGCAAACGCGTCGCCTCAATAGCCTCAATAGCCTCTGCTTACACCCTCTAAACTTTTCCAATCTCTAGACTCTGGTGCTTTTCTTTCATCTGCTCCTCTGCCATGATCGCTTGCATAAGTGCATAACGTGCGGTGGTTGTGCGCGCGAGGGCTTCCCAGCGCACCATCCTCGTGCACTTGACGGCTGTGAAAGGCATTCAAACGCGATGAGTGGGTGCTTCGACCCCTCCCGCCGCGAACTTGCGCAGCGAGCGAGGGAGTTGGTTGCCGAGGCCGTTGCCCCTAACTTCGCAAACCACCGGCCAACCATGTCCAAGGGCTCGGGCGAGTGCGTCAAGGTCGTCGTCCGCTGTCGCCCGCTCAACTCCAAGGAGACGTCGGATGGGCGGGTGTCCGTCGTCGAGATGGACGAGCGGATGGGCATGGTCGCGCTCTCGGCGCCCCAGGCGGCGGGCGAGCCGCCCAAGACGTTCACCTTCGACGCGGTCTTCCCGCCCAACACGCCGCAGGAGGCCATCTACAAGCAGACGGCCGCGCCCATCTGCGACTCGGTGCTCGAGGGCTACAACGGCACCATCTTTGCCTACGGCCAGACGGGCACGGGAAAGACCTTCACGATGGAGGGCATGAACGACCCGCCCGAGCTCAAGGGTCTGATCCCGCGCGCCTTCAACCAGGTCTTCGACTCGATCGCCACCAAGTCTGGCGAGTCGACCGAGTTTCTCGTGCGGGCGTCGTACCTCGAGATCTACAACGAGGAGATCCGCGACCTGCTGTCGAAGAACTCGAACAACAAGCTCGACCTGAAGGAGACGCCCGACTCGGGCGTCTTCGTCAAGGACCTCACGTCGTACGTCGTCAAGAGCACGCGCGAGTGCGACAAGCTGCGCGACTTTGGCGCCAAGAACCGGCACGTCGGCGCGACGGCGATGAACCAGGACTCGTCGCGCTCGCACTCGCTGTACACGATCACGGTCGAGTCGTGCGAGACGCGCGCCGACGGGACGGCCTCGATCCGGATGGGCAAGCTCAACCTCGTCGACCTGGCGGGCAGCGAGCGGCAGTCGAAGACGCAGGCGTCGGGCGACCGCCTCAAGGAGGCGACCAAGATCAACCTGTCGCTCTCGGCGCTCGGCAACGTCATCTCGGCGCTCGTCGACGGCAAGTCGCAGCACATCCCGTACCGCGACTCGAAGCTGACGCGGCTGCTGATGGACTCGCTCGGCGGCAACACGAAGACGGTGATGGTCGCCAACATGGGGCCCGCCGACTACAACTACGACGAGTCGATCTCGACGCTGCGCTACGCCAACCGCGCCAAGAACATCAAGAACAAGCCGAAGATCAACGAGGACCCCAAGGACGCGATGCTGCGCGAGTTCCAGGAGGAGATCGCGCGGCTCAAGGCGCGGCTCGGCGGCGGCGGCGGAGGCGGCGGCGGCGGCGTGCCGGGCGCGATGGGCGCCCCGGGCGAGCGGCGCGTCGTCGAGCGCGTCGTCGACGTCGAGGTCGAGAAGATCGTCGAGGTCGAGAAGCCGGTCGAGGTGGAGCGGGTGGTGGAGGTGGTGCGCGAGGTGGAGGTCGAGAAGGTCGTCGAGGTCGAGCGGGTCGTCGAGCGGATGGTCGAGCAGGAGGTGGTGCGCGAGGTGGTGCGCGAGGTGGCGGTGCCGGTCGAGCGCGTCGTCGAGAAGGTGGTGGGGATGCGCGAGGAGGAGGTCGAGCAGCTCAAGGGCCACATGATGCTGCAGGCGGAGCGCGAGAAGCAGTCGATCCTCGACCGGCAGGTGCAGGACCACGAGGAGATGATCCGCCACCGCGCCGAGCACGACGAGATGCGCGAGCGCGAGGTGCTCGAGGAGGAGGAGCGCGTGCGCGTCCAGGCGGAGCTCGAGGCGCTGCAGGCGAAGATCATGCACGGCGGCGAGCACGTGCGCGACCGCGTGGTGCGCCAGCAGCGCGAGCTCGAGGAGAAGGAGAAGGAGATCGCCGAGCAGCAGCAGCGCGAGGTGCAGCTGCGGCAGGAGATGGAGGCGCGGCAGGAGGCGCGGCTCGCGCAGGAGGAGCAGCACTCGAGCCTGCAGGAGGAGGTCGACGTCAAGTCGCGCAAGCTCAAGCAGCTGTGGGCCAAGTTCCGCGCGGCGCAGGGCGAGGTCGCCGACCTGCAGGCCGAGCAGCAGCAGCAGAAGGAGGACCTGCTGCTGACGGTGCGCGAGCTGACGCGGCAGCTGCAGCTGCAGAACCTCGTCATCGAGTCGTTCGTGCCGCCCGAGGAGGTCGAGCTGCTCGAGGGCCGCGCCGTGTGGGACGACGACGGCGGCGAGGAGTGGCGGCTGCTGCCGCGCTCCGACACGCGCGACCCCGTGCTCAACAAGCGGCCCGTCTCGCACCCGGCGCTGCTGCGGCCGATGTCGATGCTGACGCGCGAGCGGGCGCGCGACCCGCAGAACGCAAACAACCCGCGCTACCGCGCGGACAACGTGCTCACCTTCGACCTCGACATGCCCGAGCGCACGACCGCCGACTACGAGACCGACGTCAACCCGTCGGTGCGCGCCGCGCTCACGGCGGCGCTGCAGGACGACGAGCAGCTCGAGCTCGACACCGAGGAGAACCTGCCGACGATGGGCCCCGAGGCGGGCCGAGGCGGCTGGATCCCGGGCCAGCAGCCCGCCGCGGGGGGCGGCGCGGCGCCCAAGAAGAAGGTGCGCAAGAAGAAGGCGGTGGGCGCGGCCGACGATCTCGACTCGGCGCTCGGCAGCCTGCTGGGGCTCGACGGGGCCGAGCAGCAGCTCGCGGAGGACCTCGTGCCCAAATCGCGCGGGCTGGTAGGCCAGCGGTGAACCTGTGGGGTTAGCGGGGGGTCTATCGCGTCTTCATACTTCAAAGCCACAGTAGCTTTGCCAAGGTTCCTCGCCGGCAGCAGCCGAAAAAGGCAGGCGAGTTGGCCCCTGCCATGCTTTGCGTCGCCTTCCTCGGGCTCGGCGCGCCCGCGTCGCACGCGTACGCCTCGCGTGCCGCCCTGGCACAGCTGGTCAAAGAGCAAGGCATTGCCGGCCTCCAGACTGCCGTGTCGCAGCTCGGACCCGTCGGCCGCCGTGCCTTTGCCAAATGCGCTGAGCTGCCAGTCGACGCAGTCGAGAGCTGCATGCTCCAGGCCTTTGAGCAGGACGAGGAGCCTTCGAGGGTGGCACTCGTGCAGCCCGCGGTGTTGCGAACCGAGGATGGCGTGCCCCTTCCTGAAGCGCCGCCGCCGGTGGCAAACGCTCTCAATCCGGCTGCTTCGGTTCCGGAGATCAATGCCTATACTCCTCAGCTTCCTTCGGACTCTGGCTCCTCGTCCTCCTATACTTCACCCGCTGAAATCCCCCTGCCAGACACACCGCCGCCCGGCATGGAGCTAGCACAGCAGTCGCAGCAGGAAGATACGAAATCAGAGCACTCGGCGCAGCAGATGGAGAAGTCGACGATGGACAACATGGTGGTGAATGGGTCTTCGAGCAACGACACGATCAGCTCGTCGGGTGCGGAGCAGGCGCTCTCCAACACGACGGATGAGTGGAGTGGCGATTATGATCCGCTGCAGCCGCTGCAGCAGCAGCAGCAGCAGCAGCAGCAGCAGCAGCAGCAGCAGCAGCAGCAGCAGGGCCAAAGCTCCAACGCGTCGACGCTCGATGGTGCCGACACGGCGGAGAAGGCGGAGGCGCTGGCGAAGGAGGCACTGGCGAAGGCGAAGAAGATGCGCGAGCAAGAGGAAGCAAATGAGGTCCGTGATTCGTACAATTACACAGACGAGACCCAATCGGACTTTCAGAAGAAGGCTGCGGACGAGGCCGCGGCCGAGGCTGAGCTCAAGCAGGCGGAATTCAAGGTGGCTGAGGCGCAGGCGTCGGAGAAGGCGGCAGTCTTTAAGGCGGCCGAGCTGAAAGCGGCCAGTCGTGCATCAGCCTACCGGCTCGAGGGTATCAGTGCGTCGTACAGGCAGGCGACTGAGCGTGCCGAGGAGCACCAGATGAACATGGAGAACGAGCAGCACTGGGTAGAAATCGAGAAGAAGCGCGCTACTGAGGCCCAAATGGCCAAGCAGAAGGCGGAGTACACGGTCTCCAAGGCAAAGGCGGAGTCCGATGCGGCCGATCGCGAGGCAGAGGCGGCGGCGGTGACAAAGCTGGAGGTTGCGAAGGAGTATGGGGAGATGTCCAACCAGACCAATCTGACCATGAGCGACGTTGACGCGGACGCAGAGGACGAGACGAGTTTTCTCGCGAACCAGACGGAGGCTGACGACGCCGACCTGAACCAGACGGACACAGACGACGCCGACCTGAACCAGACGGACACAGACGATGCCGACCTGAACCAGACGGACACAGACGATGCCGGCCTCCTGAACGAGACGGACGCAGACGACGCCGACCTGAAACACGCGGAAGTTTCTCTGCATCGAGTTTTCGAGGAGGATGCTGATCTTGCCCAGGAGAAGAGCACTAGTTTGGACGACGTCATTGCTGGGAGCAGCAGCCTCGTCAGCGAGTCGGCCCCGGGCAGCGCACCATTCGTTGCGACAACGAATCTGCAGCCGGTCGCCACGACAGAGCACACGGCGACGCGCGCAGCTGCCGAGGAGGCGGCGGCGCACGCGGCGGAGTACAAGCTGCGCGTCGAGCGCGCTGCCAACATCACCGCCGCGGCTGAGGCGGAGCGGGTGCTTGCAGAGGAGGCGAAGAAGGCGTGGGAGGAGAAGGAGGCCGCGTACAAGGAGGCCAAGCGTGCCGAGATGGACCGCGCTGCGGAATTGAAGGCGCACGAGGCAAAGGAGATGGAGAAGGCCTGGAAGGCGGCTCGCGACGAGGCGGAACGCGCTGCCAAGGCCGTGGCGGACATGAGCGCTTCGATTGCGCAGGAGAAGGAGGATCAGCAGCGGGCTCGCTCTTCGATCCGGGCGCAGCAGGACAAGGAGGGTGTCTATGCGAGTCTGATCAATAAGAGGGACGAGGGTGATGAGATTCAGCAGAAGCAGCAGCGGGACGACGAGGAGGCTGATGAGGAGGAGGACAAGCGTGAGAAGCGGTTGGCAGCTGAGGCCGCCGAGACTGAGAGGGAGGCTCGCGGTTCGAAGGAGGATAACGACCTTGTGCAGCTGAGGTCGGGTGCAGGGAAGTCGGAGCATGCTGCTGCTCTCAAGGCGTGGGGCAAGGCGATGATCAAACAATTCAACGAGCAACTGCTTCAGCTCGAGGCAATTGAGGGCGACGCGGTCGAAAAGGCCGAGCAGGATGCCGAGAAAGATGCCCGCATGACGTCGAGAAGGACGAAGCGGCTGCAGAGTGGCATGCCGGCAGGAATGGGAAAGGCGGATGATGATGAGACAGAGCTCGAGGGGTCGCTCAAGCAGAATCAGCAGGCAGCACAGCAGGCGGCGACGCATGTCGCGGCGCCGGCGCAGCAGCAGCAACAGCAGCAGCATACGCAGACGCACCCGCAGCCGCAGAAGCATCTCGGCTTCTACGCCGATGGCGCCGCCGAACTCGAGAAGGAGAAGATGGAGGCAGCGGAGTCGGCGGCAGATGCTGCCATGCAGAAGGCGATTCGTGAGCTTGATGCGCAGGGAGATGAGCAGAACGGGTCGGCCGCCGCAAAGCTGAGGGAAATGACCACAGCGCTTGACGCCATGCAGTCCACTTTGACAACCGAAGACGACGCACCGGACGTCAAAATCGGCAACATGGATCTTCACTTGGCATTGTGATGGCTGCTCTGTACACAGAGACCAGAGTTGTGTGGGTTGCTGCGCGGGGATCAATCTCGTGCGGCGTGCAGCCGCTGTCGTGGGAGATCACATCTAGAGATTTTTAAGGAGACCAAAATTAAAAGAATCAGAAACGCGCTCGGCCACTAGACTACGCCGAGCGAACAAACTATGACATAAAGCTTCGCGATGCGAACGTAACCAAAAACATGGATGGGGTCGTCATCGTCGACCGAGTCCGTCTTTCTTCGAAGACACGCGTCGAGGAGGTACCGGTGGCATCCGATGCTGCTCCAGGCTGTGTGGTGGAGCCCTCGATATCGCCTGATCTTCGTGGACGCCGTGGTATCCGCGGGCGCCGAAGCTCTCCGCCGCGGAGTACTCGCCGTCACCTTCGCCGCCGCTCCCACCGCTGCCGTCGCCGCCGCTGCTGCGGCTGCCACTGCTGCCGTCGCCATCGCCGCCGCCTTCTGCGACAGCCGCACCCGGGCCCCACCCCCACACCGTGACTCCGAGCGCGTCAGCCACAGCATCCATCGAGTTTCGGACGGCGGGGGGGGGCGAGGAGCCACCGCTGCCGTCGCTCGTCGGAGGGTCTGGGCGGTTGAGTCGCCTCCAGCGTGGCGACCAGCCGAAGGCGGGAGCACACCTCGCCACCCCCGGCGGCTCGCTGCAGTCGCTGTTGCCAAAGGCGCTGTTGCCAAAGGGGCAGCCGCTGTTGCTAGAGGAGCAGGTGGGGCGGCATCGCGGCTGGCGTGGCAGCAGAGGCGAGGGCGTCCACGTGGGCGTACGCTCGGCCACGGGCACACACGTGCCGCATTCGGGTGCCGGTGGGAAGGGCGGCCCCGCAGGAAGCGGAGGCTTGCTTGAGGAGCCGTCGACACCGGCCCCTCCTGTCGTCCTCCTTGTCGCCTCGTCTGGGATGTTGCCAAACGACCAGCCCCGCTTGGGCGGGAGGCCGGCGTGGAGCGGGCCGCTCCCATCGTCGCGCAGCAGGCCGTCGTTGAACGAGGCGGCGCGCGAGCCGGTCGGGTCGCACGGCTCCCACAGCTTGACGTTGTGCCGCCGCCTGAAGAGGCGCACGCGGCGCGAGCTCTTCGCGGGGGGCGTCGGGGGGGCGCCTCCCGCCAGGAGCGGCGAGCCGCGCTTCACACCGCTGCTGCCCCCGCTGCCGCCGCTGCCGCCGCTGCCGTTGCTGACGTTGCTGACGCTGCTGCCTTGCGCCACGTCTCCCGCCGCTTGCGCCGCAGGCTCGCGCAGGCGGCCCCCCGCGGGCAGCCACACGCGCGAGAAGCCGCCGAGGCACGCGGGGATCGAGTCGATCGGCATCAGCCGCAGCAGCGCGCCGAGCGCCTTCTGCCGCTCGAAGAAGACGCGCACCGTGCTCTCGAGCCACGCGGGCACCTTGACGGCGGCGCACGTCTTCTGCCACGTCAGCCAGAAGGTGAGCGGCGCGCGCACGACCCAGAGCTGCACGGCGTGGGGGTAGTGCTGGCCGAGCGCGCCGAGCACGTCGACGAGGAACTCGAGGAGCGCGGGCGTCTGGCCGGGGACGCAGCCGGGCTTCTCGCCGTGCTCCATGTCGGAGAGCCCCAGGTCGACGATCACGGTCGCGGGCGCGCCGCCGCCCGGCCCCACGCGCTCGAGCTGCCGGTACACGGCGAGCGATGCGTGCCCGAGCAGGCCCTCCTTCTTGAGCGCTCGGAAGTCGACGCAGCCCAGGCGGACGATGTGCGTGAGCGAGCCGTCGTGGCCGTGCCCACAGATGCCCGCGGGCCAGTACGCGCGCATCTTGCCGATGCTCGAGTCCTCTGCCGCCCGCGCCCACTCTTCGCGAATGGTGTTGACGCCCGCCCGCTCTCGCCATCGCGCGGTCGCGAGCAGCCGCATGGCCGCGCCGAAGGGCGAACCATCGGATACGCGCAGGAACCTTCGCAACACCGCGTGACCGCCTTCGCTGTCCACCACCTGATCGAGCCACTTCTGGCCCAGGTCGCTCGACGGGCCGCAGGTGTGGCGCTGGCGCTGCAGCTCCTCCCAGACATGCCAGCTTTGCAGCTCGAGGTCGTCGTAACCGTCCGACCACCGCCCAGGCGATTCGGAAGCTGCGGCCGCCCGAAGAGAGGCAAGGGGCGCTGCCTCAAGGGGTGGCGATGGCGGTGGCGACGGCGGCGGCGACGGTGAGGGTTCCGACGAAGTACTCGGCGGCGGCGGTGGTGAGGGTGGTGAGGGAGGTGCTGACGATGGCCTGTGCGGCCGAAGAGATCGCATCACCGGCCCGCCGCGGCGTTAGCCGCGGCGATGACGCTTAGCACGATGACTGAGCTCGCGTCGCGCAGCAAGTCGGTTCGTCGTGCACAAGTTCGAGCTTCAGCGAGCTGCGTGTAAGTTCGAGCTTCAGCGAGCGCTTAACCGCTGGTGAGGGCTGCTGAGCTGCCGAGACGACCGAGGGGACCACGGACCATCGTGGAGCCTGATGTATAATTTCGAGCAGGGTACGTGACCCTAACGCGTGTGAGCAGGGTACGTAGAAGTAGCAGGGTGTCAATCACGAGGCCGCGTGGCGACGGAAATTTGGTGCGTTGCTTCGCCCCACATCTCCTGCAGCGATTTGAGCTGCAGAAGCTGTTGAGAGGGCGCAAGCTCGGGCTTGTCGTCCCTTGAGTTCTCCTTGGCGTGCTCCGCACGCCAACACACCGTCGTTCAAAACGACGCTCAGGTCCCTGTCGCAGCACGCGGCGGGGCGGAGGCCCTCCTGGGTGCGTGCTGCGCGTCAAACGACCACCAACACAGACCAACACCGCCGCCGGCCCAAAACCGTCCGCGGTCCCCTCGCCGCTCACACCTGACCGTTCGCATGCACGCAGGCGTCCGACCCAGCCCTGCGCCGAGCCGCACTAGGCAGCCGCGGCGAGATGCGCAGGGGCAGCCCAGCAAAGCTCAAAGGGACCGGTGCCGGCATGCTGACTGGCACCGACCGCTTCAAACGGGGCTACGCCGACGACGCCGACGACGACATCTCCTCGTCGCGCGACGAGGAGGACGACGAGATGGTGTCGCCACGGGCGACTGGACCTTCGCCGCGCGACATCAACGACGTGCTCAACCAGCTCGGGCTGCGCAAGAAGGAGGAGCCGGTCGCCGAGGCGCCGCCGTCGCCTCCGACCAAGGAGGAGAAGGAGGCGGAGGCGCAGGTCGCGGCGGCGCGCATCGCACAGGCGGCGTCGCAGAGGGCGCTCGAGGAGGCCGAGGAGGCCGCCGACCGCTCGGCCAACGCGCTCTCCTCCAACGCGGCCGACCTCGAGCGCGTCGACGCGAAGCTCGCGGCCGCCGAGCAGCAGCTCGCCAAGGTGCACAAGACCCTGGCGCATACGCTCGACGGCAGTGGCGGCGGCGCGAGCGGCAGCGGCGAGAGCGGCGACTCGAGCGACGAGGAGGAGATGGCGCGGCGCAAGGCGCAGGCCGCCGCGCTCGAGAAGATCTCGAAGGCGGATCTCGACGAGGTTCGCACCATGCACAAGCCGCCGGCGCTCGTGCGGCGCTCGCTCGAGCTGGTGCAGGCGCTGCTGCACGTGGCGGGCGGCAAGGAGGGGCTGCCGGGCGGCGTGGGCGCCGACGCGCCCGAGGCGCCGTGGGTGCAGCTGCAGCAGATGATCGCGCGCACCGACTTCATCAAGTCGGTGCTGCGGCTGAAGCCGTGGGACATTGCGCTGCGCCCGCAGCAGCTCGAGCGGCTCAACGCGCGCTGGCCGATTGCCGAGCAGGCCGAGCGCGCGCCGAGCGCGCAGGCGCGCCGCCGCTCGCGCGCGCCGCTGGTTGACGACGGCGCGGGTGGTGGGGGTGCGCGAACGGTCTCGCTCGGCGGCGCCGCGCACGCCGCACGCTTTGCCGCCAAGGCCGCAGCGCCGCGGGGCGCGCGCGGCTCGGCGGCCGAGGTGGCGCCGCGCCGCCGTGCGTCGCGCGACCTGCCCGCGTCGTCGTCGTCGGAGGCGGCAAAGGGCGCCACCAGCAAGCCGAAGAGCTCGGTTGCCTCGGCCTCGGCGTCGGCCGCCGCGCCGTCGGCCGCCGCGCCGTCGGCCGCCGCGGCGCCCGCCGCCGCCACTGCCGCCGCCGCTCCGAGCGGTCCGCAGCCGCTGACGGCGGAGGGCGTGCAGTACGCGTCGGTGGCGTGCGGCGCGCTCTTCCGCTTCTGCGCGGCGCTGCTCGCGACGGCGGCGCGGCTCGTCGAGGAGCGCGCGGCGGCCAAGGCGCGCGAGGGGCCGCTGCTGCGCGAGCTTGAAGGGCTGCGGCGCGAGCGCGCCGCGGTGGCCGAGTACCGCGAGAAGCTGCTGGCGGAGGGGGCGCAGCTCGCCGAGCAGGCCCGCCTCGCGCAGGAGCAGCTGCAACGCCACACGGAGCTGCTCGAGTACGCGACGAAGCGGTGCCGCGACGCGTCGCTCGCGCACGGTGAGGCGCGCGAGGAGCGGCTCAAGCGCGAGGCGGAGGAGCGGCGGAGGGAGGAGCGCGAGCGGCGCAAGGCGGAGCGCGAGGCGGCGCGGCGCGAGCAGCAGCGCAAGGTGAGCGAGCAGATCGACCGCGACCTCGCCGAGCGCGCGGCGGAGCTCGAGGAGGAGCGGCTGCGCAGGGAGGAGGAGGAGACGGAGCAGCTGGGGCAGCGGCTCGCGTGGCTGCGCGCCGACAAGGAGGCGGCGACGGCGCCGCAATTGCGCGCCGTCGAGTTTGAGGCCGACGGCGCCGTCGTGAGCGCCGACGGCAAGGCAGCGCTCGCGCACGCCGCGCGCGCGCTGCAGCAGCGCAGCGGCCGCGACGGCGCGCCGCAGCTGCGGCTGCACATCGCCGGCCACGCGCACACCGACGAGGACCCGCGCCTCTCGTCGCAGCGCGCGCAGGCCGTCGGCGCGGCGCTGATCGCGATGGGCGCGCCGCCCGCCGCGCTGCGCGCCAAGGGCTACGGAGCGACGGTGCCGCTCTCGGCGTCGCAGCGCGCGCGGCTGCGGCTGCGCTCGGAGCGGCGCACGTCGCTCCACCCGATCGGCGAGATCGAGACCAAGTACGGCCTCGAGTTCGCCAGGGACGAAGCCGAGCTCGACGCGCAGGCGAGGCGGCTGCTCGCCGACGTCGCGATGCTGCTCAAGCAGAACGGCAAGCTCAAGCTCTCCGTCGAGGGGCACACCGACGCGCGCGGCGAGCCCGCCGCCAACATGCAGCTCGCGACGGCGCGCGCCGCGCAGGCCTGCCAGGCGCTGCACACGATGGGCATCAGCCCGTCGCGCCTCGTCTCGCATGGCTTCGGCGCGACGCTGCCGATCGCCGACAACGCGACGGCCGAGGGCCGCCAGCGCAACCGGCGTGTCGCCTTCCTCGTGATGCCCGACCCGTCGCGCATCGACGCCCACCCGTGACGCGACGCGCTTGTAGCAAATGTTTTTGTATTGCTCGGCTCGGAGAGTGTGGTGGGGCGAAACGTCTTCGCTGCTATAGGCATTCACATCCACACGTGACGAGGCGACCTGTACCACCCCACCAAGCAGTGTCTCGGCCGCGCAGTCTCCAGCACCTCATGCTCCGTGCAGGCCGAGCGCATCAGCACCAGCGTTCCAGCCTCGGGTGCCACGTCAGTGGTGGCACCATCGCCGCCGTGGATGCGCAGCGTCCCACCCCATTGCTCTTGCCATCCTTCATCTAGGTAGAGCAGGAGCGACACCTCACGCTGGCCTGGTGCCGCTGCTGCGCCTCGGCGGACGTCGAGGTGCCGCTCGTATCGGCCGCCAACAGGATAGTAGAGGAAGCTCAGCTCAGTGGCATACGCATCGAGCGGCGTGTCGAGGCCAATGGCGAGCGTCGATCTCAGTCGCTCCACGGCATGTGACAGCGCCAGGCGCAGCAGCGGCTGCCCTGCGGCGAGGCTCACCGGTGGGTGGAGCCACACGGAGCGGGCCTTGCGGACCGCCTGGTCAACTCGGCGGGTCACGGACGCGGTTCCCACGCCAGCATCGCGCGCGCCTGCTTCCTCAAGAGCGAGTGCCTCGTCAAGCAGCAGCTGAGTGCTAGCTTGAGGCAGCCAGCCCGCGACCACGGCGAAACCCTGCTGCTCCAGCTCGACAAGCGCACTCTCTGGTAGCGGCCGCGGCACCGGCAGACGCCCATTCTCTCCGCCGCCAAGGATGGCAGCATGTATCCAGGCGTGGGAGAGCGTTGCCGCGCCGACTCGACCTGCGAAGTCCAGGGTGGGCAACAGCAATATACATAACGTCGATGATGAATTTAGCTGAACTATGGTACACAACTTCGGCATACTGCATGCTCGG
>Ga0209713_10002127_pt1 | contig 12194 bp, 9 predicted proteins | sample ArcOceMetagenome_3_FD_187444 | JGI IMG/M metagenome (GOLD analysis project Ga0209713, IMG submission 187444) | Marine eukaryotic phytoplankton communities from Arctic Ocean - Arctic Ocean- Svalbard ARC20M Metagenome (SPAdes) (version 2) | ecosystem: Environmental > Aquatic > Marine > Oceanic...
ATTACTTGCCCATTTTTTTGACCGTTTAGTTTTATTTTCTTTTTTTTGCCATGTATTATTTGTAGAATACCTTCTTGTTAAGCTTCCGCCCTTTGTTTTGTTTACGAATGTAGTTATATTATTTTTGCTTTTTTTGTTATTTATATTTAATTTTGATTTTAATTTTGATTTTAATTTTGATTTTGATTTTGATTTTTTATAAGGTTTTTTTTTTTTTTTTTTTTTTTTTTTTTTTTTTTTATTATTTTTTTTTTTTTTTATTTTTTAATATTATATATTTTTAATTTATTGATTTTATTAATAAAATTATTTAATTAATATAAATATAAAGATTATTATTTAAATATTAATATTGTATAAATTATTACAAAAAAAAATAATATGGATGAAACAGAAGTAGATATCATAGAATTGGCTAAACTTATTTTTAATGAAAATTGTAAATTACCAAATAGTATTCAACTTTCATTATACGAAAATGATTGTAATATACGGGATATTTTTAAATTACTTTTAATCATTTTTACGGAAGGTATGAAAATTAAATATGGGAAGTATAATACAAATAAAAAAATAAAAATAGTAAACTTAGAAGATTTAGATGAAAAACAATTTAATATTATTAAAGAATATTTCAATAGTTTTGGATTTGATTGCAATTATACTATTAAGTCTATAAAAGATTATGAAGAAGAAGAATTAATTAAAATAAATACATTCGTTGGTAATTTAAATAATACTATAGATATCAATCAATATATGGAAGTAACTGATTTTAAACCCAAATCATTTGAAGAAGCATATCCTGTAGAAAAAAATACTAATTTGAATGAATTAATATATAAAATAAAATGCGATAATTTCACATATTCAATAAGTTTTGATTTTCTTAAAGTATAAATTTAATGAATTTTTTAATAAATTTTGAATAAATTTAATATGTCTTAAATAATATCATTCCTCTTGAATTTCGTTGGTATTGTGGTGTATATCATTTATATTATCAGTAGTATTGCTATATTTAATAGTATCTATAGAATCATTTTGATTTTGGTAATATGCAAAATTTACTATACACGAAGCACAATATTCGCAATAGCAACTACGTTTATTTTTTTTTTTATTAGAGGAACCCATAACTACAATACCTCCTCCTTCAAAGTATGTTTCGCTATTTAAAGATTTTATAGTAAAATTTCCATTATTTGCATTTTCTAATATAATTTGAATTTCATAAGCAAAATCGTTATATTTTGTACAATTTCCAATAAATATTATATTAAATTTATTATTATCAATTACTTTAATTGCGTATACAGCTTTATGATCTATTTTATTTAATTCTAACCATTTTATATTAACCTTTTGTTTTTCAGCAAATATAATCTGACATTTTGTATTTAAAAATTTACCAAATATCCCATCAATTTCGTTAAACTTAATCGTAATTAAATAATTTTTAATTTTAATATTACTAATATCCATATTACTAATATCCATATTACTAATTGTAATTATAAATATAACCCCTTATGAATTGTTAATATTAAAACTATTTTTTAGATTTTTTAAATCAAATTTATTAATTATCATTATTCATCCATTTAAAAATATTTTTGTATATACAAAATATATACAAAAATATATACAAAATATATACAAAAATATATACAAAAATATATACAAAAATATATACAAAAATATATACAAAAATATATACAAAAATATATACAAAAATATATACAGTTAATTATAAATTATTATTTAAAGTTTTTTAATATCCATTTATTATAAATGGTAGATATTGATAAATATTCCTGCGATTTATGTAAATTCAGAGGTATGTCTAGACAATCATTATATCAACATAAAAGAACAAAGAAACATATATCCATTATAGAGAATATTTATAATAATCAAGTTTCAGAGGTTAGAACAATTTCGCACTCAAAATGCACCCAATCCACATATAAACCAATTTGTGAGTATTGTGGATTAGAATTTACTCGAAAATCCAGTCTTATAAGACATTATACTTCGTGTAAAGTTAAGAAAGATAAAAATAACCAATCAAAAAATGATGGGATTATTTCGTTAGATATTACAAATAACAATAAGATGGATAAAATATATGAAATAGTTGGCGAATTAAAAGGAGAATTAATTGAAACAAAAGAAGTAAATCGAGAAATAAAGGGGGTTTTGGAATTTACATTAGAAGAATTGAATGAAACTAAGGAAAAATTGGCAAATATTCAAGGGAACACTATAATAAATTCAATTAATTCGATTAATTCAAATAATTCAAATAATAATATAACACATATAGAAAATATGAATAATATAAATAATTTAAATATGTATTTTAGTAATGTTATTCCTATGGAAACCTTTTTGTATAATATGGAACATGTTAATAAAATAACTAAAGATGAAGCGGAAAATTTGTTATATTCTTATAACAATATGGGGATAGATGACCTTGCGAATTGTTTCGAAAAAATCATATCAAAAAATTGTTTAGAACAAGCAAAAAAAATGGATAGTGAAGGAATTAAGTTTTTGCCTGCATTGCCCGTATTATGTACTGATGGTAACCTTCGTACTCATAAAGAAAGATTAATCAAAAGTTGGGATACTATATATAATGATAGACATTTTGCCAAAATGTGGGATATAGTAAATGACCGGGTATATGAATTAACTAATGAATATATTCATGTACCTCAAAAACATAAGAAAAAAATATATTCAAAAATTAAAAAGAAGGTTTGTATTAAAGATTTGTTTGAAATGCAAAATGTACTGAATTTATAAAAAATTGAAATATTGTAGGAATTAATTATATTAAATTAACATTATAATGTCAGACGAATCCGACACCAAGCCGAATTCAATGAAATCCGGAGAACAAAAAAATATGTGCTTAAGAATAGAGAAGATGCATGAGATGAAAGGTTTAGAATATAGGGAATATACTCATGGGTGCATTCGCTTGAGTGATATGATAATGGTTGTTCTAATGACAAAATTATCAGACCCCGAAAAAAAAATAAATAAAATGGAAATACGGACTCGTGTCAATGCGTTTTTTAATACCAATTACAATCTCAAGCAAATTGAAGCTAGTTTGAATAAAGGTAAGGATGGTGATACTGAATCAGGATTAAAACAAAAAGGGTACTTAGAAAAAAATGGTTCAGAGTATACGAGAGGTGGAAATTTTAATAAATTTTATGAGGATCTCTCTGAAAAGCCTGTGCAGCGCAAAGATTCAATAAACACTAAACGCAAATATATAATTGACCTTATTGATTTGAACAACCATGAAGAACAAGAGAAACACAACAAGGAATCTAATGAGAAAAAATTAGCTGAAGAAAGAAAAGTGGATGAAAATTTTTATCAGAAAGACCCAAACATAGATGTTTGGTTGGAGGATAATGGATTTGGTAATTATATAGGAAAATTCAGAGATCTGAATGATATAGATGACCTAGCAGATTTATGTTATATTGAACTAGACAATCTTAAAGAGATGGGAATGTCTAACCATAAAATAAGTAGATATTTAGAGAAAAAAAAAGAATTAAAGGAAGGTTTAAACCCTAAAAATAAATAAATAATCTATAACAATTTAAAATTATTGAGAGGGTGTATAATATAAACTAGTTCTCAATTTATTAATATCATCATCAAAAATTATATTTTCTATAATCTTTTTAAAATTAATTTTATTTAAGAATTGAACTATAAAATGAATACTATACATGCCACATTCCGAATTCTTATATTGGTGACGAATATCATTGTAATAAAGTTTAAATTTTTTTTTTAGTTTATCTTCAGATTGTTTTTTAAATCTATTCATTAATTCTTCTACTTCTTTTGGTGGGTAAACCCCATATGAATCAAAATAGTAACTAGTACCTTTATCCAAATCCGTATATAAAGCGGTCCAATGTGAACCCGATTCATTGTGTTTATCTAAATTAAATATTATACCAATTTTATGTTTATCTTTTTTGGTAAGAAGTTCTTCAGTATCTATACCACAAATTTCATTTGATACACAATTATTATCTGAAAACTTATAGTCAAAATCTATTGGAACTGGACCTATAAAATAAAAATCTTTATGTTTTTTTTGATATTGTTTCATAACATTTCGGATATCATATGTATTTAACCATGTACGCTCGTTTTTATACCATTCTTGCGGTTTATATGGTCGATGTGAGTTATTTATAGTAGAATCATTGAGTTCTTTTACGAAAGGTTGTTCTTTCCAACACCATTCATTACTACATTTACCTTTTATTTTATTATTTATTCTATTCCATAATTTAGTACGATGTTTCCTAAGTTTAATATTTTTCCTCTTAGATTTATTTTCTTTATTCCACGACCTAGCAATTTTTAATAATGAATTAATACTATAACATGTTTTTTTATTTTTAATAGTTTCATTATATGGTGAGCAATATGTCATTATAATATATTATAAGAAAAAAAATAAATACCTTAATATTTAAATTCTAATATAAAATAATGGTCTCCGCCAAAATTATAAAGAGTGCCATCATAATTCTTGAATGAAATATTAAGTTTATCCAATGAACTTAAAGGTGGGTCAAACACTTTTATATAATTTTCACAATTATCTATTATGCAATTGTCTTCTTTATCATTAAATGGTATAATAGCAAATGATTCGTCTGAATTACTATTTAAAGAAGTATATCTTGATAATTCGTCAATATCCATAATTATATAATCTGGTTGTTTATTTATTCTACTTATATTATCTCCAATGATAGTTAAATTGAATAATTCTGCTATATACGAGCCATTCAAACCTAGTTTTCTCCATAAAGTTTGATAGGTTATATATTCATCATTTACATCGGTGATATAAATAATTTTATATTTATCTTGAATATCATTTGGATTAAATAATAAAATTATATTATTTATATACCTGTTACATATAACTGGAGCATTATTTATATGTATCTTATTCGGTTCATTTTCATCCATATTTATACATCCAATTGGTAAATTATAATTTTTTTTATTAAAACCTAATATATTAATCATAGTATTTTCAACATCTTGATTATCTTTGTCTCCTATCCGAATTTCTTTATATAAAATATTCTTATTAAAATTGTTACAACCATCTTCATCATATAATATATTCCCATTTTCGTCACGACAAACTTCTTTTGATATTGATTGATCTCCATAATCCCCCAATCCTTTACTAAAATATATTGAAAATAAATTTATACCAGAATCAAAACTTAGTTCAAAACTATAACTAATTTTATCACTATATAATATTTCATATTTATCATTTTTTGTAATAATGCGTTTACTATTTATATGATCAAAAACATCATTAATATTTGAAAAACAAGTAGAGTGATTATTTGTATCATAAATTTTGGAAATACTACTATATGATATAAACCGGTAATTTTGAGAATTATAATTATAAAATACCAAAGTATTTACATAATTATCTTGTAACTTTTTGGTTAATTCTAATGACAATTCATCAAAATATACACAATTATTAATATCGTTCATATTTACTTGAGATGTAGAATCACTTTTTAAATAAATATTTATTGGTATTAATGTATTACTTAATCGTTTATTATTAATAATAATTTTTGTATAATTATTATAATCCTTTTCTTTCCATTTGGTATAATTATTATTAGAATTATTTTCACATATTTGGGTAATTGTATTATTATTTTCAATTACATCATCATTTGAATAATAGAATATTAAATTATCTAAAGTAATATTTGATTTTGGAAAATTAGCATATATTAATTTAATCTCTTTAATATTTTTAAAAGTTTTTTTTAATTTAATTGAATAATTATTATTATTTGGAAATTTTGAATAATTTCTATCACGACTATCAATTATATATTGTTCTTTTTTTTCTCTTGGTTTTAATTCATAATTTTCTTTACACGATAATGAATTTGGAAATACTGAACAATTTAAACTATTGGTTGGAATAATATTTGACGGTATATTGTTTTGTGGAGTAAAATTGTTTTGTGGAGTAAAATTGTTTTGTGGAGTAAAATTGTTTTGTGGAAACATTATATTTAAGATTTATATTTAAGATGTATATTTAAATATTAATATTTATACAATATTTATATATTTTTAATTATAAAAAAATATAATAAATAGTTTATTATAATAAAAACTAATTTAAAAGTATAAAAAAAATAAAGTATAAAAATAAATTATTTAATAATTACTTATAATAAATGACAACTTACAAATTATTATTTGCTCAAGAAAATTATGAACTATTATATAATATAATACGGGACGACTTTAATGAGAAATTACATTATGATATTTTAAACCCAAACGATAATCTTAATTATTTAGATAAACTTATAGATATTATGAAAAATACATATAATAGTAATAGTAAAATTAAAGATTTAAAAGAATTAAATAAAAAAGTATTAAGGGCAGCACTACCATATTTTGCGAAACATATTAATACTGTTAATAAATTATCAAACCCAACAAGAGATATATCCCATAAAATACGGGATAGTGAAATAAATACAAAGGGCGAAAACCCTTTTATAAATATACGACCGGAGCCTTCGAGTAAACCGGAATATTTGGAAGATACTAATAAAAGTTTTGATGATCTATCAATAATGCGAAATAATGAATTAAATTTAAAACCAGTTCAACCGAATTTTAAATTAAATATGGAAGAAGATGAAAATAAAAATGCAAATGATTTATTTGAAAAAGAAAATATTAAAAGACAAAATGAAAATATAAGTAATAATAATGTTAATAATGAGAATATCATCAATAATAATGATATGAATGTTATTAATAATGATATGAATATTGTCAATAATAATGATATGAATATTGTCAATAATAATGATATGAATATCGTCAATAATAATGATATGAATATCATCAATAATAATGATATGAATATCATCAATAATAATAAAAGGGAAACTTCATTAGACCAATTAAATAAAAATATAGATAATAGTAGTTCAATATTGCACGATAATAAACCAATGAATGTAGGAGAACTAAATATACCTAGTGAATTTGTGGTAGAAACAAATGAAAATATAACTTTAGATAATCAATTTAATAATATGAATAATATGTCTATGGAATTTGAGAAAAAAAAAGAAGAATATGGTAAAAATGATTTGGATTTTTCTGAAAAATTAAATAAAATACAATTTGAGAGAAAAATTGAATTCGATAGTAATTTATCTGATAATAATGAAAATCCATATTTACCTTTAGAAATAAATGAATCGTGGGAAAGTACCAATATATATGACACCGAATCTAAAAAAATACAGGAAAGAAATATAATTGAAAAGGAATTGATAGATAAAAAAAAAATTGATCCTCAAGAATTATTTACTGAAGATACAACCATTACAAAATTATACAATGAAGTGGTTCAACAAGTTGGAATTCGAAATGAAACTGATGTAATACAAGAAGTTTCACAAAATAAAGTTACAACTGAAACATTTATATCATTAAATAGTTTAGATAGAAATTTTGATGTATTGAATACTAATAATCGTTACGCATATCAAATAAAATTCTCACCAACAACTGATGAGTGGGTTCAGGTACCAGTTTATAAGAACGGATTATTTAAAATGCCTAATGCTGAACAATCGAGACAGGGTATACGTGGTGATATAAATTTAGATTTTAATGAATTTAAACCCCAAGGTAATATCATAGGTCACCAATATATATTTTATAAAGGTAATGGTGGAGCTTCAATCAACCGAATTTTCAAAAATGTAACTAGTATTAAATTACAATATTTGATAAAACCACTAGACAATTTATGTCTTAATTTTAATAATATTAGTACTTGCTTCTCACCAAAATTTGCTTATAATACACTTTCATACCCCTATTTATTATTATATATAAAAGAAATAGACGGAGAATTGGATGGTACTAATAATAATTTAGATAAAGCTTTCGCAAAATTGGTAATAAATAAGGATTATTGTGCAAGTAAAGTAAATCCTTCAAATAATTCCAAAAATTGTGCAAAAGACAATGGGTATCTACATTACACGGTAGTTGCGGGAGGAGTTAAGAATTTTGTAAAACCTATAAATATATTAGATAGTATAACTATCCAACTATTGACACCACAAGGTACTCCATTAAATGTTAACCCAGATATGTTTGTAGTAAATCGAATATTCTCGGTACTTGACAATGGAGATACTCCAACAGAGATATTCATTCAAAATGGAGAAGGTGAAAATATGGTTTCTTTCAAAAAAAAAGATTATATTATAGAAATTACAACAGAAAATAAATTTTATACAAAATCATTAACTTCGGGAATGATGGTATTATTTAAAAATATAAATACCGGAGATTTAATTTATGATAAATTTATGAATAAAGAAGAAGGACATATAGTTTTGGGTTCACGATTAAGTGAAGATATTAATGATAATATTATTCAATTAATGTCCGATAAACTATATATTCAAAATTACGATTTAAATTGTAATGACAAAATGAATGATACATATAACCATACTTATAATGGTTTAGATTATACATATACTAAAAAAGAAAATGTAGATAATACAATTATAGAAGGTTATTGTAATCAACCACCAATGTTAATAAATATGTCTTTACAAAACAGTCTTATTTTTTCAATAGATATGGAATAAACTAAAAATTTAATTTAAAAATTATTTTAATAACTATAAATTAAATTTTAATATTGTAATATATTAATATACTATTTTTATGAATATATCAGAATCATTACAAAATATAAACGATAATATTGAATTAAATTTTTTTAATTTCGTATATAATGAAAATATTATTTTTTTTAAAGACAAAACTATTATAAAATATGATTTTAACAATAATAAATTATATGAATTATATAAATTATCTAATAAAAAATTTTATTTAGGGTGTTGTTCAATTCAAAAAAATTTATTATGTTTTATAAATGAAATTAATAGTGTTAAAATATTAGAAATTTATGATATTGAATCAAATAAATTAGAATATTCAGAATTAATAAATTTCCAACTATTTAACTTTTCATATTATAAAGATTTAAATAAAATTATAGGTTTTTATAGCAATAAATTAATATTTTACGATTTAGATACTAATAATATAACTAAGTTAGATAACTACGAATTTAACAATATTACTATTAATTCAAATAAGATTATAAACAATTATTTCGTTTTCATTTCAAATAATAATTTATATTATTATGATTTAATAATTAATAAATTACAAAAAAAAAACACTAAAATATTAATATTAAATACAATATATAATTTAGATTATGAATCAGATATATATTTTGTAATTCCTCAAATTCATAAATGTGTTTGTTTAATATATCATGATATTTTAAAAAAAAAATTTATAATTGGACATTTTTGTGAAAATTATAATAATATTTCTGATTATTTAAACCTATGTAATTTAAATACAACTTTTAAATTATATTTAATTGGAGGATATAAAAATAATAATAGCTTTAATTACATTAAAAATTCAAAATATAATAAATATATTAATTTTAATCCAGCAAATAATGCGTTAAAACCATATATGGTTATTTGTAATAAATCGTCAATCACCATATATTAATTAAACCTTCCTTGTAGTTAAAAATCCCGAATAAAATATTATTAATATAAAGCATATAAATGATAAAGTAATAATTAATTTCTTAATCTTTTCAGATAAATCGAGTTTTTTTTTGTAATTTTCTAAATGATATTGAGATTTTCTTGTCCATTTCGAGGTACTTAACTCAAAATTACCTATATAATTTTTCATTTTATTTATAGTACGTTCCAATACATTTTTTTTTTCGTTTAATAACCTTTCGGTTTGTCCTTGATATATAAGCATAAGTGCTAGTGTTTTTTGATAATTTTCAAGTGGAAAATAATTAATATTTCTTAATCCTCTAAAATTATTGATAATACCCGTTTGCTCCTTATCCAACCATGCTCGATATTCTTTTCCATCTCCAAAAACCTGTTTATAATATTGTTTTTTTTTTTTCCATTCACCTAATGGTCTACATTCCTCTGGATAGTCCTTTTGACATTCATTCTTATATTCCATCCATTCATCATAATATTGTATTTTCTCTTTATTTTTTTGACATTCATGTCCACAATACTCTGGCGTTACTTTCATATCGGATGAACTTCCGTTTCCCATTTATATTATTAATATATATTTTATAATTATTAATTAAAATAAATAAAAATAAAAAACTTTTAAAAAACTTTAAAAAACTTATAGTGAGCTTCGTGTATAAATTATAGAAAAACTATTATTATCCAAAATTTATAGGGGGGCTTCACTTTAGCCGAAATGGTTAAATTGTGACTAATTCTTTATATCTAAAGTATTAATTGACAAATTCTACTATATATATCCCACACTATCCTTACATAAACAGCCGGAAAATGTATTATTGCATCTGATATAAAAACAATTAAATATGTAAATGACTATAAAAATGACGAACTAGTTAATCACCTATTCCCGTATATTATTTTAAATATAATTAAATTATAATTACTATAACTTATTATATATTTCTAATAATTAAATAGTATAAACAATATTTACTTAAAATTTGTATTAAATATAGATATTAAATATAAATATATTTAAATAAATGGAAATTTTATTAAATCTTAAGACTTTGAATAAAAATATATATAAGATAAATATTAATATTAGTGAAAATATTTTAGATTTAAAAAATATTTTAGTAAATAAATATAATTTAGAATTAGAAACATTAACTATTATTTATAATGGTAAAATATTAGATAATAGTGATATTATCAAAAACTTAAATTATGTCTTGAATCATTATTTGGTATTACATATATCAAAAAAAAAAAAATGTGATAATTTCGAAAATGCTTTTACATCTAATATTAATACACTAACGGATATACTAAATAAACCCAATACTAATACAATCGTTACTAATACAACTGATACCAATACAATCGATACTGATACAACTAATACAACTGATACTAATACAACCGATACTAATACAATCGATAATGATACAACTAATACAACTAATACAACTAATACAACTAATACAACTAATACAACTGATATAACTGATATAACTGATACTAATGCAACTGATATAACTGATACTAATACAACTGATACAACTGATACTAATGCAACTGATACAACTGATACTAATGAAACTGATACAACCGATACCAATGAAACTGATACAACTGATACAACTGATACAACTGATACAACTGATACAACTAATACTGATACTAATGCAACTGATACAACTGATACTAATACAACTGATACTAATACAACTAATACAACTAATACAACTAATACAACTAATACAACTGATGCAACTGATGCTAATATAATACCAGGGTGTGTGTCAAATTTTCAAGAAGAACCAGATATAAATTATGATAATTTTGATTCAAGTTTACCGGAACAATTAATTATTAATTCGGAAAATTGTAATCAATGCCAAGAGTTAAGTATGGAAAACATATTAAGTGAAGAAGTTGAAACTATACATAAAGACCCTGTGGAAATATTTACTAATTTAACATTAACAGATCCCTCATTGTTTTCATTATTATTATTATCTCACACTGATAGTGAAAAAATGTCAGAACTTATAAATAATATTGGCGAAAATAATGGATGTATAATAGTAGAACTTATAGAAAATTATGATAAATTTGTAATAAATGTTATGTCAAGTATTAAGGATAATTTTAATATACCTAGTGATATTCCATCATTTTTAAATGAACTAAATTATACTGATACAAATAATATTATAAATAATATTGTTACCACGGATATTAATATAAATACTGAAGTAAATACTGAAGTAAATACCGAAGTAAATACCGAAGTAAATACCGAAGTAAATACCGAAGTAAATACCGAAGTAAATACCGAAGTAAATACCGAAGTAAATACCGAAGTAAATACCGAAGTAAATACCGAAGTAAATACCGAAGTAAATACCGAAGTAAATACCGAAGTAAATACCGAAGTAAATACCGAAGTAA
>Ga0209713_10002128_pt1 | contig 12194 bp, 9 predicted proteins | sample ArcOceMetagenome_3_FD_187444 | JGI IMG/M metagenome (GOLD analysis project Ga0209713, IMG submission 187444) | Marine eukaryotic phytoplankton communities from Arctic Ocean - Arctic Ocean- Svalbard ARC20M Metagenome (SPAdes) (version 2) | ecosystem: Environmental > Aquatic > Marine > Oceanic...
GAAAACGCTCGCACGGGGCTGCACGGAAGCGTTTTCCGGGCGAACGACGCACATTGACATGTTCCCTCCACGAGACGAAATACCAAGTCGATCGAGCCCGACACGATAGGCACAAGCTTGATCGCGTCCGAGCAAGCCACCACGCATACTCTCAACTTTGCTGGCATGCTACAGTGGTGTATCCTGTCGGCAGCTGGTTGTGCCCACTCGGAAAAAAGTGCGATCTAGAGCTCTACGCAACAAACTCGCGATCGATCGCGCGTGTCAGCGTCGGAGCACGGCTCGTGGCTGCGTGCCTCGGCACTGCCAGTGTCACCAGCCGCTAGCAGCACGTCGAGCGCTTTCAAACGCGCCCTCAACGACCTCCAGAGCCAACGGGGTTGGCCTGTGGCAGCCGCTTCACGTCCAGGACCAAAGGACCAGTCCGCGCCGACCAAGTGTGGAACATGCTGAGGATGAGCCTGGTAGGCATTGCCATGCACCAAGAATGCTTCAGCATGACCACACCAGTCACGGCTGCAGCTGACAAGCACAGCTGTGCAGCAGGTCGCGCGCTCATCAAGCTTCAGTGCCATGGTGGCACCACGTCACGCGCTGGCCGAGAGAGCTCACAACGGAGCTGATTACGCAACGGAAACGCAGGATGAGGAAGAGCTCCGCCCATGACTTATGACCGGACGGATAGTCCGGTCATAAGTCTTGCGGTGAGCACCTGTTTTACTTGCATCTCCGTCCCGCATTTGGCTCCGCTTTGACATTGTTGGTGACAGCGTTTGCCGTGCTCATGAGGCATGTGGTCTCGACGTGGATTCAGGCCTCTGATCTCATCTCCGCGATGGCAGACCGACGCAGTATCATGTCTGCGATCATATTCATGCGTTGGGCTGACCATCTCGGCGAGATCGCATCACTCTCTTCATGACGTCGACATGCCTCGAGAAACGCGACCGCCAGGTCAAACCTTCACGGGCGCGAAAGCTACTGGGAAATCGAGCATAGGACGTGTATACGCACCCAACACAAGCAACCTGGAACACCGACAAGCCGCGCAGCGGCCCTGTGGGTCGCCCAGGGCCGCGTGTGTCATCGCTGCCACGACCCCGTGGCGCGAGGGACGGCTTAGGGGTTAAAAACTTGATGCCCCGTAGCGCCAAACGTGTTCAGGGATGTCTACTGACCCTCCCTGGTGGCTTGCTTGTGGCGGAAGTCGCAGACTTTTACTCGGGTCCAGCCAAAGCCAGCGATGTATCCACTCATGGCCAGCAGGAAGTTGAGTGTGTAGTCCGAGAGCTGCATGTCAAGTCAGACGTAGCTGCAGGGCTCGGTGTGAACAGGTGAGGGGTAAAAGTGACTCACTGCGCGCTGTGTCTCTTTGGGAGCGTCTACGCAGCGCGCATTCCGTAGTCCGTAGCCCGCATTGGAGCGCGGGCAACTCGCTTGCCACCCCCCCTGCCCATCTGAGGGCAACGCCCCCTCCCCCCCCGGACGCGCCATCGGTGGCGTGGGGGGTGCGGACCCCCCGGGGCAGTGGGGCGACTCGTGTGGCGGGGGGTGGAGCCCCCCCTCCCGAGCAGGAGAGAGCTCCGAAACTGTGTATTTCATGCTCAAATGTACACCAAACAAGGCTGATCCAGTGGGAAACCACCTTTATCACGTGTCCGAAGAGGTCTGGACCCCTCCCCCGGCAATGGGACCGGGGCGGACGGGGGGCTCGGACCCCCTCCCAAGGAGTGCGACCCGGGCCGCCAGGGGTGCCGCACCCCCCGGTCAGCAGACGGACCGCCCTCAGATGGGCAGGGGGGGTGGCAAGCGAGTTGCCCGCGCTCTTGCTGGATTCTCGATCTTTGGGAGGGTCCACGCAGCCCCCATTCCAGAGTCTGTACCTACTAGTACCCCGCATTTCTTTTTTTCAATCTTTGGGAGCGTCCACGCAGCCCGTACTCCGCATTCCGTAGCGCGCATTCTGCATTGCAGGCCTTCACGATGGAAATGCGTCGCGATGGAACCTCGAGGCCCCTACACACGGGACTTCGATCGAGCCGTGTAGTCCCAGAGTCCGTGAGGCGTCATGCTGACGCAGGTGCAGTCTCGTACGCGCAGCATCGGGGCCCAGTTCTTCCTGCTCACCAGTCTCAAAGCGGCCGCCTACTTCTTCAAGGCGCTCGCTGCATTCCATGTCAGCGTGCCGAGCCGTGCTCACAATGTGGCACTCTGGATTGGAGCCGGGATGGGGTTCACGATCAACGAGGGCGAATGGGCCATGCTGTTGTGCACAGCCGATGCGATGGATGGAGTGCGCGAGCTTTGCGCCGCGCTGCCTCCGATGGACGGGATGGAGCTGATCACGGAGCGCGAGCAGTGCGTCGTGTGCGACTCGCCGCTGACGACCGAGGTCTACCGTGGCAACGGCCGTGGCGAGGAGTACCTGCAGCACAGCGCTCCGAAGGTGTACTCGACGACTGGCCCCGTGCGAGCGACGCTGCGGCAAAAGAAATGCAGCAACCCGGCGTGTGGTGCGCTGCACTACCTGTCGTACGCCACTGGTGGCAAGCGGCTGCCGGATGCGACCCAGCAGTACTACGACGGCTGCACCGACTCCAAGTGGTTCCACGTCACCGACGAGATTGTGTGGGAGTCGTCGCTGCTGCGCTGCTGTGCTTCTGGCTTTCGCTCTTTGTGTCTGTGCTCCGATGTGATGAAAGAACCTGATTTGTATGCGTCCGGTCAGCGCCCTATCCGAGTATTTTTCACTTTTTTCACGCGTTTACCTTGAGACCTATTTCCCACTTTTATCACGCGTTTACCTTTGAAAATCCAGGAATGCGGGCTACGGACTACGGAATGCGGGCTGCGTAGACGCTCCCAAAGAGTCGAGAATCCAGGAATGCGGGCTACGGACTACGGAATGCGCTGCGTAGACGCTCCCAAAGAGTCGAGAATCCAGGAATACGGGCTACGGACTGCGGAATACGGGCTGCGTGGACGATCCCAAAGATTGAAAATCCAGGAATGCGGACTACGGACTACGGACTGCGGGCTGCGTAGATGCTCCCAAAGAGTCGAGAATCCAGGAATGCGGACTACGGACTACGGAATGCGCTGCGTAGACGCTCCCAAAGAGTCGAGAATCCAGGAATGCGGGCTACGGACTGCGGAATACGGGCTGCGTGGACGCTCCCAAAGATTGAAAATCCAGGAATGCGGACTACGGACTACGGAATGCGGGCTGCAGGGTCTCTCCCAAAGAGTCGAGAATCCAGGAATACGGGCTGTGGACTGCGGAATACGGGCTGCAGGGACTCTCCCAAAGAAGACACTCTAGGAGCCAGTCATTCACACCTGGGACTGCAACAACGAGTCTAGGACTGCATGGGTAGGAGCCCTACATGCGGAACTTCCTGCTGGCCATTGCTCGATGTATCTGGCTGTCCAAGGCTGCCCAAGTACCATTTTAAAAAAAAGAAGAAAAAAGCTCGACCCAATTTGGCAGGCTTCAACCTGCTCGGCCCGTGCTCGGTGCCTCCAAGCGACCGTCGTGGTCTCCTACCGCGCACTCGCGATGCTCACCTTTTGGATGGCAACGGCCAGTTCCGTTGCGTCGCATACGGACCCCGCGCTTCAGCCGAGCCGCATCGAGCAGTCAGCTGAGCGTGAGTATGCGAGTGCCGAGATGGATCGGATCAGCAGGACCGAGCTGTCCTTCGGTGAAGCGCCATCGGTCGACGAGCTGTGTGCCTTCGGGCACGCGCTGCCTCGCCAACTCGTCACCATCTCGATCACGGGGCCGCAGCGGATCGAGCGCGTGCGCAACCACTTCAAACGCATGTGCCTGCCGAACGCCATCATCGTGGACGGTGTTGTATTTCGCAACGTGAGCGAGATTTCTCGGATGGATCGCCAAATGCTCGGCCGGGATAACCTCAATTCGCGGTCCCTCGGTGAGCTCGCGATTACTGTGGCGCACTACCGTGCGCTGGAGCGCTGCCTCGCAGAGCAGCGCGATGAGAAGGCGGGTTGCCTCATCATGGAGGATGACTTCACGCTCACGGGCCCAAGGCTTGCGGAGCGGTGGACCTCGAGTTTTGCCGTGTTACAGCAGCAGCCCGACTGGCACCTACTGTTCCTTGGACGCTGCATGGACGGTAGGTGCGGTCAGCTGCGTGTTTCGCAGAACGCTGACCTGTACCGATCGCCACAGCGCAACATCTCAATGGGCGAGAAGTGGGACGGCTCGAAATGGGACGGCTCGACGCCCATGTGCCTTCACTCCTACATGGTGACGCCTGAGGGGGCAAAGCGATTGCTCGTGGCGCTGAGGAGCTCAGATTGGATCGGACCGGCCGATTGGGCGCCCGCAGCGATTGCCGCTGACAGCAACATCTTCACAATCTCTCCGGCACTCATAACACAGGTGAGCCAACATTGCGCCTTGCTGTTACGCTGCACCCCCCACCCTTCTCACCGCCCGCATTGCCGTTTTGCTCTCGCCCACAGTCGACGGCGCTGCGTCTTGACGACGGCTCCGGATCGGTGCTCTCCAAGGCAGACGCGCAGCGGGACGTAGCGGAGACGGACAGCAACACCCTCAGACCCCCAATCGTTGGCGAGTGCATGCCGAATGTAGACCAACACGACATGGCGCCACTCCCTCGCAGGTGTGTTCGCGCACCTCGCCTACATCCAGCCCACCACCCTCTCGTTCCACTATAGAGTTCCTCCTCGGTCCTCCGTCTGTGACGCTCGCAGTTCGCAGGTACCGTGGTTGTTGTCGACCGGCGGTCCCATGCACCGCGCTCTCTACACGAGTTTCAAGATCGCCATCGAGGGCCAAAACACCTCTGGATTGAGCGCATGCGAGGACCTTCCTCGCAAGCTGACGCAGTCAGGTGCCGCCGAGCTGCTCAAGGACTCCGAATGGCAGCCCGGACCCGAGGCCATAGACGCTGGTGTCTACGGCTGTGCGCTGCAGCTCATCGGCAGCAGCAGGGCAATGCAGAAGGCTTGCGCTGCATCGCCAGTGAGAACGGAATACCGCTGTCCGCTCGTCGGGGAGCTAGATGCCACTGGCGCTTCCGAGAAGCTGACGAGGGTCGGTTGTATTGCGTCCCGTGCGTTTGGCTACAACCCAAACCACCCGAACGCGCAAGCGGCCGATGACCGGCTTGTTCAAGTTCAAGGGTCGTTAGGTGAGGAGATCGCCGTGCAGCAGACGCCGGACGAAGTCGTTTTCCAAGAGACGGCCGGCTACCTGCGTCCGTCAGTCTGCTCCTACCGCGTTGGGTCTCGCATGAACTATCAATTGCGCCACAAGAGGAAAAGGGTGCTCAAGATGGTCAACGACGGTCGCGCCCTCGAGTTCCGCCCCATCCTGAAGGCTGGCTCGACCTTTCTCGGCAGATTTCTGAGGTGTCTGCAGCCGGGCGAGTGGAGGGAAGTGAAGCAGTCGCAGCGCCTGCCGGCCGACTATACGGCGCTTGTAGTTGTGCGCGACCCGATCCGACGATTCGTCTCGGCTCACATCGAGATCATGCGGCGCATCTTCTCTGGCGCGTGCCCCGAGGGACCCTGCAACGAGAAGCGCGACAGCTTCTACACGTCCGCTCACAAGAGCGGAGCACCGAGCACCGCGTTGTGGGTGGCGGAGACTGCCTCGTGGTTCCGCCACGCGCTTCGCTTCTACAAAGGCGAGGTGCTTGGCCATCAGCGCCCGCAGGTGCTGCGCGAGATGCTCACCGCGGTGGTGACAGACACAAGCTGCCTGCTCAATTACTACGCCTCCGAGCACTTCATGACGCAGATGCAGCTGGCATCCCAGGGCACTGCCCTGGACCCCACAGCCTCGGGTGCAACCGTAGATCGCGCCACGTTTCTCAAGATCGAGGACATCGGGACGACCTCTGCTTCGATTGCGGCATCGCAATTGCTCCCGGCGATCGGGGCGAGTCCGTCAAGGAAGCAGCTCGATCAATGCGTTCAGTCTTCGTCCGAATCCGACATTTTCCGCAACTACTCGGCAACAGCCATAAGGGGCGGACCAAGTGGCTTCAACGCGCTTCCTGAGGAGGGTGAGATGTACACTGCGCTGATGGAGGAACCTGCGCTTCTGCTCGTGCTTTGCCAAGTATACGCGCAGGACTCGGCGTGCCTGTCTGCGCAATACGAAGCACCGAATGTGTGTCAGCAAGTGCTTGGGCTCACCGCTTAGCTCACCGCGCGAGCAACGGCGCCAACGCCGCCTCCGCCTCCGCCGCCTCCGCCGCCTCCGCCGCCTCCGCCGCCTCCGTTGGGGCCGCCGCCGCCGCCGCCAACCCGGACAAAAACTAGCCAATCAGGACTCACGTGGTGCATATCCGCCACGGCCACAGCCCCAGACAGACAGACAGACAGACAGACCCTCTCCAACCGCCGACGAAGTGCACAAGGCGCTGCGAGGCTGGGGCCCGAGCTACGCGGGCATGTTCCGCTAGTCGCGTGCCCCCCGCAGTGCCTGCTGCGCTGAGCGCGAAGGCGCTATATAAGTCTAACTGTCGAAGGAGAAGATATTAATTAGGCCTGAAGACCACACACACACAATTGAATACCAGGCGCTCCAGGCCGCGAATTGACGGAGACACTATGTACCTAGTGGGACAGTCTATGGTACCAGTAGTGGGGGTGAGTACAGCGGCATGAGGAGATTAGAAGAGCGAGAGTTCCATCACCCCGATGGCACGCCCTCAGAACGCGTCGTACGAGCTCTCTTCGCCCTATTTCCGACGGGTTTCCGACTCTGTCTACGGTTGCAACCTTGGAAGCTGTGAACAAATTGAATAAATATGATGGACGATGCGCTCAAGCTCACCATTGGCGGTGGCGTCGCGCTCAACGCCGTAATGCTGTACTCCTTTGGCTACGCCTGGCTTAGACGAGGCGCGCCGTTTGTGCCGACCGCGCAGCGCAAACTCGACGCCATCTTCGGGCCTAGCGGCCTGCTGCAGCCGCTCCGCAGCCGTTCGCACCTCGTCGATTTGGGCAGCGGCGGCGGCGCGACCGTGCGAGCCGCCGTGCGCGAAGGCGGCTTCGGCCGCGCCACGGGCTACGACCCGACGCTGGTCGGCTACTCGCAGCTGCGCTCGGCGCTCTGTCCGAACGAGCGGCACCGACTGAAGTCGCTCTGGGAGGCCGAGCTGCACGATGCCGACGTGGTGCACCCCACCACCGCACGAGGCTGACGCTCCGCCGGCCCATCGCGCGCTACGCACCACGCTCCACCTCGCCTCTCCTCATCATCGTGCCTCTCCTCATCATCTCTCCTCCCCTCCGCATCTCTCCTCTCTCTCCTCTCTCTGCTAGGTCTTCGTCTTCGGTGTGCCCTCGATACTCGCGGAGCTGCAGCAAAAGCTCAGTGCCGTAGGCCGCTCACAGAGCTCGATCCCTCGACTCGCAGACCAGCGCCGTCTCACTCAGCCTACTCTGCCGCTCACACGTTCGCGCCTCATACCGGAACAGGAGTTGCCCCCGGGCGCACACGTCGTGAGCAACAGCTTCCCGTTCTCGACGACGGCCGACGCGGCGTGGGTCGAGGTGGACCGACGGTACGTCGACACGGGTGGCATGGCGCGCGGAGAGCTCGACGACTCCGGGCGCGTCTTCCTCTACCGCGTGGGTGGCACCGGTGGAGAGGCGTCGGAGGCCCGAACAGCTCCTGCTAGTAGGCGAAGGCCTCCACTGCACATGCTAAAGTAATCGCTAATGGTGGTGGGAGGACCTAAAGTAGTCGCCCTCAAGAAACAGCGCTGACATTTTTACTGAACTGCTCACAAAAAGATGCTTCGCTTGGCGCTCCTCAGCTCCTGCGTGCCCGTGCCGCCGCCGCCGGCCTCCGCGGGCGCGTTCACGCCCCCCGCGGGCTGGTAGCGCTCGAAGCGCGCGCCGGGGATGCCGTTGGTGGCGGTGCCGACCTTCCATCCCTCGTCCTCCGGCGGCATCCACCGGCCGTGCCGCATGCTGGCGAAGGAGAGGCCGACGACGAGGCGCCCCCACGCGACCACGCCGCCGAGCGCGAGGCAGAGCAGCGCCGTCACGACGGAGCCCGCCACGAGCAGGATCGTGCGGCGCCGCTCGGCAACGACGAACTCGCACGCGTCGCCGCCGTAGTCGGCGGCGCACGAACAGCGGCCGGTGGACGGGTCGCACGCGCCGCGGCTCGAGCAGTTGGACGGGCACGGCTTGGCGGCGAGCGAGATGGCGCACGTCGGCCCAGCCCACGGCGCGAAGCACGTGCACGAGCCGGCCACGCACATGCCGTGCACGGAGCCGCCGCAGTCGTCGCCGCACGCGGCGCTCAGTCGGAAGCTCAGCAGCGCGCAGTCGCGGCCGCTGCGGTCGGCGTCGCAGAGGCATGCGCCACCGACGCACCTGCCGTGGCCCGAGCAGAAGCTGGCGCAACCGACGACCAGCACGTCGCACGCGTCGCCCGTGTAGAACTCGTCGCACGCGCAGCGGGCTCTTCGACAGGAGCCGTGGCCGGAGCAGTTGTGCGCGCAGCCGCTGGTCAGCGGCGAGAGCGTCGCGCAGGAATCGCTCGCCCAGCCGGCCGAGCAGTAGCAGCGGCCGCCCGCGCAGTGGCCGTGGCCGGAGCAGTTGCCCGCGCAGGGCAGCGAGGTGGCGTCCTGCCGGAGCAGCACGGGCGGCCGCAGCGCCGCGCGCGCCAGCTTGGAGGGCTGGGTGGGCTCGAGCGCCGAGGCGAGAGCTAATATGGTCGAGAGGAGGAGGCTAATATGGTCGACGGTGGTGCACGGCATAGTCTTCCGCGGCGGTCCAAACCAGGCAGCGGCTCGGTACACCACCCCTTCAGCGCACCGCCGCCTTAAAGAGCACGACGTGAGGGAGCGGCCCACTTACTTATGCCCCGCCGCTCGTTTGTGGGCTGCCCCGATGAGACAAGCGCAGAACAATGTCTTTGAGCAACTAAAACAAGGACCGCTTCGTGGAACTCGGGAAAGGCCTGTGGCCTGGCTTGGCTCGGCTTTGAAAAATCCCGACGCTGCGCTGGTGTTCACCCTTCACATCAAAGGCTCCGGCGCCTGCCTATCTTGGCCGCAAGCATGCTCGTGGCGCTCGGCTCCCTCTCGGCGCCACCAACCCCACCGCAGGACGAGCAGCCGGCGCCGCTCCTCCCTGGCACGGTGGTGCTCGCGTCGTCCGGCGACGGCGGGGCAGCCCACCAATGCAGGTGCTGGGCCTCGCACGAGCCGAAGCTCGTCTTCTACAACCGCGTGCCCAAATGCGGCTCGACGACGATGCTGCGCTACATTGATGCGGCGAGCCGGAGGGATGGCTTCTCCGAAGACGGCAGCCGCAGGTCGTTTGGCTTCTTCAGCTCCGCAGACTTCAATTCCGATCACTTCCACCCAGACCGGCACAAGCGGCACGAGATCCTCAGGGAGATGGTCCGGCAGTCGGGTGGGCGGGCGGCGCTCTTCGAGAGGCACATCCACTACCTCGAGATGGACGACATGGACGATCTCGAGACAACGCCGGCCTACGTTAACCTGCTGCGTGACCCAGGCACCCTGAGAGCGTCGAGCTTCTACTTTGCACGCGACTGTATTTGCAACCAGCGCGGCGGCTTCATGGACTCCAACGACCAGTGGCAGCTGCAGGACACGTGGTGTCAGAACGAGTGGTACCGCAAGAGTGACACCCTGTGCAACATGGACATCAACGAGTGCTACGAGGACCGTCAGTCTTGCCACGACCTCTTCCCCAAGGGGGCTCTCGGCGGCACGGTGATGATTGACTTTCTCTGCGGGTGCGTCACCGGCTAGCCCTCTCTCTCCATGTCCATGTGTGCGCGTGTCGTCTATCGTCCGTGCCTCGCCTCGTTCGCTGCACGCTTCAACCGTCTGCGTGCGCAGGACGGACGACGTGTGCGGGCAGGAGCTCACGCCGCAGAAGCTGCAAAGAGCCAAGGACAACCTGCGCGACAGGTACCTCTGGGTGGGCGTGCTCGAGAGCATGCCCGACTCGCTGGAGCTGCTGCAGAAGCTGCTGCCCGACTACTTTGGGACGATGAACGCCACCTACTGGGGAAACCAGCACGTGGCTCCCGATGGCGGCGACCCCGCAGCGGAGAGCGGAAGCAGCCCGCGCCCGACCGAGACCACGCTGACCAAGATGCGGGAGGACAGCTACCTGGCGGCCGAGTACGAGCTGTACGACTTTGCGAGGGACGTGCTCGACTGCAAACTCGAGGCATGCGGCCTGCAGAGGCACGGCCGGTCGAGCGCGACCAGCTTTGCACTGGAGTCGTGATGTGGGGTGGCCGCGAGTGGCGTGGGTTCCTGTGGAAACTGTTTAGCCGATTGAGGCAAACAGGGACAGGTAGCCACGGGGGGCAAGTAGACGTGAGGGGCCCTCGGCACTTTGGCTCTCTTTAGCAGTTCTGCTCCGGGCCTGGCGGCCGGCCACTTTAGCAGATCTTCGCGGCCGCCGAGGCCTTGAGTGCGGAGGCCCTCCGCGCTTCGCGGAGCTTTATTCTTTATATAATGTGAGCGAGATGGTTAGCCCCAGGACCCCCCCCCCCATCGGGGGTCACCGGGGCCTCACGCCAGCTCAGGCCGGACCCCCCCGGGGCCTCACGCCCCCACCCCGGGCGGCTCACGGCGGGCCGGGCTGACCCCACCCGGGGCCTCACGCCCCCACCCCGGGACGGCTCACGCCGACCAAACCTTACAAAAAAAGCAGGGCCTTGCAGTAACCCTCCCGGGTCTAAACGTGGTAAGGTGGTAAACAAGTAAATGTAGAAAAAGGGCTGATCTCAAACACACACAAGTGTTTCACGAAGGATGCATTGACATCCAGTTTGAATTGAAAATGTAGCCTACACGCTGCGGGAGCTCTCCTTGGGCGCCGCAGACGCGCAGGGCGGCTCACGTGCACCCCTGCGGCCCCACCCCGGGGCGGCTCACCCCGGCCGCGGCCCTCCCCACCCCGGGCCTCACCCCCCCCACCCGGGGCGGCTCACGGCGGCAAGTGCCGTCCCCACCCCGGGCCTCACGGTGAGGCCCCGGTGACCCCCGAGGGGGGGGGGTCCTGCGGGGCTACCATCTCGATCACATAAGCCGTAGTATCTTCGCTTATAAAGCCGTACTGCCCGTGGCCGGGCGTGGCCCAGAGCCCAGAACAGCTCCTAGGGACCCGCTCCAAATCCTAGTGCTAGTACAATGGGTTGTACTACGGCCGGGAAGGGCTTAACGTTATTCATTCATAAATTTTACATTCAGTCCCCTCGAGGACGAGGTACACTTTCACGACGCGAGGTTACTGAGATGTGTGCGTATGAGGTTGGCCATGAGCCATGTCGTCGGGCTCGCCCGGCTGCTATCATCTAGAGACTCCTGACATGACTCCTCAGCAGCTCCTCTGCCAGCACTAGCACCGGCCCCCCTACGCAACGTGATGGCGGTGCGTCGACGCTACCGTCGGCCGCTTCGCAGACCACGGTGCATCTGTGAACCACTCCTTGCCGTCGAGTCCCTACACCATAGGTGGGGTCGTCGTAGATCTCACCGGGGCCAACCTCAACGCCGCAGGGGTAAACTCTGTCGATGTAGTCTGTATAGAAGACGTCCGCGCTGCTGCTGGCAGAGGAAGAGGCCTGCCTCAGAGTGAATGGCGTCACTAGGGTTGTGCGCTTAACGTGCCTTTTCACAGCTCGCCAGGTGAGCCGTGACTCCACGCATTGGTGAAAACCGTCAAAATCCTCGTGACCCTCGCGAGAGACACAGCAATCTGTGTGGACAAACGCTGATTTGTTGACGCTGCGACCGTCCCTGTCTGCAGCTGCATGCTCGGCAAAATACTCGGGCTCGTGCGGAGGCATGTAGAATGCGTGAGTGAACTTGCCGTCGCGCAGCATCTTCTCGAGCCGAGCCATAGCCTCCGGGTCGCCTTCATCTTGTGTCTGTGCGTCGTTCATGACGGAAGTCAGCTTGGCGCCGTTTGCAAACGTCAAGGTGAACCGGTCGTCGAGAACGGCTGTAGGCTCGCAGTCCGTTAATGCTGATTTCGTGCCACACTGACCCGTTGAAGAGAGTGTTAGTGAGGGCAAGGGTGGGCGCAAGCGCAGCAGCTTTATCCCCTCCGTCGAGAAGGGGTCCGCCGTTCCGACGATCTCGCCCGCTGTGCCGGCAATGATGGAGTTAGCGATC
>Ga0209713_10002129_pt1 | contig 12193 bp, 9 predicted proteins | sample ArcOceMetagenome_3_FD_187444 | JGI IMG/M metagenome (GOLD analysis project Ga0209713, IMG submission 187444) | Marine eukaryotic phytoplankton communities from Arctic Ocean - Arctic Ocean- Svalbard ARC20M Metagenome (SPAdes) (version 2) | ecosystem: Environmental > Aquatic > Marine > Oceanic...
ACCACGGGTGCTGCGGACGCCTCGCGGCTGCAGCGGGAGTTGCGGGAGGTGGCCAGCGGCACGAAGTGCGAAATGCGAAGACCCGCTAAATGGGAAGTCGCGACCTGTAATGCGCCGAAGTCCCGGAAGTTCATGGATCGAACACACGTTTCGCGTTGAACGCAGTCAGCCGTGCCGTGACCTTGCGAACGCTCGCGCGACCGCGGCCGCGAGCGCGACTGCCGCCACCATGGTGCTGATCCAGCTCGCGCCCTCCTCGCCCGACTCCAAGCCAGAGCCGGCGCCGCTGCAGCAGCGCGTCGCCCTGCTGCGCAAGACGATCGTGGAGGAGCAGACCGCGGCGCTCCACGCTGCCGTCAGCACGCTGCAGCCGCCAGGCCGCGGGCCAAAGGCGCTGAGCCGCGAGCAGCTGCGCTCGGTCACGTCGCTGCCGACCTGCGCGGGCGGGCTCCTCGGGGCCGCGTTGGACGAGCAGCAGCGGCCGACGAGCAGCCGCGGCCCGGTCGTGCCAAAGGTGGCACGCAGGGTGCAAACCGCGAGCGGCCGCAGCCGCAGCCCGCCGCAGTTCCGCCGCAGCCTCAAGGAGAACAACGCCGAGCAGGTGGAGCGGCTGCGGGCCAGCCTGTCGCTGCCCAATCTGGAGGCCACGTCCTCGACGAGGGCGGGGGCTCACCCCGTGTCCCAGGTCGTCACGGGAGCGCAGCCGGTGGACGGGGACCTCTACATCCAGCTCGCCGCCCGCGCCCCGCTCGTCGCCCGGCGCGGCGTCGACGAGGGCGCGGCGGCGACGCTGTTTGGCGACGGTGCGGCGATCCGCGGCGGCGGCAAGGGCGGGGCGCAGCCGCGGCCGCAGCCGCAGCCGCAGCCGCGGCCGCAGCCGCAGCCGCAGCCGCAGCCGCAGCCGCAGCCGCAGCCGCAGGGCTCGTTTCGCCGCTCGGCCGCTCGCTCCCATGTGCGGCTCGACCCGAGCGCTCGCGAGGCGGTGCGTACGCCCGGCGCCGGTGCGACTCGCGGCCCCGCGCCGTTGCCGTTGTACTCACCGCCGCTCGCTGCAGCTGCCACTGCTGCTGCGCCGCCGCCGCCGCTGCCGCCGCCGCCGCCACGGCCACCGCCGTCGGCGCGCGCTGAGGCGATTGCGTCGGCGGCGGAGGCGATCTCGCCGTGGGGCCTCATGAGCGGCGACCGGGCGGAGCCCCTCACGCTGGGCAGCGACCTGCCGCTGGGAGCGTTGGTCCACCCCACCGCCGCCGCCGCCGCCGCCGCAGGTGCCGTTGCCGCAGGTGCCGTTGCCGCAGGTGCCACCGGCGTCGGAGGCGCGGCGAGTGCGCCTCCGCCCTCGGCGCGCGGCGGCGGCGGCGCGCGTGGCGGCGGAGGAGGGCCGCCGTCGTGCGCGCTGCGGGCGGCGCGCGCGGCGCAGCTGCGCGCGGCCGCCGGCCCTCCCGCCGCGGGGGTGCGCCTGGCGCCGCCTCCGCGCCGCCTCTCGTCGCTCGCGGCGCGGCGCGCGTCTCCCGTCGAGTGGCTAGCATCGGCAGCCGAGTGGGGCGGCACCAGCGGCGGCGGCAGCGGCGACCCGCGCGGTGGCGGTGGCGGTGGGGCGGCGCGCGTGCGGCAGCGGCAGGCAAACCTCGGCGCCGCCGGCCTGGGCCATGGCCGGAGCGCCGCCTCTTTGAGCGCACTAGCGCGGCAGCAGCACGGCGAGGCGCTGCTCGCGGCGCTCCACAGCCTCTCGGGGGCGCCGACGCCCATGTACGGCGGCATGGGCATGGGCATGGGCCCGCCGCCGCCGCCGCCGCCGCCGCCGCTGACGATGCGGACCTCGAGCTCCGCTGGCGGCGCTGGCTCGTCGACGGCGGGCGACCTGGGCGGTGGCGGCGGTGGCGGCGGTGGCGGCGCCGGTGGCGGCGGTGGCGGCGGTGGAGGCGGCGGCGGCGCGGCGCCGGTGCAGAGCATGCAGGACATGCAGGCGATCATGGCGGCCGACGGGCGGCGGGCCGCCCACGCCCAGTTTGACCTCGCCGCGAGCGAGCGCACACTCGCGCGCACCAATGCGGCGGCGGCGGCCGCGGCGGCCGCCGCGGCCGCGCACTATGGCATGTGTGCAAACGCGTCGCGCCCGCAGACGTCGCCGCAGCTATCGATGGCGGCGGCGGCGGCGGCGGCGCCTTTTCCTGCGGCGGCGACGGGCGGCGGTGGGGGGTACACGGCGACGCCTGCCTCGTGGGAGCCGGCCTCGTGGAGCGCCGCGCCGCCGTGCGGTCTGGTTGGGGCGCACGACGCGTCGTCGGCGTCGGCATCGTCGGGGCCGGGGCTGGGGCTGGCGCAGCCGCGGCACCGCGTGGCGCGTGGCGGCGGTACGCCCAAGACCAACCGCGACTGGGTGGCAAAGCAGCAGACGCTCGAGGCGACGGCGGGCGCCGACGGCGGCGTGATGCGCGGCACGGGCACGGGCGTGCAGGGCGCGGGAGGCGCGGCGCTGGGCGGCAGCAGCGGCAGCAGCGGCGTCCTCCTCGAGGCGCGCGGCGGCGGCGGCGGCGGCTCGTCTCTCCTCGAGAGCACCAACTTTGTGGCGATGAGCTGCGCGCAGCAGCGCCTCCTCTGCAACTCCTCGCGCGGCTCGAGCCGCGGCAGCGGCGGCGGTGGTAACGGCGGCGCGAGGCCGCAGTCGGTGCAGGCCACCAGGCGGCCGTGGCTGGCGAACGCGACGCCGCGCGCCGCCGCCGCCGCCACCGCGTTCTGAAGCGCGGCCGGCTCCATGTACCATGAGATAGCAGCAGTGCGCTGGCATGACGCATGTCCTCACGTCGGTGTGGGTGCATGGCAATTGGCATGAATCCTCCTGAGCTCTGGGGGGCGTACGGTATGGGGGGCGTAGCACGTTTTTCGTTCGAGTTTAGCAGAGTCCTTGAAAGAATCGATGCATGTTAAAAACCAGACCGTACCTACGCTGGCCCTCACAATGCACGAAGGAAGCGTTGCCAGGGAGCGGAAGAAAGCCGCCGCCGCCGCCGCCGCTGCAGTGGGCAGTGCCGCACACGCCGCACGCCTCCTTTTACACACCTCAGTTTGCTCGGTGGACGTGCGTGAGGTTGATCGTCGAGTGGTAGACCTCGTTGGGGTTGTGCTCGGGCTGCCCCTCCTCGCGCTCGCCCGTGATGATCGTGTCGATCCGGATCGGCACCACGGCGTCGGGCGGCCCGATCGAGAAGACGAGCGGCAGGTGCCAGTCGACGTCCATCGAGCGCTGGAAGAGGTTGTTGGCCATCTCGTGCTGCGGCGGGACGAGCGCCGGCGCCTCGGCCGTCGAGAGCTGGCGCGCGTAGTGCATGTGCAGCTCGGCCGCGTTCTTGAGCGCGAGGTGCGAGCGCGGGAAGAGCGCGAGCGCCGACGAGAAGTGCTGCCGCGCCTGCTCGAGCTTGCCGCCGTCCTTGCACACCGCGCCGAGGTTGTTGAGCGCGCAGGCGTGCAGCAGCCGCTCGGGGTGGTTGCGCAGCGCCTGCGTCGCGTCGAGCACCTGCCGGTAGCACGCCGCCGCCTGCGGCCGGAACGACAGCGTCTTGTACGCGTTGCCCCGGTTGAGGTGCACAAACGGCGCGAGGTCGGCGTGGCCGGCCGCCACGTCGTACTCGGCGAGCGCGGCGATGTAGTCGCCCTTGGCGTAGAGCTCGTTGCCGCGGCACGCCTCGGTGACGCGCGCGCGCTTCTGCTCGACGTCGCGCGTCACGCGGATCACCTTCGTCGGCGCCGACACCTTCTCGTTGAACTTGCGCGCCATCTCCGCCTCCATCTTCTTGAGCTTCGAGTCGTCGAAGGGGGTGAGGTGCTTGACGACGCTCGCCGCGAAGCTGATCTCCTCGGCCGTGAGCGCCGACTTCTCCACCTCGCGCCGCCGGCCGAACTGCCCCTTGACCCCGGACCGGTGCTCGCGGATCCGGTCGGTCAGCTCCTCCTTGACCAGCCGCGGCTCGACCGCGTCGATGACGCTCTGCACGGGGACGGGGTCCTCGACGTTGACGGTGGTGCGGCCCGCGTCCTTTCTCCTCGAGGTGGCCGAGATGGGGAAGGTGTCGGCGTCCGGCGGCTCCTCGGGCTTGTGCTCGAACAGGTCGTCGTCGTTGAAGCGAGGGTCGACGACGAGCGTGCTGTCGACAAAGGGCTTCCAGTGGCCGATGGTGGCGGTGGAGTCGTGCTTGAGCGCGTCGAAGGGCTTCCTCCGTCTCTGCTCGTGGTAGGAGGCGCGGCCCATGGTCGCGGCGGCTGGTGGTGTGTGGCGGCGCGGCTGGGTTAGGTGTTGTTTTAATATACGCTACACGCCTGTAACTTATCTTTTGAGGTGCGGTGCTTTGAACCTGCTTTGGACGTCGGGCTGCCCGGGGTTGCACGCGGGCCCGGCCCAAAAAAACGGGTGGAGGGAAGTACGGATGAGAGGAGGCAAGCTTCTGCGCTGCCCTGCTCTCCTCGTATGAAACCACCGCACACAGCGCACTGGCCCGCGCAGACTTGAAGGCCAGCCTTGCGCAGCATACTGTACCAACGAGACCGGCGCCGCAACGATGTTCGAGCTCTCGCGGAAGTTCAGCCACGAGGAGCTGGATCGCATCGAGCGCATGAACGAGAAGAGCGCGCGGCGCAGCTCGTTCAACTCCGCGCGCAGCTCGTTCGAGGGCGTCGGCAAGAAGGACGCTCGCACGGCGCTCGCGGCGCTCTCGACCAACAACGTGGAGCGGGTGCAGCGCGTGTGGCTCAAGGAGACCATGGCGGCGGCGGAGATGTCCGACAACACCTCCCCGTCGCGCGCCCGCGTCGCCCCTGCGTCGGCCGATCTGGACGAGGTGCGGCCGCTCGTGATGGAGGTCGAGCAGCGCGTGGAGGTGCCGCCGGCGTCGCGCTGGGCGCAGGCGGCGGTCGTCGTGCCGCTGGTCAAGCACCTGAACAAGGCGCAGCGCGCCGCGCTCCCGCCGGGCTGGCCGCCTCACCTCGCGCCGCCGCCGCCGGGCGCGGCCGACGACGCCAACCTCGCGCTGCTCGCGGAGGCGGCCGAGGTGATGGAGATCCCCACGCTCGTGCTGCCCCGTGCCGACGCGGCCGTCCCAGCCGCCGCCGCCGCCGCCGCCGAGCCGGGCAGCACGACGCCGCGCGCGTCGCACCCCGCCGTCGCCGCGCAGCAGCCCTCGAGCGGCGGCTGCTCGAGTGGCGGCAGCGCTCCGGCCGCCGCCGCCGCGGGCGTGCGGAGGCAGACGCCGCCGACCCGCCCCGACGCGGCGCGGATCGCGGCGCCACCGAATGCGCTGATGATGAGCACGCCGCGCGGCGGCGGCGGCGTGCTCGCGCCGTGCTCGCAGGCGATGAAGCACACGTACGAGCAGGCCGTCAAGGTCTGCCTCACCTCGCCTCGCCGTGCCTCCGCCCCGCTCTGCCCTGCCCCCCCCTCGCTCCAGCTCTGACCGTCTTCTCCGTGCGTGCGTCGCAGGTGGCGATGGGCTTGGGCGGGGAGGCGCGCGAGGACCGCGTCTCGCTCTGCGCGTCGAGCAGCAGCGCAGCCGACGAGCGCATGGCCGACGCCGACGCCGACGCCGAGGAGGAGGCCGACGCCGACGCCGACGTCGAGGACGGCTCGGCGGCGGCGCTGGTGCCGGCGACGTCGAGCGCCGGGCTGCAGTCGCTGCGGGCGCTGGCGTCGCCCGGCTTCGCGTCGCCGACGACACCCGGCACGGCGCTGCTCGCCGAGCTGCTTGACGCGGCGGCGCACGACGCCGTCGCACACGTGGCGCGCAAGAATGTCGTGCGGCGGCCGCCCACCATGGCGATGAGCACGCCGCCGTGGGTGCAGCGAGGCGGCCGCAGCGGCGGCGCCGCCTCGACCAACGGCGTCGCGCAGCAGCAGCAGCAGCAGCACGCGGCGGCGCTGCAGGCGAGTGCGCGGCACAGCGAGGCGGCCTTGTGGACCGCCGCCGAGCTGCAGCGCGGCGAGTCGTCGTCGTCGTCGCAGCAGCAGCAGCAGCAGCTCGAGCTGCACGCGCAGCTCGCCGAGCTGCAGCTCTGCTTCCTGCAGCTGCACGAGCAGCAGCAGGCGCTCGTCGCGACGCACCTCGCGCAGCGCCGCGCCGCCGATGGCCTGGGCGGCGACGGCGTGCAGCCGTGCGCGTGCGTCATCTCGTGATGGGCGCGGCGCGCGCCGTGGTATATCTCAGATAGTATGCTGACCTCGCTGAGGAGCGCGGGGGTGACGTGGAGCGTTGAGAGCTAGAGACACCGTGTGTGCATGTGCGCTTAAGAACAGATAAAGTAAATGAGTCTCTCTGTGATCGTACACTACCCAGTAAGCATCTACGCACCGAGGGTCTTGGCCTTCTTGAGGCCACGCACCTGCGAGAGGGAAGAGAGCAGCCGGCGGTGAGTGCGTGGGCGCGCGTCGAGGGACGCATGCACCATTAGTAGAGTGCGTGAGTGCGTGCGAGGCGCGGGCGCGCGGGGGCGCGCTGCGCACCTTCTTCGCCCGGTTCTTCCTCTCCTTGCGCTGCTTGCGCGCGACGCCCTTCGCCTTGCCCATGCCAAACCGCGTCAGGCGGTACTTGGGCTCGAACTTCTTGGCGGCCACCAGATTGTCGTAGATCATGCCAAAGCCCGAGCTCCGGCCGCCACCGAAGGCGACCTTGAAGCCGAACAGCAGGCAGCAGCTGGGGTCTTGCACCTGCGGCGAGAGAGGCCGGGCTCGCTGAGGCGGCGCTCCACATGCATCCATCGTGGCGCGACGCGTGCCCTCTACGCAAACGACCGTCCAGCACGCCACGCGCTGCGGCCCGAGTACCACCACCACCCACTCAGATGAATGCGTCGCCCCGAAACCAATCGCGCGGAACCAACCGCCGCCCCGCACGCGCGTCTCTGCCGCAGCCGCGATGCACGACTGTGGTGTGGCACACACCTTGTACATCTTGCACAGCTTCTCCTGCAGATCCTTCTTGGAGACGCCGGCAAGGCCCGGGTGAATGACCTCAACAACCTGCACGGTGAAAGAGCCAACTCATCAGCAAGGAGCCCCTCGCTGAGCCGGGCGTGGCTCTCCTCTCCGCCAGTCGCGTGCGCTCTGCGGGTATGGTCCAGCATCGAGCGGCAGCGGCGCACAAACTGCTTGCGCTGGAGCAGGCGGTTCGTGATGAACTTCTTGGTACGAACGGTCACCGCACCCTCGGACATGATGAGAGGAAGTGAACCTGCAAAGCCAAGAGATCGGCCGGGGGTCGGTGGGGGCGTCCCGAGGGCTATTTGGTGACAGCGCAGACGGGTGGCGCGGTGCACGGTGGCACGGCATGGTCCGACGGGCACGTGTGGGGGGCGGTCGTCGCGTCTGGGGTCCCCGGAGGCTAGTTTCTGGCCGCGCGAAGGGCGAGAGCGGCGGGGGCCTTCCACCTTGGACAGCGACGCGGCTCGAGCCTCCTTCCGTGCGGTGCTCTCGCACTGCGGCTCCAAAGTTACTTTCTGGCTTTCACGGATTTTCACGCTGGCAAACGCTCGCCTCAATAGCCTCAATTTAAAGTAGCCGGGCCCTGGGCTAACCAAACTTCTTCAGTTCCACCTCAAAGATCAGCGTCGAGTCGGGCGGTATGTCCTTGCCGGAGCCTCTCCGCCCGTAGCCCAGCTTGGGCGGGATGGTCAGGCGGCGGCGCTCGCCGACCTTCATCCCGACGATGCCCAGGTCCCAGCCCTTGATCACGTCCTGCGCAGCAGCAACCAGCACGGGTGCAGCATGAGCAGGCAGCACGGGAGGCGCGCGAGCGCCAGCGCGGCGGGCGGTGGAGACGCGGCGTGCGTGCAGTCTGCAGTGCAGCGGGCGGCGTGAGCGTCACCCCTCCGCCCAGCGTGAAGCTGAAGCTCTTGGCCTTGTCGAAACAGCTGCCGTCGGACTCGAGCGTGCCTACGTAGGACATCGTCACTTCGTCACCGGCGCTGCACGACTCGCCCGCACCCGCCTTGAGCACCTCGCTCTCCACCGTCTCGTCGGGCCGCGCCGCTATCTCGACGCCCACGAGCGCGAATCGCTGGCCCGTCTGCACGAGCAGGCCCTTGGTGACGCCCTGCGCCAGCGCCTTCTTGAGCAGCGGCGCGCCGACCTCGCCGTGCTGAGCCTTGACGGCCTTTGCGATCGCCGGACGCGAGGCGCCGCCGGGCTCGGCTAGCGTCTCGATTGCGTCGCGCACCTTGTCTAGCACGCTCTTAGGCATTGTGGAGGCGTGTGGCTGTGCTGGTGACTGGCTAGCTCAGCCTCAGGCCACGGCCGTGCGCCCGCTTGGTGCCAAGACCGAGGTTGCTGGACCTTGCGCTGCGAGCCCACATACATCAGTTTTTACACATCTGATGGTTGCCTCGCTCATGGAGGCGCTGACGCTCACGGAGGAGCCGCGCGTGATCACGGCGAGCGAGCCGCCGTACGAGATCCGCCACACCAACAAGGCGTGGCACACGCTCACGGGGTACAAGTTTACCGAGGTCGTCCACATGCCAAACCACTTTCTGCAGGGGCCGGGGACGGAGAAGGAGGAGCTGGGGAAGCTCAAGGAGGGGGTCAGCCAGGCCAAGCACACGCGGGTGCGCGTGCTCAACTACACCAAGGACGGCGCGCCCTTCTACAACACCATCGAGTGCCACCCCCTCCGCGACACGTCGGGGACGCTCACCCACTTCTGCGGCGTGCTCAAGGGCGAGCCGGTCCCCGACCTGCCGAAGCTGGACCGGGAGCCGCCGCTGCCGAAGCGCGACCCGATCCAGAAGCCGCCCGAATCCCCCTCCTCTTCGCGCCGCTCGAAGAGAATGAAGGGCCGCACGATGCTCGCCGACGCCCTCAACAATAAGCACGACGCCATCGCCATGACCGAGGCGAAGGAGCCGTACAACATCACGCACGTCAACCAGCCGTGGTGCGAGATGTGCGGCTACACGCTCGAGGTGCGCTCCTCCCCCGCAGCGCCCCTCCCCCAGCTCCCTCCTCCCTCCCCTGCCTCCCCGCGACCCCCTTCCCGCGGCTCAACCCCCACACCCTTCACCCTCTCTTCTCCGACGCTCGCAGGAGGTGGAGGGCCTGACCAACTCCATCTTGCAGGGGCCGGAGACGGACCGAGAGGTGGTGGACGCGCTGATGAGGAATGTGAAGCGCGGCGAGCCGGGCACCGCCACGCTCGTCAACTACAAGAAGGGCGGCGTGCGGTTTGTCAACCAGGTGTCGGTGCAGCCCCTCTACAATGAGCAGGACGAGCTCGAGCAGTTCATGGCGATGCTTCACGAGGTGGACGAGTCACCAGCCGGCACCGCCAGCTGATGCGCGTGCCCCGCCGAGTGCCTCCCCCCGCATGCGCAACAGCGCGTTGTCATGCTCCTCGCTTTGCTGCATGCGTTTGTCATGTGTATGGTCCGAAATGTCTGGTGTCGTTCTCAATGCTTCTTATGTACTTCTTATGGGTCACGAACCTCACCCCGATCACTCTCCCTCTCATGCGAGCAGCGTCGCGAGCTGCGAGTGCCCCGCCGCCTCGGCGAGCGAGCGCGCGGTGCTGCCGTCGGCCGCGACGAGGTCGCGCGACGCGCCGGCCTCGAGCAGCGCGCGCGCGGCGGCGTCGCGCCCAAAGTAGGCGGCGACCATCAGCGCCGTCGCGCCGTCGCGGTTCTGCTGGTCGGGCGGCGCGCCGTGCTCGAGCAGCAGCGCGATCGCGTCGGGGTGGCCGCCGAAGGCCGCCGCCGCCAGCGCGGTGCTGCCGCGCCGCTCGTCGGCCGGGTCGACGCCACCAGCTGCGCCGAGGTCGAGCAGCGCCGCGGCGACGTCGCGCCCGGGCGTGGCCGCGTGGCCGCCGAGGCACGCGAGCGAGAGCAGCGAGAGCCGCCCCGCCTGCAGCTCCTCCTTGGGCAGCGTCTGCCCCGGCCCGCGGCACTCCTCCCTCTTGCCGCGCAGCAGCTCCCACGCCTCCTCTGCGCCGCCGCCGCCCTCTCCTCCCCCCTCTCCTCCTCCTCTTCCTCCTCCTCCTCCTCCTCCTCCTCCTCCGCCTCCTCCTCCTCCTCCTCGCGCAGCGCGGTCGCGCTCGGAGTCCTCCTCGGTCACTGCGTTTGCGTTGAATAAAATCTTCCTCCTCCTCCTCCTCCCGCGTTAGCCTTGAATGAACCTTTGCTCCTTCGGGGGATGGTCTCGTGCGCTCAGCAAAGTGCGGAGGAAAGTGGAGCCAGCGCACGCGATCGCGTGAGCAGCTCTCTCTCTGTGACATAACAAATCAAGATTAATAAATAAATTTATTGCATCCCTTACGGTGTACGCGTGAATGTAACTCTTCTCGATTTCTTCTAGGGCCTCTTGTTATGCAGCACGGCTGAGGTCAAAACATTTCCGGCACCTCGTCAACATTAAATGGACCTGCGCAGCGTCCGCAGGGCAAGCTGACCCCGTAAGAGCACTGTTTACAGCCTCTACAGTGCCATTCTCGCTCTTGGCGACAGACGTGGAGGAGTACGACTCGCCGCTAGGACCGGATCACCGATGTGTAGCATGCCTTGAGTCCCAGAAGGCGGAGGACACGACACTGGAGGACCACTATCACGCCCTGTTTGACTGCTGCAAACCCCCACTCGCAAAGCGCGGCCGCAGGGAGCAGTGGGGGGAGGAGATGCAAAAAGTCCTCGATCGCTGGAAGGTCTTCGGAACGTCACACAGCGAAGGATCGGTGAAGCTGTAATGGCTTGAGCTGGAGACGAGCAGGTGTGTGGAGATTGCGCTGGGAGTAGTGGTGCCGGAGGTGTATGTGTGTGATTCTGCTAGCGATCTTAGGAGACTGATTTTGCTTCAATAAACACCATTCTCTCTCTCCCTTGCCTCTACCTGCTTCAAACCGCTTCATCCCTCCCCTTGCCTCATGTGTGTATAGATTTCGTTCCTCTTCTAAGTTATTCTGATCATATTCATCTGGCCCCTGCATACTCTGCAGACCTGCACAGCTCCCCAAACTTCAGGTGGTATGATGAGGGATGCAGAGCAGCGATGCCATGCGCGTGCGCAGTTGATGGGTTGGATGCACGTGATGGGAATGGACGTGTAGCGGTCTATGTTTTATTACTTGAATGGCGAATCGGGATCCCCTGCCTCTTTGGCGCAACACCCTTATGAGGGCAAGCAGATGTGTGTATGTATGTATGTATGTATAGGACAAGAGAGAGAGAGAGAGAGAGAGAGAGAGAGAGAGAGAGAAAGGCAGCCCCGAACATGCATGAGTGACGAGCTAGCAGGAACCATTACTGAGAGAGTGTGTGTTGTTTATTGGTACTCCTTCAGTAACCCTAACACTAGTGATCTCGCCCGTCCACCGACAAGCGCAGGTGTTTGGTGTCTGAAGGTGTTGAGTGTCTGAAGGTTTTTGATATCATCTCTGGTCCTGATAGATGGCAGGGGTCCGGGGTTTCCCCGTCCGCGGGAGGCAAAAATGTTTGGCCTTTTTTTTTCTTCATTTTTTCCTTCTTTTCCCCCTTTTTCATTTTTTTCATTTACGTGCCAGCAAGGTTTTTTCATTTACGTTCCATTTACGTGCCGTGTGGTGCATGACTGTAACGGTTCTTTTCGTGTCGGGCTCATGACATCTGGGGTGTCACCTCGAGCAAGGTGATGCCGTCCTGCCACCGCCCTCGGCGGTCAAGAAGGTGAGGGGCGGGTACAGGTACTCAACCTCCTTCGGGTACGGGCTGAGGTACTGAATGCAGACCCCCCTGGACAGACCCATCGTCTTGAAGACAAACACCAGCGGGCGCTGGCTCTTGGCATACGCGAGCGCCACGTCCTTCTGGTCCGTGGTACTCATCGGCGCCAGCTCAGTGCTTCCAAGGCGCTTGATCTTCTCCGCGTCCACCTCCATGTTCTGCATGCCTCGGTACAGCAGCTTGACCTGGCTAAAGTCCGCGGGATACAGCCTGGCATCGACCACGCGCAGCATCTTGAGCGCCTCCGCGAGGCCCTGGGGTGTCCAGGGCGAAGCAGTTTGCGAAAGGGGTGAGCAGATGGATTGATGGACTGTAAATGTATTACCGATGCAACCGATGCCGACAGATTCTACGCAACTCTTGACCGATTCCCCTTTGTTATAGGCAGTCAATAAAAGACCTTCCTCCCCCCCCCTCCCAAGCCCCCCTGCCCACATTGCACCTTCAGACACCCGACACCTTCAGACACCCA
>Ga0209713_10002130_pt1 | contig 12191 bp, 10 predicted proteins | sample ArcOceMetagenome_3_FD_187444 | JGI IMG/M metagenome (GOLD analysis project Ga0209713, IMG submission 187444) | Marine eukaryotic phytoplankton communities from Arctic Ocean - Arctic Ocean- Svalbard ARC20M Metagenome (SPAdes) (version 2) | ecosystem: Environmental > Aquatic > Marine > Oceanic...
GAGGGAGTGGGGGGCAGAGACGAAGAGGACAGAAGACGCACGAGACAAAGGCAGCCTGACCTGTCAGCCATGGCACGGACTAGATCTTGGTCCTGCACCGACGGCTGCGGTGCTACAAGAGCAGCCTCAACATAGTCCTCATGATTTACACATTTGACGTGGTGTATGCCAGCAATTCTGTTGACACAGGCCTTGAGACACGTGTCCTCGGAGCCCCTGTCTGCCCTCCCCGAACTTTCCGTTTCAACCGTGGGCCGCCTCGAGCGATGAACAGACCCGCCTCTCGTGTGCGTTGGTTTAGGATGCGTCGGCCGTCGTTGGCGAGGCACTTGCTCGTCCCTTCTTGCTTGCTCTTGAACAATTTGACGGCGTTGCTTCTCCACCAGCGCTGACTCGTCAGCGCGCCCGTCAATCTCGTGTGTTGACACCTGACTGACCGCAGCAGGCGCCTGTGGCCGTGTCTCTTCGTCTGACTCCTGGCGACTTGCAACGCTCTTCTTCTTTGGGCTCTTGCTCTTTCTATATCGCCGGCTCTCATTTCCTTTCTCGCTAGCTTCCACGTCTGGTAAAGCCACTGCTCTCGGCTCATCTTGTTGCACCTGATGCTCCTTGGATGGCGATGGCTCTGACTGCTCTGACTCGATATGCACAACCCGTGGAGAAAGTGCTCTCTTCGGATCCCGCTGACCCTTCTCGAGTTGCATGCTTTCTGCCTTCGCGGGGTCTAGAGGCAGTGGCTGCACAGACTGCCGATTGGCCATCTCTCCTGTCGAGATCTGAATGGTTTCAGGCGCTTGCGATGGAGCACTCGTCGCTGTCGCTTGAGCTGACACCAAATGCGGCAACCCTTCCACAGCATGCTCTTGGATCAACACCAGATTCTGCAAAAAGGCGTCATTGCTGTCTTGTCTTATCATTTCTCGCTGTCCCGATGACGGCACAGCACTCTTGCCTCGCCGCTGGTTGCCTGTCCTAGCACCACGCTCAGATGGTGCGGGCGCAGGACTAGCGCCAATCTGCCCATCCGACATGGCTGGTGCAGCATCATGCAGCATTGCTGTAATGACCTGACATGATTGCTCAACGACAAGCGACACAGCTCCATCATGTTCTGCCGCCTTGTTGAGCCAACGCAGGATGTCAGCGACTCCATCACACTCGACGATAGCTTCCTGCCCTTGGGACACTGTCGCAAGTTGAAACAACTGCTGCACTGCAGCCATACTGTCCTGCGCAGCCTCCGCGCGCTTGCCACTGGCCTTGGGAGCAGCCACGAGCCGCCGAATGAGGCCGCGGGCAAACGATATCGACACAGGGAGCGTAGCAAGTTGACCAACCTTGGATAGACATTGCATCGCAAGACCTGTATGCATATAGGCACACGCCAAATGACACACTGACCCTTCTCTGGCAGAGGACAATGGGCCTGCTCGTAGTACATACAAGATCTCTTGCTAGGCAGCAATGGCGTGACATCAGAGTCTGGCGTGCAACATGCCGTCTCACAAGCCACATGCCCACCCGCACTCTCACCTGTAGCAAATGCGCCGTGTCCACTTGCACCCTCGGACGAGATGTGTGAAAATTCGCACACAGCTCGCAATGTTGCACTGTGTCCCATCTCGAGCACATGCCCCCGGCACTCTTTGTGGTCGAGGAGAAGGGCCAGCAACTCCAGCGCCTTACCGCAGACATTGCTCTTGTCGCCCGGCACCACTTGATTCATGACGAGCTCTAGAAGCCTGCGCATGGATTGTGTGTGCATTTGCGCCGCGTGCACATGCGTGAGGGTGCGAGTGCGCGTGCGGATGAGTGCTTGCATAGGTACATACATTCGCAGGGGTGCTTATTCAACTGCGAGCTCACCCATTGGAAGCAGCATGCTGGGCAAGACTGCTGTCGAGCGCGAAGAGACACTTTATGAAGCCCAGTGCATGATACTTGCAGTCGTCGCCCATGGCATGCAGTGCCGTAATGAGGCGCTGCTGCCGCACGAGACGCGCTGGTGTGCTCCACCCAACATTGGTTGCATCCTCATGCGCATTGTCCATCTGCTCGACCTGCAATAGAAGCTGCTGCGCGGCATCATGATAACCGCGTGTGGCGGAGATGCCCCGCAGCTGCGCAAGCGCATTCAGAATGCGAGAGAGGTAGCGCTGAATTTCGGCTATGAGCTCATCAATGCCCGACAGCGTCGGAATCCAGGATTGCTCTGCCTGCATGCGCTGCCTCTCGGTCTCTAGAAGGGAAGACACCTTGGCGTTGGCGGATGAGGCTGAGACCATGCGTTCTGCCGCACGCTGCTGCTGCTTGCTATGCTTGAGGTGCCTGTCCAGAATTTGGCGCCTTTGGCATAGATGCTGGTGCTCTTGTGCCAGACCTGCGGCTTCTTGCTCCACATTTTCTGCCACCTCTGCAAGCGCAAGCAACGTTTGTGTGTGCGCGCACATACTCTCCCACGACGTGGCCGATATTTTGTCTTGTCCATCTGGGCCAGTCACGATTGCCGGTTGATTGGAGGTAGTGAGGAGCGAGGCAAATCGGCCCTGCTGCACCGGCTGGAGCGCCCGCTGTAGCCGCAAGATGGCTTCTTGCGTGCCGCTGCGCCTGTCAAGGATGGAAGCAACTGACTCCAGGCATGCAAACAACTGATCGGACACCTCTGACGTGGCCAACGACAGGCTGAGCTTGAGAGCATCGCGCTGTTCTTGCAGATGCGTCATGGCCCGATCTACATGACAAGTACCAAGCGATACAAGAATGTCCTCTAACTTCTGCACAGTCGAGGTCAAGCAGGCGGCACCAAGCGCGAGCAACGTTTCTCGCGTCAGCAGTGGCCTCAGATTGTGCACGTGCCAGTGGGCCTCTGCGCCGCTGGTAAGCGCTTGCAGAGCTTCGACGGCAGCGGAGCGGAGCAAACAGGGCTCGGCGAAGGAGCATCTTGCCATGAGGGCCGGCACGCAGCCAGCGCCTATCAGCGTGTGCCGTGCGTTCCCTGATGAGGAGAATTGCCGAACGACGACAGCAGCAGCAGAAGCGATGCAGGCGTGCCTGCACGCAAGCGCGTCACGAAGCACCTCAGTTCCATGCATGTGCTGCAGCACTCGGGTGATGTATACTTCTTCGCGCGCAAAGTTTCCAACAGCTGAAAGGCACGTCCACGCGCACATCACAATGCGCTCAAATGGCGTGGGTCTCTGATCTGTAGCTTTGAAAGCTCTTGCGCTACAGTCGAGCGCTTCAAATCTGATGGTGTCGAGGAGTTGAGGCCGCAGCAAATCCAGCGCCGTCCTTAAAGTATGGATCAGGTTGAGTACAAGCCCCGTCAAGACACTCTGGCCCTCTGACTTCGCTACGTACTGTCTCGCTGGAGAGAGATGGGAGAGCACCCGCAAGGTCGTGAGAGTTCCGATCAGCGACTGCAGGCGCTGCAACACGACGGTTCTCAAGGCCTCCATCTCCGCCTCGACAGCCTTACCACCGGCACCGCGTCTGGTCTTGCCTCTCTTCACCTTCCTGTCCTGCTTATCCTTGGCGTGCCTCTTCTGTTGCATACCGTTGGACACCTGCGAGGCAGAGCCGTTGGACGCCACCTCCTTGAGTACATTCTGGCGCCGCAAGCTCGCCATGCTCGACTTGACCGACGCTAAAGTCGCCATCATACCCGAGAGGTCATGTGCGCAAGCATTGAGCAAGGTGCGTATGTCGGCAATGACGGGAGCTATAGACGCCTCTGGCGCGCTGGCGTCTGCTAACATGTTGGAGAGGTGGGAGAGATGCAGCTCATGCGGCGCCATAAACGCCTGGCGCGTCTTCGCATGCGCCAACAACATGATGAGGGAGCGTGCAAGCGGCACACACATGTCTGGCGGCGCCCAAGGCACTGTTGCCACAATTGCCAGCGCCTCAGCCAGCCGCGCTGCCGCTTGCTCGTGCATCATTTGGACACGGCTTTGCTCATTGCTGCAGGCTTTCATGAGACAGTTTGCGCTTTCTCGGATAGCCGCAGCCAGAGCGTCCTGCGATTCCTCGTCTTCCCTCACTGCTGCCTGCTGCTGATCACTGCCATTGAGCGGAGGCGGCATTGGCTGGCCGGCAGCTTCCTTGTCGGCGAGGGCGCATGCTTTGTATTTATGCACAGCATTGCAGCACGTCAGCAGCACGGCCCCGCAGCCGCCGTGGTGCACAAACGTTGGCAGGCACTCCGTGTCTCCCACCAGGAGCTTGAGAGTTTTGAGTGCAGCCATGCACGGCCCAAGCTGCGACAGGCGAAGCAAGCTGATGAGAGGGAGCAAACATGGGGTGTAGCAATTACGCTGAGCTGCCGACGAGCACGCTACCATCCTCTCCAGCAACGAGGCCCCCATGCTGCACCCCACTTTGTCTGCCGCTTTTGACATGAATTTGCTCAACACTTGAATGAGCAGCGGATGCGACGACAGTTGCTGCGCTGCCTGTTCGCCCGTGCTCGTTGAGCACATGTTGTGCAGCATACTCATATAGTCGAGCGCCGCAACTCCGAAGGGGACGCTGGTCACGCCAGCAAACGCTTTATCCTTGCTTATGAGCTCAACCAACACATTGGCGACGCCGTCTTTGAGCATGCGCAGCGACCCCGCTTCGGACGCGCTCAAGGCGATCAGGTAGGCGCGCGCTGCCGGTTTCACAACGTCTTCAGATGCCGAGACCAGCCCTTGTAGCACTCGTTTCAACGGAAGTTTGGAAACAAGATCAGGGAAGCTTGACGCGGCGACACATATAACACGCCGCAGAAGCATCAGGGCCAACGCCAAGACCTTCTCGTGCTTGTACAAATGAGGGCGCTCCGACAGCACGCACTGTTCCATGTGGACCTCCGCTACAGTGCATATCACATCAACAAGCTTTGTGGACGATATTGCGGCTATCCATGCCGCATCGTTGCTGCTTTGCAGCATAGCCTGTGCAGCAAGAGCGCGGTCCTGGTCGGAAAGTGCGCGTGCTCCCCACGGCGCCCGGGCGCTCGAGACGGCGTGCTTCGAATCCTGGGGCTGCGACAAGGCCCGCGCGTGCTCGCCCCCAAACTGCTGCACCAGCTGTACTAGCTCCTGCACCGCCGCCTTGCTTTTGTCCCCTCTGGACTTGACCACGGAAATTTCGGATTTCTTGATCCCCTTTGCCAGCGCTGCTGCAGGCTCTCTTGTTGTCGTACCCAAGGCACTGGTTGTCAGTGCCGTGGCTGCTCTGTCAGCTGTAGAGTCGAGGCGATCAAGCATGCGCTTGCTGATAGCCGTGGTCAGCGCTGTTGCCACCATGCGCCGCGCCAATTCTGCTGCCACGTCATGCTCGCCGCCAGCTTCGGGGTCACGTGAGCAGAGGAACGCCAAAAGCACTTGATGACCTTGTTCTGCCACCACGGCCTTCCGTGCAACCTCGTGCCCCGAAATGAGATGGCATAGCAGGCTCAGGCTGCGACAGGGAGCGCGCGCTCTCACAGTTCGCACCATCTCACTCAAGCTTCTGCTAGGCTGGGTGCCTCGCAGGATTCTGACCAAGTGCCGCGCGCGGAAAGCGATGCAGTCCAGGTCGCTTGTGCCCATGTTCCGCAGCAGTACCAGGGCATGATCAACGATGCGCTCGTCCTCGCACACACCCGCCGCACATTCCACGCTGGCACAAATCCTGTCGCGCGAGGCCACGAGCACACTTTTGCCCGCAACCGAGGCGGACGCACACGCCAGCACGCGCGTCAAGGCCGCCACCTCCTCTGGCAATCTGCATGTCTCCATTGCTCCACACACTTCCCTCACAAAAACAGTAAGCTTCGGCGCAGAGGATGACGTGCTTGCCATTGGCGAGGCCAAGAGGTTTCCGAGGAGCATGGCCACACTGCCCAGGACGAGCCTGCTCCCACCTTGCAAGCACTCGTGCAGAGCACGGGCAACTAGCTCGAGGTCGGTGTGCTGCAATGTGCTCCCCTCGTGAGACACACTGCCTGGCTGCCACCAAGTCGCGAGCAGCTGCAGGCTCTTGTTTCGGTGCGCCTCTGCCTTGAGGCCCCAGACAATGATGTCACCAAGAGGTGCGCGCATGGTGAGCGCCCTGCCCTTACTCGTGGCAGCGAGTCCCACGAAAATATCGAGCACACTGCCCTTGACAAGATCGTGTGGATGCTGGCTCAAAGCCAGAAGCACCATCATTCCGTCCTCTCGCACAAGCTGTGCCACTGCAGCCTCGGCGCTCACGAGGCGCGTCGCCAAGTGGGCACACGTAATCCATAAATCTGAGGGTGGTGTGGAATGGGAGATGCTGAGACGGAGGCACTTGAGCACAACCGCCAAGACTCCTGTTGCTGACCCCAAGCTGCCAGCAGCGCGTGACCGCATTAAGGCGTCCAGCCCACCAGGCATCTGTGCCCAGCGCAACAACTCGAGCGCTGCAGCGCACCGAACAGCAGCGCATGTCGTGCCCTCGCGTTCGCAGGCGCATTGCGCCTGGGGCAGATGGCGAGCTTTGTCTACAATCACCGTCAACTCTACCACCCCGCGCATCTTGGCGTGCACGTGCGTTGACTTTGCTCCGTCCGTGGCCGCCATCGACTGTTGGGACTTATCCGCGTTCAAGACCGCTGCCAGGCACGACTTGAGCTGCAGCAGTATTTGGCCACAAGCTCGGGCCCCAGAATCCGCCTCTTTGCTGTGTGTGCGAGAGGCCCGCGGGACCGATGGCGCTTCAGCTGCGTTCTGACTTTCACCCAGCACCCTCATGGCGGCACGCGGGCGGGATTCCAGGGCGTCGACCCATGATTGTAGCTCCTGGCTTATGCTGGGGTCGACAGGAAGGCGCAAGGCGGACGAGCGTTGCACAATGCCGCCCATGGCAATACATGCTGACTGCGCCACTGTGTTGACCACCTGCATCTGCGCGCCCCTGCTGGGAGCACTCCACGCCTGCTCACACTCCCGCAAGACAGAGAGGGCACCGGCAGAGCACTGCGCCAAAGCTTCCCTCTCACCATCCATGTGCTCTGCACGTCCCAGGCGCACTTCTTCGAGTACCAAGCTGATCGAAGTCATGCACTTGCCTTTGCACTCGAGGCCCGATTCGCGCTTCAGGCACACGGTCGCCAGCGCCACAAAGACTCCAGATTCTGACAAAGCTTGTCGGCACTGCTGCAGGGCTGCCAAGGCCGCAACGAGGGCTACAGCCGCCTCTTGCACGTCTGCCCTGGTCGATCCGCACTGCCGCAGCACCGTGGCAACAGATGTCTGGCGTTTGCAAATGGCCACGGCTACACTGCGCTGCGCTGCAGCCATGGAGCGCAAAACCCGGAGCACGAGCGCCAGGGCGGTGGGGGCCAGAGCAGCAGACGGCGTGTTCGCCTCGGCGTCTGACTCAAGCGTGGCCACGGTGCTCTCCAGCAAGTCCAGCAGCGCGCCAGTTGCCCCGGCCTTTTCTGCCCGTCCCAATGCGACCGATCCACGCGTCACCAGCTCGCCCAGGGCTTGCACTCCGTCGCACTGGAGTTGCAGTGCAATCACCTGCAGAGCGTCGTCACCCGCGATGCGGTCAGCGCACGACGCAGCGCGAGCAGAGCCGGGGCACAGGCAGGGCTGACAGGCGCAGCTCGCCACGGGGGCGGGGGTGCGCGGGCGCACAGCACAGGCCTAGCATACGTTGGCTTGGTCCTCGTCGCGCTTAGACATGGTCCTGGAGGCATTGTAGATTTCCGTATACTCAAAGATGACCAAACGCTTGGCGACGAGACCCACGAGGGCCTGCGCAGCTTCACTGCTGCACGCGATCGCGCGGGCCTCGTTGCTGCCGAGCCTGAGCGCGCAGTGCACGGTGTGCGCGTGCCCGCGCGCCCGCGCGGTGTCCTTGGTCTTGGCGAGGCCCCGCACGGCCGCGCCGGCGGCCTCGGCGGTCACGGGCCGCCCGCCGCCCGCCGCGCCCGCCGCGCCCGCCGCGCCCGCCGCGCCCGCTGCGCCCGCCCCGTCCCTTTTCAACACCCCCACCCCCGCCCCCGGCCCGAGGTCGAAGTCGGCCGGGTCCACGTGGTTGAGGTCGAGCAGCGCCTCGAAGCGCGCGCTGAGGCGCGCGCTGATGAGCTCCAGCCCGGCGATGCGCTCCTCGACCTCGACGAGCCCGGCGCCGCCGCGGCCAGGCGCGTCGCGTGGCATGCCCCACGCGGTTAGCTCCCGCCGTCCTGCCCGCGGCTGCCTTGGGAGCTCCCCGTACGCGCCTAAGTGAGGGGGACTTGAGGCCCGGCGATTCGCTCCTCGACCTCGACGAGCCTGAAGGGGGCTTGGTGAGGGGCAGGAGGGCGGGCATCGTTCGTGGTCGATTTTTTTTTAGGGACTCAAATAGATATCCAGAGGCCTAGGTAGATAGGCCCTCACACCGGCGTACAGTAGGCGGTCCCGCGCGCATGGGCGACACGGTGCTCGACGCGGACGCGCCCTCGCCGACGCGCGACGACCTCCGCGCGCACGCGTCATCCGCGTCGCTGCGGCAAAAGTCGTCGGACTCGTCGCTGCGCCAGCGGTCCACGGGGCTCCTCTCGCAGCGCTCGTATGGTTCGCAGCGCAGCATGGTCTCGACGAGCACGAGCACGGGCTCCGTGAGAGGCTTTCTCCACTTTCCGCTCGGGTGGGTAGCTCGCGCATGGCGCCGCCACGCGCGGCTTGGCGCATGGCCCGCAGCACGCGCGGTCATCTGTGCGAGCCAATGGTCCAGGAGAATGCGGTCCGCTCACCTGCACAGCGTGCAGGACACGGACGGGTCCCGCGCAGCTCCGGACAGCCACGATAGACTGCGTCGAAACCTTTGTCCCTTTCGGCGGCCCGGACACTGTGCTCTTGATGCCGACCCGCAAAGATGCGGCCAGGCCTCCGCTGGATCCGGTGCCCGCTCCCTGCCCCGCCAGCTGAGAGCCCTGCATTGCAGGGTCAGACAGACCCGGGACAGACGCAGCGCGAGCCGGCCGCGCATGTGTTGGGCCCGCGAGAGCGCTGACCAGAGCCCTCGCCACCTGTGTCTGGCAGAAAATACAAGCCTTGCACGATGGGTGGGATATGAGTACCAAGCCGCAAAAAAACAGCATTGTTCTGCAAAAACCCGTGTATGACTCGGCCGTAGATTGCGTCAATCCTGCCACGTTGAAGGATGCCGAGGAGGTGCGTGTTGTCACCAAGCGTGCATGCTGAAATGCCGGGGCACTCCTTTCTCCTCACAAACGCCATCAGGATGGTGTGCGATATTCTGAACTGGACTGCGTGTTGCAGAAAAAACAGCGATTAAAAGAGTACAACGAAATGCTGGACAATCGGCGAGCGGAGTCGAATCGCTACCGTATCCTGAGAGAGGCGCACCTGCAACGACAGGTAAAATTGCAGAGCGGACGGTGCTCGTCTCGCGAGCGTGCCCGCGTCCTCGAGGATCTCAAGTTTGCTTGAGGTGTTGGCGTGATCCCTCGTCTTGGTGGCGTGCAGAACATAAAGCTCAGGGAGAAACGCAAAGATCAAGAGGCGAAGAGAAAGATTGAACTGGAGCGTCAGGCTCGGAAGCATCACGCGCTCGTTGAAGAGGTTCAGGCCGCGGAGGAGGTAAGCACTGCGCGAGCGCTGATGTTGTGTGTGCAGTCGCGCATCTCCTCAAAAGCGCCTGCAAACGCGCTTGCGCGTTTGACCCCCGCTTGCGGGCCCCACCATCACGCCGCGTGACATGTCACACGTGACATGGGCGTGACATGTCACGCGGCGCGCGACGCCGCGCTTCCCTACACCCTACCGCACGTTGAGCTGCGAGCATGGAGACAGTGATGCGGCGTGCGTTGGCATGCGACAGGACCGAGTGGCCATGCTGGAGAAGATACGCCGCGAACAGGAGGCGCTCTTCAATAGCACTAGAGAACCCTTTCAGTTGGGCGGGCGGCCTTCCTTTGCCCGCTCAATTGGCTGCTCCACGTGCGGACGATTGACGTGCACGGCGCGAGAGCCCTGGGATTGTGTCCCGGTTGTGTGATTTGGTGCCGGAGAGTGTCTCCAGAGCCTTTCTCTTCAGAGCCTTTTCCCCCGACTCCCGACTTCACGACTCAGACTAAAAATCCTCCAAATTGCCGCGGCATCGTCATGCGGATAATAAACGCGGACCCTTTTGACACTGGCTGCCCGTGACAGTCACGGGGTTGCGTGCCGCGAAGGAAAGGACGTTGGACCGGATGGAGACAAGGTCATGGCCGCCCATGATAACGTGAAGAGAGATCAGAGCAGCGAGAGAGAGAACGCGCGCCCGGGAGAGGAGGGAGGGAGGGAGAAGGAGCGAGTGTGCGACAGGAGGAAGAGAAAGAGAGAGAGAGAGAGAAGGAAGGCAAGGCAAGGAACCGGCAACAGTCAGAAGGAAACGAGGGGGACTCTGAGCACGAAAGAGCGCGCACGCGAGCTAGCCAGAGAGAAAGGGGGCAGGGGATTGAGATCAGGAAGGCAGGGACGGCGAGAATTGGGAGAACGAGGACATTTACAAGGGAAAGAAACTTAGAAGTCAGCATCAAGGTTGAAGGCGTGGGCGCCACCCTCGGACGCCGACATGACGCCGGCCTTTTGGTAGTCGCCGACCCGCTTCTCGAAGAAGTTGGTCTTGCCTTGCAGCGAGATCATGTCCATCCACTCGAAGGGATTGCTCACATTATACACCTTGGGGGAGCCGAGGGCCACTAGCAGGCGGTCGGCCACGAACTCGATGTACTGCGCCATCAGCTCCTTGTTCATGCCAATGAGGTCCACGGGTAGGGCCTCCGTCACAAACTTCTTTTCCGCCACCACAGCACCTGTAACGATCTCCTGCACCTCCTCGTGCGTCAATTTGTCTTGAAGCATCGAGTAGATGAGGCAGGCAAAGTCCGTGTGCAGGCCCTCGTCGCGGCTGATGAGCTCGTTGGAGAAGCACAGACCCGGCATGAGCCCTGTCAAGCAACAGCGTCAGTCCCCGTTCCCGAGGCAGGGCAGGCCAGACGGCTCCAGCTGCACGCGCACGCGCAGGGGGCGCGCAGCCCTGCGTGCCAGGAGGGAGGGGCGCACCTCGCTTCTTGAGCCAGAAGATGGCACAGAAGGAGCCAGAGAAGAAAATGCCCTCAACGGCGGCGAAGGCGACGATGCGCTTGACGAACGAGGTCTTCTCGGTCATCCAGGTGATCGCCCACTGCGCCTTGTCCATCACGGCGGGGAAAGTCTCCATGGCGTGGAAGAGCTGGTCCTTCTCCACCGGGTCCTTGACGTAGGTGTCGATGAGCAGCGAGTACATCTCGGAGTGGATGTTCTCCATCGCGAGCTGGAAGCCGTAGAAGCAGCGCGCCTCGGGGATCTGGACCTCGGTCGAGAAGTTAGTCGCCAGGTTCTCGTTGACGATGCCGTCGGACGCGGCAAAGAAGGCGAGGACGTGCTTGATGAAGTATCGCTCGTTGTCGCTCAGCTTCTCCCAGTGCGCCATATCCTGCGAGAGGTCGACCTCCTCCACCGTCCAAAAGCTTGCCTGCTCACGTCCCGGCCGCCACGGCATAGGCGTCAGCGGGTCCGCGGCGGCAGGGCGGCAGGCGCAGAGGCGCAGCAGGGGGGCGGCGGGGACCGCCGCGCAGCTGGCAGGCACGGGCCGCTGCGCAGCGACCCCCTCCCGTGAGGCGACCGGCGGGGGCGCACGTGGCGGCGACGGGGAGGGGGAGGGGGCGCAGCGCGAGCACGGTGGCCGCGCACGGGGCACTGCGGCGCAGGCGGGCGGGGAGCGCACCTCGTGCTTCTTGTACATCTCCCACACTTGATGGTACTTGATCGGGAAGAGCACGAAGCGCTGGGAGTTGGGGGCGAGGAGCGGGTCCGTGGACACCGCGGCGGTCTCGGCGGTGAGGGACATGGCGCTGGCGGGGGGCGCGGCGGCTCGGACCGGGCCTGTCGGTCGGGCGGGCGGGGCGTGCGGGCTTTCGGAAGAGCTAGTTGCGCTTCCCGCTTTGTAGTCCCGTCCCGCCTCGGAAGCGATTCCCCGGCCTTGGGCCTCTGGCGCCAGAACAAGCCCTTCGCAAATCGTGAGGTTTCGCAAAGAGAAAGCGTTTTGGGGTCGCTTTTTTTTTCTTGAAAAAACAAAACCCCAGCTGCAGGTACCCTGCGCAGCGGAGCGAAGGAGAACAAGGACAGCGGCAGGGGCTTTGCCGCCACCCCTCTTCG
>Ga0209713_10002132_pt1 | contig 12183 bp, 10 predicted proteins | sample ArcOceMetagenome_3_FD_187444 | JGI IMG/M metagenome (GOLD analysis project Ga0209713, IMG submission 187444) | Marine eukaryotic phytoplankton communities from Arctic Ocean - Arctic Ocean- Svalbard ARC20M Metagenome (SPAdes) (version 2) | ecosystem: Environmental > Aquatic > Marine > Oceanic...
TTTTTTCGTAAATCATTTTGTAATAATTTTTTAATAATTATAAAATAATTTATAAATCAATTTTTTTTAATATTTTAATCAATACATACTCGAGAGCTGTCCTCCGCCATCGCGTACAATGACCAGTTCGTGTATAGAATAAGTATCAATTTGTTTGGTTCCTGTTGCGTTTGCAGCGGTTCGATGAACTTCAAGGCTTACTGGCAAATTATTAAGAGTATTCACGCCCGAATTTACGCTCCCATCAGCATAGGCTGAAAGGTCAATTGCTAAAATACCAGTACCGTTATTTAACTCGGATTGTGCGAAAGATTCTTGCGAAAGTAAACAGTTGGCTCCGGTTTGGTTAAGATTTCCGAAAAGTCTCATAGCCTGAGAATAAGGCTCACCAATTGATAAACTGGTTCCAGCAACTGGTAAACGAGTACCTGCGACTGTTCCGTTATTAGCAACATCAGTTGCGAAATTGACAGGCTGAGTAGGGTAAGAAGTCGATCCTAGTCTGTAAGAAAATTGATCAACGAACTGGATAGACCTTTTAGAAAGTTTATATTTTGACGCATCAACAACATTTGCTTGACTTCTTATGATTGTCATAAGCCCTTTAAGAGATCTCGCTCGAGCACTAATTTGAATTGTGGTATTGCCTGTAGTTGCTTCCATAGTATTAACGAAATGATCATACGAATTACATTTCCACGCCATTGGTGATGCCATCCTTGCTTGAATGCGATTCATAAATGCAGCATCATTGATTCTTACTTCTGGGATGTGAACTTCAAAATTTTGTACATTGTAACCAACTGTTGAACCACTTGGGCTAACAAGACAATTATTTGCTGGTGCGAATGTTATTTCCATCATAAAAGGGGTTGATGGTGGTAGTAATTTCTGCGTGGATGGGTTAAAAAAACCTAAGCCTCTAAGTCCGAAAGTAAATCTTTGAGTTTTTCCATTAACAATTTCAGCAGTTTGGGTTTGGTCATAACCTTTACCACCTTTGCCAGTAAATGTTAATTCAGAAGCGATGGTGGAGGCACCAACAGTTTGTTTGCTTACGAGTTTTAAACCAGTTATATCGGAATCGACTGTAACGGTGTTATTAGCACCTGCGGACCCAGTTGCTACGGCGTTTGAAAATCTGGCAGTATGATCTAATTGAGCCACACCTCCTTTAAGAGCATTTTGTACGTGCATAGAACCACTAGATGAAGAATATTGATCAAGAATAGAATCTAATTGATTATAATGTCTAATAGTTTCAATTGTTTGTCCTCCAGCAATAATTGAAATTTGTTCAATAACACAGGCTGCAGAACCGTCTAACGAGCAAGTATTATCGGCAGTATTTTTTAAATCGAATTGGACAACTGCATTTTTTAAATCTAAGAAATTTCCACTTGATATTGGAACTCGTGCAACATTTGTTCCAGTTCCTGAAAATAATCCACTGTTACTTGCTAAGTATTGAGCAAGGTTGCGACTAGATGCAACGGTATCATTAATTCCAAGTCCATATCTTAGCCCGAGTGGGAGAGACATTTCTTGATCTGAGGCATTCATTGGCGTTTGCATTTCTTTTTATATATATAGATAATATAAAAAAAAATTTACTTTAAAAATTTGAATATTATAAAAATATATAATTAATATATAAATTAAAATGACTCTAGATTTAAATTCGATTGATAATTCCTATTTACTTTTTATTCGTTCTAAAGAAGTTGAACAAATTTCTACAAATTTTAATAGTAATATGAAAATTGATTTAGAAGCAAATATTGAAAGAGATAATGCTTTTCAAGATATTCACGTCCAACTTTCAAGTTGTGAAATACCTATGAGTTTTTATAATTTTTCTTCTAATCTAAACAATTTAAATTTAAATGTAAATGGAACAACAAGTTTACAATTAACCGAACAGCATTACGATATTGATGAACTATGTGATTTTATAACTGCTGATACAACATTTAAATTTAGTGCAACATTTTATCCACAAAAAAATAAAATTATATTAACTAATACAGATTCAACAGGTTATACTATTAATTTTGGAAATGACGCATCTAAAAATTTAGCGAAAGCATTAGGATTTAAACAAGTTGATGTCGTTATGTCGGCAGGCGAGTCAATAATTAGTGATAACACAGTTAACCTAAATACTATACATTCTATATTCGTACATACAAATTTATCAGTAACCAATGTAATAACTACTACCTCTGGTAATTTTAGAAATATTTTACAGAAAATTCCTGTAAATGCAGAGTTTGGTGATATGATTCAATATAACCCCTATTTAAGTTCACAATTCTCAACTGTATTAAATACAAATAGTGTTCGTTCTTTGGAATTAAGTTTACGCGATCAAAATGACAACATCATCCAATTTAATAATGGAAGTTTTGAACTTAGTTTGTTATTTGAAATACATTCTAAAGAGCAACCCGCTCCAACTTTGATTGAAACTGGTGGAGGAAGAAGAAGTGAATTTACTGATTTTAATCCTATACAAAATATAAATCCACCAACCCCCCAACAAATAACACAACCAAATCAGCAAAATATTAATAATACTAGTAATATTAATAATAGGCGAAATTTAATTAAACCTATAGATTATAATAATTTTAAAATTCCTGGAGTTCAAAATAAAATAGTTAATAAATCTCAAGTTGGATATACAAGTACTGTTACAAGACCTGTAAGTAATATTGTTTTACCTACTATTAACGAAGATACCGAGTTAAACAATAAGCAAGAAAGTGAGTTACAAGATAAATTATTACAACTAGAATTATTAGATGAAATAATTTAAAATAATATATTTATATAATATAAAATGAAAGTAATAAAGAATAAATTATCATCTATAGGTCGAACGCCTTGTGACTGTGAAGATTTAAAATGTTTGCCATTTATTCCAACTGCCCCATTACCACCTAAGAATTTTGCTATAGCATTTATTGGAGTTCCAAAATCTGGAAAATCCAATTTACTCACACAACTTTTAATAAGTAAAAAAAAGAAAAATAGTAATAGATATTTTCGCGGATTATTTGACAGAATTGAGTTTATTTCTCCTTCTGCAGCCACATTACCTAAATCATTTACTAAATTATTACCCGAAGAACAGATACATTTTGATTATTCTGATGAGTTGGTTCAAGACATAATAGATAGTATGCACGATTCACCAAATGGAAATAATTTAATAGTTTTTGACGATTGTGTAAAAGATATAAACAATTCTCGCACGTTATCACGCGTTTTTCAAAATAGACGCCATTGCACCCAAAAATCTGATGATCCGGATGATGAAGAAACAGCTAGTTTAAGTATAATGATTACTAGCCAAAAATTCAGTATGATTCCTTTGCAGTTCCGTAACAGTATTTCAGACTTTATTATATTTAAGGCAAGTGCCAAACCTGAAATTGAAAGAATAATGAACGAACTAATGTTCGATTTAGAACCAAAAGTCGCCAAAGAATTGCTCGAATTAGCGTGGTCAGAACCTTACAGTTTTATTTACATTAAACCCCTAGAACAATTAGAAAATAAATATTATATTAAATTCAATAAAGTTGTTTTTTAATAATTTAATTAATCTAAAATTGGAACTTTACTAATAAATTCTAAAATTTTTTCATATTTATTTTGTAATTTAATTAAATATCCTTCGATTTGTTCAAATTTATATTTAATTCGACGATGGGTTTGATTGCAAATATGGTTTTGTGTCCACGGTACAGTCATATAAATGTTTGGAACACTTTTAATAAAATTAATATAATCTATAATTCTATTAAAAATGTTAATTACAAAATCTCTTAATTCATTATTAATTCCTTTCTTTTTATGAATTAATTTAAGTTTTTGGTTAAAATTAAATATATCACAAGAATAATTATTATAAAATACTTTAGTTAAACGCACTTTTCCACCTAAAACGTCAATATATTCTGAATCGTTTCTATCATTATAAACTAGAAATAATATATCGTCCAACTTATCTTTTATATTTGTAAAAATTTCGGAAGTATAATATTTTTTAACAAATGTTTTATTAAATGCAGTTGTTAAAACATCATTAACATATTCCGAATATCCACTCATATTGCTAGTTTCTTTACCCAAATAGTACCAAAATTTATTATAATGGTTTATATTATATCTCGCTTCATAGAAATTTTTTAATATATACTCAATGATTTCGTGTGATAAATTCAGTTTTTTAATCTCGTGTATAATATATACATCTTTGATATAAGTTCTTGTTAATTGTATCATTTAACTTTTTAAAGTAAAAAATAATAATTAATCAAATCAATTTTTTTTAATATTTTGGTTTAATCGAAAAAAGTATCTTTAACCACCTTTTTAACTTCTACCTGTTCTTTTTCTTTCATTTTTGCGATCTCGGCAAGCAGTTCATTTTTCATTTTAGTAGATTTTTTCTTCTCGGTTTTTAATTCTTCAATAACACCAACCGCATTCGCTTTACCTGCTTCTTTAGCATCTGCAAGTTTCTTCTCACGTCTTGCTTGTGCTCTTAATTTATTATTTTCAACAAATTTTTTTCTCGCTGCAATTTGTTTCTCGCTGGGTGCTTTTGTGCTTCGTTTATCGATAGTGTTTTTCTTAGTTGTAAGCACTTTTTTACCACTAATCTGTTCTAATTCAGCCAATTTCTCCTCAAGTGCGATCATTTTTAACTCGGAAGCCGAAAATTTCTTTTCAGGTTCTGGTAAGGAGATAACAGTCTCTTTTGCTTCATTTCTTGTTTTAACTACATTACCATCTTTGTCGTGATAAACAATATTTTTCTTTGCCTTTGGTCTCCCTTTTCGTACTTTTGGCTTAACAATAATTTCAGGTTCATCATCTGAACTCATATAGACGATAATAGGTTTAGGGGCTTTCTTTTTCTTTCTAACAATAGTCTCTTTCTTGGTCTTAGGTTTAGATTTCTTTTCTAATTTCTCAACTTCTTCAGGTAATTCAGTAATATTACTTGGTAATACTAATTCATTTTGTTCAATTTCTTCACATTCGTCAGAGGAATATTCTTCGTTTTCGCTATTACTTAACATAATTTATAATTAATATAAATATTATTATTTTTAAATATAAACTATATATAATAACAATTAATGAATCTAAGAGAAATTACATTTGAATTAATGAATTTATTTTACAATTGGATAAAAACAGAAATAACCATATCTTTTAATTAACCCTTACTAGCTCTCTCTATATATAGTATATATATATATTTTTATATATAATTATATATATATTATATATTATATATATAGGTAGGTAGATACACATACACCCTACACCCAGGACACCCGTTTTTAAAAAGTGTCTTAGGAAAATTAAGAATAGGAAAAGTTCTGAAAAACGGGAAGTGGAGCATATATTTGAAAAAAAGGTGTGTTATTTATTTTTACTCCATTTCACATTCATCTTCTTTCATTTTTAATCCAATAAACACTCCACGTTTCTTGTTAATACTCCCATTTTTATTATATTTAAATCCCAACCTTTTCATATTACTAAATAAATCTTTCTTATCAAAATCTGAATATTTTAAAATATCTTGTTTTGCCAATTTAAAACTTAAATCCATAATACAGTTTTCGTCTATCCAAGCATTAAATTCATCATTTAATTCATAAGTTGTATTCGTGGTTTCTTGGAATTCATAGGGCATAGCTGGCAAATTATTATTTATGTAGGAAAACACATACTCTCTCAATAGGGAAATTACTTCATATTTACAATCGACAATCTTATCCATTAAATTACAATCTCGAACGAAATCTAATTCTTCATAATTATCAATAGTTGTATCTTGTTTAAACTTCGAGTTAAACTGCATACATTTTAATCGCGATTTCATCCCTTCATCAGTTTCAAAGTTTGGTAACCAATTACTCGGAACAATTAATTTACAATTATTTTTAATTATCGATTCAGTGCCATACATAACTTCGTTATTGATATCGCCACCGTCCGCCAGTTCTTTAAGGAAGGCGGTGTCAAGTTTTTCTGTCCTCGATAGTTCGTCGATCCATAATAATCTGTAAGAAATATTGCCCATAAATTTATGTTTTTTTGATGACTTCGATTCATAAATAAGTTGAGCATTTCCCTTTTTAATATAGCAAGGAAATATTTTCGTTAATGCTTCCAAAGGTTTAGTTTTTCCATTATCTGCCAACTCTCCAACAAATATCCAAAATGCTTTCACTTCATCGGGAGCGTTGCAAAGTGAATATGCGATTGTTGATAAATAATAATCTAAATGTTCTTGATTATTATTACATACTTTTTTAAATTGTTGTTTTACATAGTCTAATTTTTCTATGTCTATATCAGGATTATAATCATATGGTAGAACTTTTGTTATATAGTCGCTGTAAAATATACCTTCTCTGAATTCATTAGTTTTTAAATCCAACATTCCATTTTCAAAAAACCATTGAAATTTTGAAGAATCCAATTTTAAATAAAATTCATTATCTTCTAACATCGTATGAACATAATTTTTAAAAGAAGTAATATAACCACTTGAATCTTTACGTTTTTTATATGCGATTATATATTTTAACTTCTTAGTAAAACTTTCCTGGCTTGCTTGATCGACATTATTTATTTTATAAGTTAAATATTTTATATTTGCACTCAACCCGATATTTATAATATCAATTATATTTTTTGATGGGTCTGCATCGATTGTCCACAAATTTGTACTTTCATTAAAAGAAATCCATTTTTTATTACAATATTTTAACACTTTAAATAAATATGGCAGTACTAATTCTGATAATTCTTGAAGTGAATCGGAGACTTCCGAAGTAATATAGAAATCGTTATAAACATATTTTTTAATTAATTCTTTGTGAATTTTTAAATTACACATTTTTGAATGTTTTAAAATCCAATTAAAATTAATATTTTTAAAATCTGCGTTTTCCCAATTTTGTTCAAATTCATATTCTGAATAATTTCCCAATTTACTGAATTCTCTAAACAATTCTTTTTTATTACAATTTTTACATACATTCAAAGTCAATCTCCAATTCTCATATGAATCAAAATATTTTTCATTTAAATTAAATAAAAATGCTTTGAACTTTTCATCACTAATATTTTCTATCTTTTTAAGAATATCGCCATTAGTTTTTTCACAGATAAAACCTTTTACTTGTTTATTAACAATATTTGGATATAACTCTTCGATTTGAGAATCAAGAATATTTAAAATATATTTACCTTTTGTTTCTACTCTATACTTCTCGTGAATAACATCAGGAATAAAATCTAAATCAAAACCAGAATTATTTACATTTGTTTGTTTTGAATATTTTGAATATTTTTCATTATATACATAAAAATGGAAACCCAATTCGTTTTTACCGTTTGTATATACGCAATCTTTCAAATATGGATATTTGTTTATAATTTTTTCATATGATAAACCGTTATTATTATGATTATCAAAATCTAAAACAATAATATTTTCACTCAAATTAATAACGTGTAATTGTTCAAATTGTTTTTTGTCTAGACATAATTTCAATCTTAAATTTACTGCATCTTCGTGTTGATTATCTGTTTCTAATTTAGTCGGAAGAATATATTTGTTACTTTGTTTATTATAATACCCAGTCATAAATTTAATTTCTTTTGGCAATATTTTTGAGATTTCCATTATTATATATTGTATATATATTATAATTTATGTTATTTTTAAATTTCAATTTTTTTAATCAATTATTATAATTTAAAGTTTATTTTATTATTATAATATAATTATAATATAATGAGCAAAAGAATTTATAAAAATATCGATGATTATATCAATCAAAATGAACCAGATATTGAAGATATGTTAGAATTTTTAAATGATTTATTGATGAATGATAAAAACGAAACTCCAAAACCAAAAACAACAATGACCCGATATAGTTTAGTTAAGAAATATATTCGTGAAAATTTTGGCAGTATGTTTTCTGAAAAAGAATTAAAAAACATTAAACCTCCCCAGGAAATTATTGATTTTGTTGTACAGAAAGATATTAGTTTAAAAGAAAATAAAAAAGATATAGTTTTTAATAAACAATTAGTTGATAAAATTTTTGAATTACGATTTTCAAAAAACATATTTGATTTATTTATATTTGTACAATTTATTTTGGGTAGACGAATGTCAGAGATTAAAAGTTTTGATTATTCTATTAAATCGAATTCGAAAAATACACAAAGGTTAAAAATGAAATTGGCAAAAAAAAACGTTCAGAATAAAGACACATATTATGAAATAGGAATCACACCTGGAACACAAATTACAAATAAACAATTAAAATCAATGATTACAAAAATCAGAGATGCATTAGTCGATGTAACAATTAATGATACAAATAAAAGATTAAATCGACATATAAAAACTAACCTCAGAAAAGATCTAACTTCTCATTCATTAAGAGGTATTAGTGCGACATATAATTATCATATAAATAATACAGATGGGCAAAACATAATTGGGTTTATTCAAAAATATTTACAGCAAGATTGTCTCGACAGTGCTTGCAGTTACGGTAATTATAAATATGTTATTGATTAACGCAAATCGTCGCTGAAGAAACGGTCCCAAATGGAGTTGCCTCCACTAAAATCTGGTGCTATTCTTGCATCGTCAGGGAACTCTTCCTCATTCGAAGGTCCTGTAGGCATTTCCGAATCATTGCGACCACCTATTTTGGTATTCGAATCTTGAACATTATACCTATCGCCATTTTTATTAAAATATTTCCCGCCATAACTACCGTTTACTGCGAATTCTAAAAAATTGCCATTTTTTCTTACTCTGTACATTCTCATTGCACCTTCCTTTTGCTGTGGGTCATCAATCGCTATTGGCACCAAATCTATAGAATCATTGGCTGTTAATGGTCTCGTGGTCAATGTTGTATAAGCTTTAGCAGCCTCGTAGCTCCCATTGGAATTAAACATTGGAAACGAAGGTAAATAATTCATAACATTATCAAATTCTTGCTGTGTCAATTTTCCTTCTGCAGACATTTGACTCGCTTGTTTTGTAAGGTTTTCAATATTATTAAATTGATTTACTAAGATTGTATAGGCATTATTCGAACGTGGTGTACCATCATCAAAAAACGTTCTAACAATATCTTGTTTAAAACTTTCTAGTATTATTAACCTATTATTTAATTTTTCAGAAAATTCCGCATAATTTAAATTTGGTTGTGGTTCTTCATTAGTCGCATTTGGGTCAACAGTATCTCCTCCTTCATCGAAATCACCACCACCACCCTCGGGTGAGCCTGTGCCATCATCTGAATCGTAATCTGAATCAGGCTCCGGATCTGGGACCTGTGGATCTGGGACTTGCGGAGTTTCGGGTGGATCTGGGGTTGTAGGAACAGATGGCGTGATAGGTTCTTCAGCAGGCGTTTCAGGCTCAGTTTCGGGTTCAGGATTAATTTTTGTTGGAGGTTTTCTATTCGCATTTATATAATCTTCATATGAAACTGGTTTTTGAAACTGGGGCGGTAATCTCTGTGATGCGAACGGATACGCGTTCGAATAAGAAAAATTTGGGGCAGGCATAGGTGCCCTATTATAAACAGGCTGTCTTGGAATATCTAAAGGAATGGATTTCTTTTGACTTAATAAAATATTTAACTGAGCAATTTTATTATTAATTACAGACGTTAATCGCATTATATCTTCTTCACTATCAATGGAAATATCGGGTAAATCAAATATATCATTGGGAATATCAATTTTCATATTTAAAACTTGTTTTTTTTTATCAGAAAATGTAGAAATTAATGATTTTAAATTAAATATTAATGAATCTAAATTCTTTTTATTTTCATTCAAAACTTTTTTTTGTGGTTCTGTTTCTCGATTAATCTCATTATATGAATCACTAATTTGGTCTTCGTGTTCATCGTTGCCAATATTTATGGAAACGTTTATATCTTTAGTTTGGATATTATTTTTTTTGGGTAAAGATTTTTCTATTTTTCTATTCCGTTGCATTATATATAATATATATATATTTTAATTTTCTTTAGTTAAATCTTTATCAATATATTGAATTTTTAATGTAAATGAAATGTATTTGTCTAAAGGAACGCCTTGTTTAATTCCAGCCACGACTGCATATCGACTGAATTCTAATTTTTCTGGTAAAAATGAAATTACAAATTCGTGTTTATTATTTGTTTGAAGAGGAATATCTCCTGCAGTTGCTAAATGATGATTAGCAAGATCGACATTAAATAAAATATTGTTTGGTCCTGCATTATATCCGGTTGAAACTTCAGTATCGTGACCTGATCTAAGATTACATAATACACCCAGTTCTGCATACGCGTCAAGTGCAGAACTAACGCTTGCTTGTACAATTCCTGAGATAACACTTATTTTATAAGCACTATTTGGTCGTCTAATGTCTGAGGGAATATTTACTGCATATTTTTCATCAGCAATCATTTGCATAACGTTTGATCCGCGGTTACTAACATTAAGTAAAATAAAATCGTTATTACACATATTATTTCTTTTATATATAATACTATAGAAAAAAAAATTAAAACTTTTAAAATATAATTAAAACTTTTCAGTATTATCATTATAAAATTTAACTGCTTCTTCTTGTGTTAAAAAGCATTTAGTAATTTGTTTCCCATTTTTATTATAATATCCTCGATATCTTTTAATTCCTCTGTTAAGATACGTAAATCCTTTAATTAATTCACCATTATGATATAATTTATTTCTTGCTTGTTGTGCTTGGGTTGCTACACGTAAATTTTCTAACCTATTATCTAAATGGTCAACATTGATATGATCGATAGTGACTTTACTGTCGAATATATCAAAATTATCATTACATAAATAATAAATTAATCTATAAACAATAAATGATTTTTTATCAATTTCAACAGGATGAAATACCCATTTATTTTTTGCTAAACAATATCTTTTTTTTTGTTCAATTAAAATCCAAATTGGAGTTTTATATTGTTTATTAAATCGATATAACTTCTCTTCATCAGTATCATATTTCAACTCAGTATTTAACAATTTTTTTTCATAAATCATTATTAATTAATAATAATAATTTATTTTACTATTTCAATTTTTTTAATTAAAATCTATTATTTAAAATAATATATATCTATTAATTAATAATGTCAAATATTTTAGGTTTTTATAATAATGAGAAAACGAAGGTCAGTGAAACAAAAGATGAAAATATTAATATGCCTGTGGTTTTCGTGAGAAATGCTAATCGACAAAATCAAAATTTATTAATTGATTCGCCTGATGAATTATTTTATAATCCAAGTACTAAAACGTTGCACGCTGACAACTTTTCTGGAGGCATACCTTCATTAATAGAGGGAGAAGCGATTCAATTAACAACCTCAAATAATAGTACTGAAATAGATGTTAATTTCACTAAAAATACAGAAGCAATCACAACATTTGATAATGCTGATACATTTTTAGCAAGTAACAGTTCAAATGCTTTAAAAACTATTACTGGTTTGAACTTATCTAATCAACTAAGAGCCGGGTTATGCCCATTGAATTCAAATAATATTATTCCTAATCAGTATTTACCGGGTTCAGTAAGTGATATTTTGGAAGTAGCGAATTTCGCTGCTTTACCAGCAACTGGTGATAGTAGTAAAATATATGTTACTCTAGATAATCATAAAGCATATAGGTGGGGAGGTAGTTCATACGTTGAAATATCTGCAAGTTTAGTTATTGGAACAACAGCTGGGACTGCATATGACGGAGCTTCCGGACAAGCAAATGCTAATGCTATAACCGGTAAACAAGCAACAATCACCCCGGGTTCTAATTTGAGCTTTTCTGGAAACACATTAAACGTTGATTCAACTTTGACTGGCATCACATTAACAACTCCCGATATCTTAACGAATTGTAATATATCTGCTACTTCAGGATTTGCCTCTTTAGAAATGGGAGGTCCATCTGGTGCTTTTATTGATTTGAAAAAACCTTTTACTGATGATTATGATTTACGAATTTTATTTAATGATACAGGTCAAATTCTTTCAAAGACAAGTTTAATATTAATGAGTAACAATACGACTG
>Ga0209713_10002133_pt1 | contig 12181 bp, 8 predicted proteins | sample ArcOceMetagenome_3_FD_187444 | JGI IMG/M metagenome (GOLD analysis project Ga0209713, IMG submission 187444) | Marine eukaryotic phytoplankton communities from Arctic Ocean - Arctic Ocean- Svalbard ARC20M Metagenome (SPAdes) (version 2) | ecosystem: Environmental > Aquatic > Marine > Oceanic...
ATGTAGACAGCAAGAACTTTTGGATGTTCAATAAAGTCTCTCGGGTGGACATGCAATCTGGGCAGATCCCAGGTTTCACTGAGTTGGCTTTAGATGTTCCCAAGATCGTGATCGTTCATGAAATAAAATCAATTCCATACTGGTTGCAAATGTATGTCTATTTGGGCGGTTGTTTCTTGATGTCCACACAGTGCTTCACTACAAGTGGCAAAGATGGGTTTTGTCTGAAGCATGTGCCGAAAGTCAACAAGGGAAAGAAGTTCCTTTACATGAGCAACAAGTTTCGGCACAAGTTCTCAAAGATGGCGGTTGCCATTGACACCATGATCAAGCACACACCATTCACGAAATGGACAATTCTGCCAGAGACCAAGAAAGACATGATCATTGATAAGATCCGAGCGAGCACCGCAAGAGCTCTAGCCAATGGCAAGAAAATTCCGAACCCTTCAAGGCACCTCTGGCTGGTGACCCAGGAAGAGAAAGAGGATTATACAGGCATCAGCTTAGTCATGAATGTCCCCCTGTTCATCAGCTTTGCAGGATGCATTGATAAGAACCTTACACTGATGGGCATCTGTGGCCGTTAGATCTTTTTTTTTTTGAGCATTTTTGTTTTGAGCGAAGCTGCTGCAGGGGCGTGGCTTCCAAAAGGGGTGTGGGGTCTGAAGGGGCATCAGAACATATAGAACATGCGTCAAAACATTCCGAACATATAGAACATGTGTTGAGGTCAGACATGCAAGTAAGAACCATACAAGATGTTGCCGATGAATTTCCCTGAGGTCGCCGATGAAATTTGAAGACACATTGCCTTGATCAATGTCAGAACATAAACTCACTTTGTTCTAAAAGTGCGCTCAAAACCTGTAAGGGATTTCTATCACAGAAAATTCCTTACAGGTTTTAGGGGCGCCCCTAAAACCTGTAAGGGCACACGAACATACGCTAAGCACACCTTGGGGAACAGAATTTGCGTTTCCATGTTCTGACTCTATGTCCTTACAGGTTTTAGGGGCGCCCCTAAAACCTGTAAGGAAATTTCTGTGATAGAAATCTCTTACAGGTAACACACATTGATCATATGTTCTGGTCATAATTTTGTGTTCCCATTTTGCTTCTGGTGATAGATTTGGTTCTCCGATGAATTAAATTTGGTTCTCCGATGAATTCATGTGGAGTTGACCACTGTCTGTTTTTCAAATGTCAACTGTATCAGCGTATGTTCTGTAAGTTCGGTTTTTACATTTTTCCAACTTCTCATCTCTCACTTTTCATGTCTACTCGTGTGTTCTCATTTTTTCATGTCATCGTATGTATGTTCACAAGCTGTTTCTGTCCGATAGCTTTGTTGATTGTCCAGGCTATTTTTTTGTCCGATAATCTACAATGCCATACAACCAAGGCAAATGGTATGGATACAGCAACCAGAAGAAAGGCTGGGGCCATAACAAAGGCTGGGGCCATGCCGATGCACCAGATGAGAATGAAGATCAAGATTCATGGAAAAAAGGTGGAAAGGCCAGAAACGATGATTGGGGTTCATGGAAAAATGTTGCACCAGAGCCTGATTATACAGGCATGGATTCAGAAGCTGATACTTGGAGGAAAAGGAATGAGCTTTTTGATCGCCAAGGAGGTGGACAGTGCGCAGATGATGATGCACGGAAAAACATGCGGCAGGACCGATGCCTTTCAGTTTCCACACAACCAGCGGACTTTGAACCATTTGGTGACCGCGGCATTCCTGACCAGCCAGTTCGTTCTCCTCCTCGCAGTCCTCGTCAGACTGCAAAAACTCCTCCTGGACTGACATTTGGACCAAACATTGGTCTTGGATCACTGGTTTATACAGACCCGTTCGAGCCGACTGACTCCGAGGGTGAACCAGAGAAGGAATCGTCACAGAAGCACAGTCATGTTGACAAGTTGAAGCACAATGGTCCAGCTCCACCTTTTCAGCAGGACCGCCGAGGAGGTGGACAGTGTACTGAACAAGATGCCCAGACAAGGAATCGTTTCAAGACAGTGCCAAACTTGATCGTCAATGATGGGGAAGGTTCACCTCCTGAAGATCGAGGACGAGGATTACACCGCACTACGCCAGCATTCATTGCTCGTGGTACCATGGGGCCTCCAGGTGCCTTGGCAATGGGGCCTCCAGGTGCCTTGGCAATGCAGCCTCAGAGGCCTCCTCTGATGCCTCAGAGGCCTCCAGCCCCTGAGGCGGAGCCTCAGGGGCCCCTGAGGCTCTCTTCTCATGGAGGCTCGCCAGAAGCAACAGTGAAAGCCGGCTTCCAGCATATTATTGACGGTATGCCAGTTTTCCCGGACAAGGCTCCACTGGTAATGGCTGAAAAGGTTGTCGATGGTATGGCCGGGCAAGGTTATGTACCAGACAATGATGAGCAACGGTATGGGCAAGGTTACAGGAAGCCTATGCGAACAGATTTTTGTGCTGGCGATTCAATGCCCGCTTTATGGAAAGAGATGGATTGGAAGGATATTTGGAGAGGAAACAGGCCAGGCTGTAAGAGGCCTGCCGTTGACACGGCAGCTATAAAGCTCATGTTGCGAGAACGGCACTTTTCTGGAGAAGTCCGCCACAACTTGGACAAGAAAAAGAACAAGAACAACATTTCAATGTTCGTCATTGGACAGTGCCAGCAGCAATACATTCTGCCATTCTTCAAAAACCCATCTGGAGGCCCCGTTCCCTGGTGCGGACTCTGCGGGAGGGAGAGCTGGGGCCCCTCCCACATCTTCAGCAACAGGCACCTTGAAAATGCTGGGAATAACCCATACAGAAATCCACTGGAGTGGCATAAGCCACCAACGTTCAGAGATCTGGGCTTGGATGACCCTCAGGATGCCAGCGAAGGCATTACATTCGCAACCATCCCTGCAGACATGGAGCAAGTGGAGTGGCCCGTCGAGGTCAGGATGCCTTCATATTCTGAAGCACTGAGGGATTCCGACATTCCTCATTTTGAGTCCAGAATTCCAGACAATCCAGAACCAGAATGGTTTTCTCTTGAAGTTCTAATGGCAGAACAGATTGAACAAGGCCCATGGCAAGACGCAGTACAGATTGAAAGGCCATTCATCTGCCATGGAGTTCCAGAGGCAGAGGAACAACCACACACACCATGGCAAAACGCAAATGGAAGACAACACTTTCCGTCCGTTGGAACAATTCACAGTCCTGTCAGGCCCCCTGCGCTGAGGAGTCATTCCATGAATGTTCTTGAGACACAGGTTCCTCAGATGCATTCCATTGGCTCCCCTGCGCTGACAAGTCATCAGATTGGTGATCCAATTGAGCCATTGCAGAAATGGATGGACAACATCGCAGACCAGACAAGCAGAACAAAGAACAGGATGAGGAACTTGCAAAAAGACTTTGCTGTTTTTTCCAGTCAACTTGAAAACTTGCTTGCAACGCAATCAGGACAAGCCAGTCAACTTGAAAACTTGCTTGCAACGCAATCAGGACAAGACCACGTCGCAAAGATGGGGGTCGAGGTTGGGACAAAGATGATTGAGCAGGTTGCAAAATTCAATGGACAAATGCAAGAACTGAAGGTGGCAACTGCTGACAATGGACAAGTGCAATCAGATCTGATTCACAGGATCTCCCAGGGTCTGCAAGAACTGAAGGTGGCAACTGCTGAGATGCGGGTCGAGGAACGTGTTGATGAGTTGCGGGCTCAGCTTACCGATGATTTACAGACAAAGATTGACATGGTCCTTGCAGAACAGATTGACTGCCAGAAAAGTGTGTGTCAAAACTTGAATGCAATTCGCCAAGAATGCATGCAGGATCAGCTATCCACGATGAGAACCAATGTGAATTTTTTCAAATTCATGGCGACAGCACAACTCAAGCAGAGGCAGCCTGAGCCAGCATGTGGCTGCTTCAAGTTTTTGATGCGCGGCAAAACCAAAGCAGTGACACAGCCGCAGCCTGAGCCAGACTTCATCGCTGAACACGAGCAACTCATTGAGGATCTTGCTCGCAAGTTTGATCAAGGGGCTGAACACATGTCAAGGGATTTGAGCGCCAGCTTGTCAGGAGAGGGTGGAGGAAGCTTCTTTGGTGCCAGCTTGTCAGGGAAGGGTGGAGGGAAGAGTGGAGGAAACATCTTTGATGGTCCAGCATCACCAGGAAGCATCTTTGGTGGGAAGACTGGAGGAGACCATGGAACGCTCTGACTGATCTGACTGATCAGAGTGAAACCACAGGACAGCTCAGCCATAAGAGGCCATTTTTTTGCCAGGACAGCTCTGACTGATCAGAGTCTCCTGGCCAAATAGTGGCAAACATGTGAATAGTTTTTTTGTTGGAATCGCTGGAATTTTTTTGTTGCAATCGGCATTCTGACGACTGCGAGTCGTTGCTCATGAAGCTCAGGCTGTGAGAGGACAGCTCAGGCTGATTGCGCCGTTTGCCCATTTTTTTTCCAGTCACTCTGCGAGCTTGCTCGCAAGCTCGCCAGTTTCTACACCTTGTGGACCAAAAAAATCATTTTTGCATTTCTTCACTGTCATTTGATCACATTGAGTTTGGTTGTTTGAGATCATGTTCCAAGTGTTGGTTTTGAATTGGCATTTTTGTTTCTATTGTGATTTGATTTGACTTATTATTGAATAATTTGATAATTTTCTTTTTTGTTTTTAGCACGTTGGCTTTCAGTTTGACATTGTTTGTTCTTCAATCCCTTTTTCTTTGGCCAAAGACCAAACTCATGTTTCAGAAAACTTCGCCGGCCTCGGCACGCAGAACAGCCGACTTGCATCCACGCAGAACAGCCGAACACATCATTCCATTCTATGTCGCCGAGGACTGCGCCGGCATCGGCACAGGCTTCATAGCGTTGCAACGCGCAGCGCGCAGAATAGGACGAGCGAGGATGAGTTCAATACGAAAAGGAAAATGCCATTGCAAATTAAGATTGGGGTTGAAGTACACCTCAGAGTCCAACGCTCGACTGAGAACATTTCTCAAGAGCAAGTACAAAAGGCTCAGAGGGAACGGACAAAACAAGTCAAGCCTCAGTTACACATCCGGCAGCAAGACTGTCATAGCAGATGACTGTGGCGTTGGATGCCATGATGGAGGCGACAGCCACCTCGGCACCGATGGCGAGTTGGATGTGTACATGAGTGGCTCACAGTGCCAGCCATTCTCAAAAATGGGAAAGAATGGTGGACGAGGGGATGATCGCAGCGACACCATGAGGGACACGGTCAGCTTCATCATGAAGCGAAAACCAAAAACGTTCATCATGGAACAGGTGCCGAACATCAAATCCAAACCACACAGTAAGTTCTGGGAGAAGATCTTGGACAAGCTCAGGTCAATCAAGACAAAAAAGACCAAGAGTTTGTACAGGCTGCACACGCAGACTTTGAACAGCCAAGCCTTTGGTGTGCCACAAACTCGCAAACGACTCTATGTTGTTGGCATCCGCCGAGACATTGGGCCCGCATTCAGAAAATTCCACATGCCAAAAGTTGGAAAGCATGGACATACATCAAAACTGAAGACTTTGCTGCGTAAGGCGAGCAGTGCAACACAAGTGAAGGACTCCGAGCTCAACTACACAGAACTCAGGAATTGGCAAGCAGTGCAACAAAAAATCCAAAGTCACCAACTACGACTCCCCGCAATTGCAGACTTCCACATGTCAAAAAGTTTCGGTTGTTCAGTGCAATCACAAGCCTCTCCCACCATTACAGCATCCAGGGCCAAAGCCCAAGCGTTCTGGCTCATTGACAAGAGTCCTATGACAGAGGGCCACTTTGTCAAGCGACGCCTTGATGCAACAGATTATGCAGCCTTGCAAGGTTGGGACGCAGATGCGCAAAAAAAGTATCTAAAAATTGGAAGAAACAAATTGCTCACCGATTCAGAACTCAGGGAGGCATTGGGCAATGGCTTCAACCTTGCTGTGTTTGAAGCCATCCTCAACAAGCTGTTGCAGTGCCATCTTGATGCAACCGAGGCCATCCATGCAGGAAGGAGAGCGACCCAGAAGGAGGAGGAGTCTGATGAGGAGTCCGACCAAGGTAAGAAGGTGGGTCCAAGAGCGAGGGGGCGTCCAAGAAGGATGATCGGGATGCCTCCAGCAGTGGGTCCGTGCAAGGTGGGGGCAAGAAGGAAGGTACCATAATGGTTGCGAGAGACACCAATTTTGGCTCTCTCGCAAACATGGTTTTTTTTTTTGTTCAACTGGGATGTTTTTGTACAGTAGCCACAGAGACACTGGCTTTGGGGCGGGGGCGCATGCAGTTTTTTGCATGCGTGTCAGACTCTCAGAGGGTTTGAGGGTGTGAAATGACAATCGGCGTTTTGTCAGACTCTCAGTCGGGCATAAAATTGGCAACTTCATGTCACTCTTGCGTTTTTGTTTCCATGTCAGCAGGATTGCGGCATCTTTTTTTACAATGCAGTGTTTTGTTTTGCTTTTGGTGAGCACTTTGTTTATAGAAGATAAAAGTTGTCGGCATAAATCACATAATCATGACATTGGATGCTCATTGTTTTCACTATCTATTTTATTGCACTATTTATTTTAATCCATTTTCTGGCCATGCAACATTTTATCGCACAATTTATTTTAATTTATTGACATTTTTTTTCTGACAACAGTCCATTGATTTTATTCACATTCATGATGTTTAGTTTAACGCCATTTTCATTCCCACTTTGCTGTTTCATTAGCAATGCCTCCGAAAGCCAAGAAAGTAAAACAGGTGGTGAATAAAGCTCCGGAAGCTCCGCAAATCGAAGCAACACCACCAGGCTCACAAGTTGCCCCCATCAATGCTGTCATCTTCTCCGAGATGTACTTGCCGGCCATCGAGTACCTGAAGTTATTACCCCAATTCGATGATTGGGAATGTCCGTCGCTTCTCAAAATCGGGGCCAAAGACACAGAAACTGAATGTGGTGGTTACATGGCGGCATTCAACAAGCAGGAATGCCTGAAGGCATTGGGAGGAGGAGCAAAATGTTACACCAGTGCCATTCCATTTCCTTGGTTCGACCACACATTTTCACCAACACCCGCTGTTGCTCTCAGCCGAGCACAACTCAATGCAGCAATCATTGACGACACACAGACATTGGAACCATTCCCACTGCAGAAAGTCGCAGTGTCCAAAGATGAAAAGGACTTTGCCAACTTGCGAAGTTTGTCACCTGAAGAAGTCATGATCGCCAAGGTCTGCAACTTCGTGCGCAGGCACAAGGCGGGGCAAATGAAAGATGCAGACACATTGGGTTTCAGAAGGTTGTTGTACAGCATTCCAGTGACGTTCATAGCTGAGGACAACAAAGACAAGCAATTTTTCAGTGCGCTCCAGGTTCGCCGAGACATTCAGAAGATGGCGATCTTGGTCCGTCGATCGGGCTCGCAAGTCGTCGACGAAATTATGTCATTGGTGCGAGCACACAGCCAAAACAAGAAGGACGGCAAAGCCACAGCGCAATCAATACTACAACTGTATCAAGACAACTTGGGGGACAGTGGCAAAGAGAATGGAGATGATGATCCATCAATTGCCATGACGTTGTCAATGGTGCAAGCAGCCATGATTATCCAAAAGCAAATCAAGGATGTCGCAGCCATCAACGCTGTGATGGTTGATGCATCGGAAACTCTTTTGGAAAAGAGCCCGTTCTTTACAATTACCAATCTCAGTGCCATGGCAAAGAAGAGCAAAACCAATGAAGAACTTCAATGGATCATGGAAATTATATTTGACACAGTGCTTCTGGTGCAACAATCATGGACAATTCGCAGATTGAGCCCCAAGAATGCTACCGGAATACTGGACATCATTCTCTTCCAGCGCGAAATGAAAATCGAGCTCTTGGATAAAGTCTTGACAGATGTGCCTTTTCCAGCAGAACAAAAGGCATGGCTCAAAACATGCCTCAGTTCACCATCTGAACTGCGGTCGACCATTGGCTACCCAACTGGCATACGGGCAAAGTTGCAGCCTGACAAGAAAGCTGCTTTCTTGACGGGAAGCGATGCATTTGCAGAGAAATATTTTAACACAGTGCACAAATGGGTCTACACCCAAGAGCACTGGAGTGACATTGAAGCTCACCTCAACAGCCAGAGGACAGCTCGTGACGTGGTGAAATTGCCACCGCTGTCTGTGATGATAGAGACACTGAAGACAGATGTTGCTGCTGCAAATGCAATTGTTGCTGCTGGTGCAGATGAGGAACAGTATGTGCCCGAGTCAGACGATGAAGAAACAAAACAAGAAGAAGCGCTTGCAAAAGACCCAGGGACGCCCAAAAAAGACACATCACTTGACAAAGGGGCCTTCATCGGGTTCCGTTTTGATGGAACGGAAATCAGATCGAAAGGTTTGTCAACACAAATTGTGAAGCAGTTGAAGACCATTGTCCAGGAGTGCCAACACACAGTGGACAGAGATTGCTCTTTCAAATCGTTCGACAAGCAAGATGGCGAAGACACAATTGCTGATTACATCCGATCATCACAAGCAATCGGAAAATGCCCCAATATGCGGACAGGCATTTTCTATGAGGTCGGCACCAGCGGCTCCGCCCAAAGCAACGCTGAAAAAAATGCGCCACCTTTTCGAAAGGAACACTGTGAGAGACTTGTCAGGGGTGTTTTGAATTCTCGTTGTGCCGGCCAAGGGGCCAAGGCACAAGGCATAAGCAACAAAGACATATTCTTCTTTTACGACTGCAAGAAAGATGGCAACCACACCAAAATACAATCAGCTTTCAACTTCCAAAAGCAGAAGATGGACATGGCAGTCCCAAGGACTTTAATGCATACGTTCCGACAAGCCTCAGTGGACCAACGAGGAAAAAGGACACATGAGCAAGCCTTCGCCATGAACACTTCAATGGAGTGGCAGCAATGCTTGGTCATCACCAGAGAAACACTTGGAACAGGCATTGAAGTGAAAAAACGCAAGCATTTCGAGGGCCTCAACAACAGCGGTGTCATTGGTTTCATTGATGCACTGCCATCAGACTCGCCACTGGAGTTCAAGGCGACACCGGAGGACAAGACAAAGATTATTGGTGAGGAAAACAGGTTGTTGGGCAGTGGAGGAACGCATGTGTCAATGGCCAATGAACCAGGATTCCAAAGCAAACCGGGCCAACTAGAACCAGTTTTTTTCCAAGCACTGCCGCCGCTGCTGGGGTTGGAGATGATCCACTCCTACAACCTTGAGCGTATCTGTCACTTGACAGGGGGCAACGGATGGCTCGCCCTTACATGCTGCATGACCCGAACTCCGGGGCTGTTCATCTGCCACACTGAGGCACACTGCCATGCGCTTCGCAAGCATGTAATCCAGCAGTTGTTTCGCATGAAGCAGACCGAGATTTGCGATGGGATCTATGATCCTAACCTCATGGCAATACTGTCAACACTCCCGAAAGATGTTGATGATATTACTCCAGAGAAGGCAGGGAAAAGCACGCCAAGGACCGTGACGACACATGACGGTAAGCCAACACCAACGAAAGCTGAAGGAGGCAAGCCAGCGAAAGGTACGCCAAAATCAGTGAAAGACGCAGCATTGTCTAGAAGAGCAAAAGGAGTGATGACGGGAAAAAAGAAAAAGAAGGGCAAGAAGAGCAAGAAGGCAAAGAAGGATGCAGGCGAAGAATCTGAGGACAGCGATAGTGATAGCGCAGCGTGGCCATCAGATCCATCAGATGAGGATGACGGTGAGACGTTGTGACATCTTTTTTTTTGTTGTTTTTTTAGGCCATTTTTGTAACATGACACCTTGTTTTTTTTTACCAAGGCTCATGTTACCATGATGGGAATTCATGACTTCTGGGAGGGCACATGTGATTGACAGGAGGGGTCTCCAACGCATGCGAAACAAAACATCATCGCCATTGTTTTTTTTACAGTCACAATTGTTCATGGTTTCACATTCAATGACAGTCCACATCACGGTTCGAACATCACTTTCAGTTCAAGGTATGTTTGTTTATTCAGTCCAGTTCAAGTTTTTGTTGCCCCAACAACTATTGATTTGCAGGCATGGCGCATCTGCTGATCTACAAGCAGCAACACAACTCGGAGGTCAGGTTTGGATGGCCTTGGTACCAAGACAGTCCACACAAGACAATCATTCCGTTTTTTGGAACGCCCAAGGATGGGTTCAAGGCATCAAAATTGCACACAGGAATGGTGGTGATGATGGAGAATGGCATCAGTGGCTTGCGCAGGAGGTTTTGGATTATTGGCCTCTTATGGAATTCTGGAGACATGACGGAGTGCATGATCCTCATAAATAGCAACTACAATGATGGAGTAGATTATGCATTTGGGGTAGTATTGCGAAATGTCGATTCTGAACCCATTTGTGGTTGTTACAGGCATGAGTACCACCACCACAACACAGAGGGGCACAAATATAACCGCATGAACGTCATCAGGTCCAAGGAATGGATTTACAACCCCAGGATGCAGCACCTCTTCCTGCCTGACATGGGACAAGATTTTGATTTCCTGGAGATTGGCGGGAAGGCAGCAGAATTGGAGCGGCTGCCTTCTGTAAATGCGTTGCAAGCATTGAATGATGCAAATCACTTCTGGAAGCTCCGCGACGACGCTGCACGGACCTACGTTGTCATTTGAACAGCCCTTGGCTCATTTTTTGTCGGGTCTTTTTGTTGTCCGATGCCAACATCACCGTTTTCATTTGTTGGAAACGCATGTTGTTTTTTCGAACTATGTTTTTGTATACATAATCGGCAAGGGTGCGTGAATCTATCTGAGGCCCGAACAGATTTAATCGGCACGTCATTGTATTTTATGTGATGGTTGATCTGTGTTTGCATGCAACACATAGCAATTCAGATTTGTCTGTGTCTCAACGACTCAGTTCAACTTCAACGACCCAGCAATTATTTTTTGATCATTGCAGCCATGCCGCCAGTCTGCCCTCTGTTTGTATCATCCGGCACAACATGTCCGCCAGACTGCATACATTGTTGTATCATCCGGCACAACATGTCACCAGGGGTGCAGGCAGGACGCGTGATCCCCAGAACGCCACTGAGCGTCGGACACATATTGCATCATCCGGCACAACATGTCTCCACTGGTGGTCCTGCGTCGCGCAATGACATGGTCACCAACAAATTTACGTTTTATCGATCACTGACATGGTCGTGGCGTTGCAACTACGAGAAGCAGGGTGGCACCTGGCCATACTCTTCGCCAAAATGGCAGGATTACTCTCGTGGCGGTTGAGTGCCAGTTCTTGATGAAAACTAAAATGTCTTTTCATATGTCAGAGCAATACATGTTCAATCGGCACGTCATTTTATTTCATGTTTATGTGTTTGCATGCTTTGAGTATTTTTATTAGTCTTTAACAATGCATGTGATTTTGGATTTTGTCTTGTGTTGATTTTATGAATGGCCTGTGATGCAAATCAGCAATGCATCATCCATACTCAGCAGGGCGTCACCCTGTCTTGATGACAAGAGATCTGACTCTGAGGCCTGAACATGTACATGATTCTGTGACAATCAACAATTCAAATTTACAGTTACTATATACAAGTTTGCATTGCCTATGATGAAGACCATGCGGAGGCATAAGTATGGTTAGACAAACTCAAATGTGGCCATACCTGGTCTCAGTTGTTTTTGGTGACCATACAATTGATGACCACGGCACGTGCGTGCGTGCGGCCGTGCGCCCCAAATAGGTCTGAGGCATTTCCTACCACTTCAGTTTTGAGCCATGTTTGAGTATGTTTGAGCGCTTGAGCCATGCTTGAGCCATGCTTGAGCCATGCTTGAGCCATGCTTGAGCCATGCTTGAGCCATGCTTGAGCCATTGCACCCAGAACTGGATTTTGTTCCAGAAACTTTTTCAATATTCCTTACTCAAGAGCTCGCAAGCAAGTTACCTCCCAGCAAGCCCCGCAATGGTGGACCAGCGTTTTGTGTATTCACAAGATTTGGTCCACTGTTGCGGTGTTTGCTGTTTGGGAGGTAGGTTGTTTGCGAGCGGATTTCAACGCATCTGGCAGAGTCTGTCACAGATGTGTTCACATAAAATCTCATGGAAAACTCACAATTTGTCACCAGAACCACAAGAACATACGCTAAGCACACCCCAGTAGTAGTAGTAG
>Ga0209713_10002135_pt1 | contig 12178 bp, 4 predicted proteins | sample ArcOceMetagenome_3_FD_187444 | JGI IMG/M metagenome (GOLD analysis project Ga0209713, IMG submission 187444) | Marine eukaryotic phytoplankton communities from Arctic Ocean - Arctic Ocean- Svalbard ARC20M Metagenome (SPAdes) (version 2) | ecosystem: Environmental > Aquatic > Marine > Oceanic...
CCATTAACCGCGTGCCCATCGTGCTCTTTCCGGTCGTTGGCGGCGGATGGACTTTGGACGACACACGCGTGCTGCTGAGTGACCTCATGGGCCAAATGGAGGACCGCAATCCCACGTGCATGGCCGAAGTGATGGCGCACGTGGGAAAGCAGGGCATCAAGGATGTGCGGGAGGTGGAAGATGTGCTCCTCGCGCACATCGGACTCGTGTCCACCCTCGAGCGCACAGGGCGGCCCGCTGCCTCTGTGGAGCTCAACAGCGTGCTGTCTGCACGACTGCAGCAGGAGACGGCCAACCTAAGCACCTGGTTGGTGGCCCACAACGAGACAGTGGAGGGGCGTCTGAGCGTGCTCTCATGGCAGTCATGGGGCACGGACAACCAGATCATAGCATCCGTGGAGAAACTGATGAGCGAGTGTGCGGCCACCCTGGGACGGGGGAAGCTCGAATGGAAGGAGCACTCGTCTCATTCGGTGAGTCAGCCAGACTTGTCTCTTGAGGGCATTACGGCCCTCGAGGACCTCGTTGGGGAAGTGCAGCAGATCGCACCGAAGAGACTATGCGATTGCTTCAGGCGGATTGCGGGGCAACCTGCCGCCACGCAACCCGCACCCAAGGATGAAGGGACGCTGCTGATCGTGTGCTCACGCCACGAGTGCGGCGGGCCGGCGCGGCTGCTGCAGCGGCAATTCGGCGAGCTGATGCAGTGCGAGGTCGTCATTGCCACCGACCAGGAAGACGCGTGGCGAGACGAGGTCGAGCGCGCCTCGCGCGGCGTGGTCCTGCTGCAGTCCAAGAGCGTCTTGCGCCACCCGGTGCGGCTGCTTCAGCTTTTCGAGGCCTCACGGCTGCGTCAACCCTTGGTCTGCGTCAACGTGGTGGGTGCGGGCTACGACTTTGCTGCAGTCAAGCCGCTGCTGCAGTCGCTGCACTCCGAGCTCTCCCAGGCGCACATGGCGACGCTGCAGGCCGAGCTGACGGCGATCAACCACGGGATGGGTGCCCTCACGCGTTCCCTCTCTCACGCCGTGCCCAACGCGATCTCAGTCTTCTTCAACCCCGCCGCGGGCGACGAGATGTTCGATGCGGCGAGCAGAGACATCATCGAGGAGCTTGAGCGCAGCGCCGACCTGTCGGCTTCTGTCGGCGTGGACGTTCAGCCACCGGACGCACAAACTTTGTGGAAATCCTCACGCAACCTACAGACCCTTCAGCGCCAACCCTCGAGCTTGAACAAGGCGGTGGTCGTTGCCCTGCAGAGTTCGAATGCGAGCGCCAAGACGCCGGCAGTGGGGACGGGCGGGGACGAGGTGGAGGTGGTGGCGAGGGTGGTGCCAAAGCAAGCCAAGACAAGCCAAGATGACCGCACTCCTCGCAGGGAGGTCGTGGTGGTCCGCACAGAGGCCATAGGCACAGAGGCCATAGGCACAGAGACAGTCACCTAGACGGACAGGCGAGCGTGACCGAGAAGGGTCTCTCCGTAGGGACTGGACTGGGTAATTTTGAACACCCCCTCGGTCCCTCTTGGCGCCCGCTATTTACGGCATCCACGTTTTTTTTCAGGCTGTTTACGATTTTCAAGCGTTTCAAAGTGCTACCTTCCCTCAACTACACACCTCGGACCCCAAGCCAAAATTGGAACCCAGACTGCTGATAGCTATTGAGGCTATTGAGGCGACGCGTTTGCCAGCTAGAAACCCCAGGACCCAGTTACTTTAGGGCGGCCGCGAGTCGGCGCCCGCTCAGTAGCGGTGGTGAGGTCGATTGAGCTCTGAGAAGTTGATTTCGTGTCGCCGCGAGGGTGGCCCGTGCCGATCCATGGCCCAGCCGACCCACCGCATGCAACTATCCATATGAAGGAAAGTTCACTTCCGATTCGATGGCCGGACTCTTTGAGCGCAGGGCGCGTGCGTCGGAGAACTCGTGGGGCCGCGAGGAGGACAAGGCGCGCATCTCGCGCATGCGAGATCTTCTCAAGCAGCATGGCTACGAGCTTCCGGAGAAGCGAGAGCCCACAGCCGACGCCGGCCTGACTGTCGATGTGCTCGCTGAGGTGAGCGCGCACTCCATCCCGCTCGGGAAGATCGGGGTCGCTCATCAAGCACCCGTGATTCACCGTGAGACGACGCCTGCGGCGCCCGACAAGAAGAAGCGCTTGCCGCAGCTGCCATCGACCTCGGCCGTTGCGTCCGAGATATACTCTTCGCACCTTGGCAAGGGCAAGTGGATCAATACGGTGCAGACGGCGCTCACGCCGCGTGATGCCGCAGGTCCAGCCGTCAATGTCGGTCCAGAAGCGCTCTTCGGGCTCCCCTCTCGTCGAGGCGCTCCCAGCGCCAGGGAGCTGGCGCAGATCGAGCGGCAGGCGCAGGCGTCGGCGGGCGCCGCGGGCGCGATCGTCGGCGGCTCAGTGCTGTGCGTCCTGGGAGCATCGCTCGCCGGTGTGGCCTACTGGCGGTGGAAGGGGCGTCCAACGCTGAACGAGATGAATGACAGCGCCAAGGCAACAAACCAGGAGCGGTATGCAAATCTCCAGCACGGGCCAGTGGGCGAGACGGTGCGCACCATCGCGCAGACGGCGGCGGCGACCATCCCCGCGCACGAGGGGCTCAAGAACTGGCAGCAGGCGATGAAGGACAATCGTGCGACGCGGCAGTGAGGCCGTCGCTCTGCTCTCGTGCGTGCTGCTGGCTGCAGCTGCCGGCGTGTTTTTGTTGTTCATATTTTCTTCTAATCCCAGGGGTGATAAACACTAGATGTCGAGCCACCGTGTGGCTCTCCTTGACGGCAGCGTCGGCGAGCGCGAGTTTTACCAGCTCGCCATCAAGTTTCTTCTTGACGCTGTTTTCATAGGCCGCTGTTTTCACCCCTCAATCAATCAAGTTTGGCTTAGTTTGGCCTGGCGCGGCGCGACCGCGCGCCCGCGAAGCGGCTTGTCGTCGCGCACGCCCGCTATCCCTTGGACACCCTCGCTGGCCCAGCACCGACGATGCTGCGCTCGCCTCTGTCATGGCTGAAGCAGCGCATCCACGCGGCGCTCTCGTCGGAGCTGCGCGCGCTCAACGCCACGTTCATCACACTCTCCATCGGGATGCTCACCCAGATTGTCGTGGCGCTCAACCACGGTGGCCGCGTCGCCGCGGTCGCGCTGGGCCTCCTGGTGCCGTGCGCTGTGACGCTCCGCCTCCTCGTCCCGGCATTCCGCCCGCACGTGGTGCGGGCGCCATTTTCCGAGCTGCGCTTGTCGGCAGACACGGCGTCTCGGCCGGCGCTGCTCGCCGGCTGCTTCAATCCGGCCCACGAAGGCCACCTCAAGCTCGTGCGCTTTCTGGCTTCGCAGCACGCCCGTGTGCTGCTGGCGGTGCACTCTAAGACCGCCAGGCGATCTGATGTCGGTGCGGGCACGCGCGCAGCACTGCTGCGCTCGATGCTGGCTGCTGAGGGCCTGAAGAACGTGGAGGTGGAGGTGTGCAGGGGGCATGCGTGTCTGCTCGGGCTGAGTCGCGGCGCGTCCGTGATGTATCGCGGCGTGCGCTCGTGGAAAGAGGAGGCGGTCGACGAGTTCCGTGAGCACGCGCTCAACCAGCTCCGGCCACCGCTGCGGGCGGGACGGCTGCCGCTGCCGACGACCTTCCTCGAGGCGAGCGCCGAGGACAGCAGACTGACGTCGAGCCGCGTGCGGGTGCGCTGCTCAGCGTGCATACACGTCACCGACGTGGAGAAGGCGCTCGGTGGGCTGGTGCCGAGCGGTCAGGAACAGGCCGTGTGGAGGGCGTACGGACCAGGCCAGACCACTTGATTCAGGTTTGAGCGGTCCGATGTCGTGTTGGCGTGTATTGACTGTTTCACCACCTTTCAGCGCCATGTCTTGCTTGCTTGCTTTCTAAATTGTTCCTCTAAACGTAGTCCAGCTATCTATGAACCCATACGCAGTCTGGAAAGGCGGCGAGGACGGCGCGCTCGGCAACGGCCAGCGGCGCGCCGAGCTCGCAGCAGACCGAGTCCATGTGCCGATGCCCATCGAGCACCGTCGAGGGCGGCGGTGTGGGCAGCGGCGACGCGCCGGTGGTCCCCCCGACGGCGGCGGCGGCGGCGGCGGCATACGCAGCACCGTTTGCGCGGGGCACGCAGGGGGGCGGCGCGACGGGCACCGAGTGGACGCGCCGCAACGCGCCGTTGAGGGCGCCAAACTGGACGAGGCGGCGCATGTCGACCTGCTGGCAGAGCGCGGGCAGCAGACGGCAGACGCTGAGCACGGTGCGCCAGCCGTGCCCCTCGGGCTGCGGCGCAAACGCGGCGAGCAGCTTGAGCACGCACGCGAACGACGGCGGCGCCGCGCCGCCGGCGCGGCACGTGGTGTCGACGGCGTGTTGCCGCCATCTCGCCGAGAGGGCAAGCTCGTTGAGGCGAGGCGTGCACGCGTACATGTTGGAGAAGGCGAACGGCTCGATCAACCTTACCCACCCGCCTGCCGCGAGCGTCTCGAGACCGCGACGCACCAGCGGCAGGTCGGCGCCCATCGCCTCGGCGATGCCGGCGACCGTGTGCGTGCCGTCGAGCCGCGGCAGCAGCTTCTGCAGCGAGAGGTCCCAGCCTCGCACCACGGCCGGCTCGGGCTCGGCGATGAGCACCGGCGCCATGTGCTCCTGCGCGCCCAGCTGCCCGCAGCCGGACGGCGGGCGCGGCGGCGGCGGCGGCAGGCTGAGCTCGAGCGTGTTTGACGCATCGATGGCGACGGAGCAGCGCCCGTGCAGGCGCAGGTCGTGAAGCAGCTGAGGCAGCAGGTGCTGGACCCCGCGTGAGTCGCCCGAGAGCCACCCGGGCGCCCCGCTCGAGAGGCTCTCGCGCTCGAGCACCTCCAGCTGGCGCGAGGCCTTCTCGAGCACGCGCCCGAATCGCTCGGGCGCACCGCTGCCCTTGCTGGGCTCGAGCACAAAGCCAATGGAGAAGAGCAGCGCGTTGCGCGCATAGCGGGTGTCCTCGAGGCACATGGGCCAGCAGAGCACGACGCGGTCCTCCTCTCGCAGCATCAGCAGCTGCCCGCACAGCTGAGGCTTCGGAATGAGGAACTCGGCGATCGAGTCGAACCTGTCGGCCGAGATGAAGCCCGCGGGCTCCTGGAAGGCGAGCGTGCGGCCGACCGAGTTGTCAAACTCGACGAAGAAGACGGCTGCGAGGTCCGGGCTGGCCATACACTGTATCTTTAGGGTGTTGTTCGGCTGTGCGTCGCATGCACGCGTGCATACGCGGGTCTATTATAAGAGCAGTCTGTGCCTGCACATTTTTTTCCTATAAGGAGTTTAGACAACGCAATCATCTAGAGAATCTAAAGTATCTGCTACTCGTAACTGGAGGGGTGCACCCAAGTACTACTCGTCGATCAACGCGCGGGCCACATGGCCGTCCTCGGTGACCGTCGGCATGGCCGAGGCCGGGCGCGACAGGGAGCGCCGGAGGGGGAGGCGGGGCGGGCTGCGCTTGTGGCCGGCCGGCCCGTTGGGCGGCTTGCTGAGCTGCTGCTGGCGGCTGCGCCACTCGTCGTACGCCGTCGGGTTGCGCAGGACCTTGGACGCCTCGACGACGCCACGCAGGAAGGCGCGCTGCGGGTGCTCCCACATGCACGCTCCGCTCCACGTGTTGAGGTAGAAGGGCTTGCCGTCGTCGGGCGAGGCAAACTCCTCCCAGCCGAGCGGCAGCTCGACGCACAGCGACGCGTCGGCGAGGAAGAGCAGCTCGGCGCCGTGCTCGCCGCCGTACGGAAGCCCGAGGTGGTCGGCGGCGAGCTGCACCTGCGCGAGGCTGCGCGGCGCCGCCTTGAGCGAGACGCACCGCTGCTCGTTGAAACGGTCGCGGATCTGCTCCATCGTCGCCAGCCCGCCGGGCACCCACCCGCGGCCCTCGCCGCCCGACGAGGCGCCCTGCGCGTCGGCCGCGGCGCTCGCGGCGTGCAGCACCGCAGCACACGCGGCGTCGCTCACTTGCCGCGCCAGCGGCTCGAGGCGCGGCCTTGGCGCGAACTGGCGCACAGACTCCCTCTGTGGTGGGAAGGAGTCGCGCCACGGGTACCTCGCGCCCGGCGCGCCGCCCCACTCGAGGCCCGCGAGGCCGCCGCCGCCGCCGCCGTCGCCCTCGCCGCCGCCGCCTGAAGCGACGCTCCCCACCGACCAGTTGACACCCGCGTGCATCTTTGACTGCCGGCGCTGCGCATCGGCCTCGGTGCGCCAGCCGGCGAGGTGCAAGCCGTTCTGGCCGCGGCCGCGCAGCGCCTCGCCCGCCTCGGTCGTCGCCGGCAGGTACTCGAGGCTGAGGTCGACCAGCACGGGGGCCTCGTCGAGCGGTGGCGCCTCTGCGGTGGCACTGCCCTCGCCGCCGTTGGCCGCCGCGGTGGTGGGGTGGGGCTGCGGCTGCGGCTGCGACTGCTCTCGCGCGAAGAGCATCCACGCGTGCTCGCGCCGGAAGCGCAGCGGGCGGAAGGCAGCCACGTCGCACCACATCGTGCCTGCGCTCGCGAAAAAGGGCAGGCGCGGCGCGTTGCAAGGCGTGCGGTGTCGGGCAGGCGCAGAGGCGCCTTCTATCAGTGGAGCCCAGGGCGCAATCGCAGGGCGGCCTCGCCATCCTCCCTTTGTGTGTGTGTGTGTGTTTGTGTGTGTGTGTCCATGTGTGTGTGTGTCCATGTGTGTCAGGCGCCAACTGTTGCTGGGACCGTCGGAGGCTGGCCGCCCTCCTCTCGACGCGACGAGGCGCGTTTGGCGAGGGCGCGGAAGACGGGCGTGAGCGGGTGCTCGTAGGTCGCCTTGACCTCGTCCTCGCCGCCGCCGTGCGTACGGTGGAAGCAGCGCCGCGTGCCGCCGCCCTCGTCGTCGGCGCGGGGCACCTCCGTCTCGCTCCAGTGCGCCGGCAGCGGCGCGCGCGCGAGCTCGATCGCGAGCCACAGCGCCCGGAAGTCGCCTTGCACGAGGGCGTCGTCGGGGCCGTCGCCCACCGACGGGTCCTCCTCGCCGGGCTTGGTGCGGTAGCCCTGCAGCAGGGCGCGACCCTCGCGCGTCGCGTGCGCCGCGCGGTGCAGGCGCAGCCCGATGGCCTCCGCCGCGTCGCGCACGCGCCACGGCGTGAGCGCGCCGCCCGCCGGCAGCGCGGGGCCGCCGTCCGCGCCGGTGCCGGCGGGGTGGTGCAGCAGGGCGAGCCCCTTGAACTCGCCGAGGTGGCCGCTTGCCGCGCGGCAGCGGCGCGCCACCGACTGCGCGATGATGGTGCGCCAGTGCGCCGCCACCGACTCCTCGGCGAGCACGAGCTCGCTCAGGTAGCACCTGACCGCGCCCGGCCGCAGCGCAAACGGCGGCGGCGGCGGCGGCGCGCCATCGCCCACCTGGAAGCGCCGCAGCCGATTCGAGACCATCCGGCACGCGCCGCCCAGCCAGTACGACTGGCGCCGCGAGAGCTTCGCAGCGACCATCGTGGCGGCGTGCTCGCCGATGAGGCGCGTGAGCCTCTCGTCCTCGGTGGAGAGCTCCTCGTGCAGCGCCGCCGCCGTCGCCGGCGAGAACTCGCGCCGACCGGCGCGCTTGCGCTTCGGGCAGTGCACGAACGGGTGCAGCGCGCGGAGCGGCTTCTCCTTGAGCCTTCCGTCGCGCTCTCGCTTCTGCAGCCCGCCCGCGCAGTAGTAGCAGACGCGCGTCGTGTCGGCGCTCTCCGCCACCGCCGAGCGACCGCCGCGCGCCTGGGCCGCCGCCGCCGCCGCCTCCTTGGCGTCGGCGGCCTTGGCCGCCGCCGCCGGTGCGTCGCCGCCACCGCCGCCGCCGCCGCCGCCGCCGCCACCGCCGTCGTCGTCCGCGAGGACATGCGTGCGCAGGTTGTACTCGTACTCGACGCGCCGCCCGCGCCTGTCGCCCGGCACTGCCTGCGGCGCCGCCTCGAACTCAGCGAGCGTCAGCTCGAGCAGTCGGCGGCACACGTGCGCCTCGGCCCGCGCCGTCAGCAGCCGGCCCTTGATGGCGCGCCTCTGCGCCTTGAGCAGCTCACGACGCCCCCGCGCCTCGGTCGCCACCACCAGCTTGCGCACCATCGTCCACCGCGTCCGCGCCGCCGTCTTGTCCTCGACCACCTCCCGCTGCAGCGCCGCCTCCGTCAGCCGCCGCGCCGCCGTCGGCTTGCCGCCCGCGCCGCCCGCGCCGCCGGCGCCCTCTCCGCCGTCGACCTCGACGGCGCGGCGCAGCGCCTCGCCGATCTCGGCGCTCTCCGCATCGACGCCGGCGACCGCCTCGTCGACCGCCGTCACGCCCGCGACCACGCCCACCAACGACCCTCCCGAGGGCGTCGCGCCGCCGCCCAGGCCGAGGCCGAGCCCGAGGCCGAGCCCGAGGCCGACGGGGCCGTCGGGCGGCTTCTCGCCCTTGAGAAAGGAGACCGCGCCCTGCAGCCAGTGCCACTGCCGCGTCCTGCCGCGCACCTCGAGCGCCTTGTCGAGCACCGCCAACTCGGCCTGCTCGGCACTCTCGGCCGCTCGCGCCCTGACGTACCGCTCCGACAGCAGCGGCTCCTCGTGCACGAGCGTCTGCGGCTGCTCCTGCCGCGTCAGCTCGACGTGCACGTACGGCACCTGCATCTTCTTCGCCGTGCGCGGCAGCCGGCCCATCTCGACCTCCGCCACCGACGAGTGGCGCGAGAAGGCGTTGAGCGCGGCGCTCACGAGCTGCGTCTGCGCGTGCGTCAGGCCGCCCGAGATCTCCGCGGCCGCCGCGTCGCGCCGCGCCGGGACGACGCCGAGCGAGAGCGTCCACTCGCGCGGCCTGCTGTCGAGCGGCGCGACGTGTTGCACGAGCAGCGAGAGCGTCGCGGGGATGCCGTACCAGTCGCGCAGCTCCTCGAGCAGGATGGCCGAGAGGGCGTCGCTCCACTGCGGGTTGGGGTTGCGTAGCCCGAGGTCGGCCACCAGCCGCAGCTCGACGACGGCGTCGGCGTGCGTGATCGGCACAAACGAGCGCAGCTCGGCGAGCACGCGCAGGCACGCCGTCGAGACCTCGCGCCGGCGCGTCGCCTCGACGAAGCGCTTCCGCTCCGTGAGCAGCAGCGACGGCCGCATGCTCTCCTGTCGCTTCGCGTGCAGCCGCTGCAGCTGCACCGAGCACCGCCGCGCCGCGAGCGACGTGCACACGAGCAGCGTGCCGCCCACGCGGTGCCACGACTCGAGCAGCCCGCGCGCCGCTCCCAGCGGTGCACCGCCCGGCGTCGCGTCCTGCTGCGAGCTGCTCGCCTCGCCGCCGCCACCACCAGCCTCGGCGGGCGGTGGCGACTGCGATTGCGACGGCGGTTGTGAGGGCGGTTGCGCCATCGGCGGTGGCGACGGCAGCTCCCGGAGCTGCTGCCGGAGCATCGACGCCTGGCCGACGAGGTGCGGCAGCCGCGCGTGCACCCGCTCCATCCGCTCGAGCGTCGCGGCGGCGCCCTCGAGCCGCGCGCGCTGCGAGAGCAGATTGAGGCGCGCCTCGCCGCCCATCCGAGCCCACTCGCCCTCGCCCTCGCCCCCGCCCTCGCTCCCGTCGTGCACACGCGCCGGCGACGCCGCCGCCGCCGCCGCCGCCTCCGCCTCGATGTACCGTTGGCGCAGCCGCAGCGCCGCCTGCCGCTCGTCCTCGTCCGACAGCGACGACGCGCCGCCGCCGAGCCGCTTGCCCCACCCGCCGAGCTTCTGTCGCGCCTTGGACGGCGGCTTCGGCTCCGCTGCCGACGCGTCGTCAGCGGGCGCGGCCGCGGGCTCCTCTGCCGGTGCGGCGGCGGCGGTGGTGGCGGCGCCCGCCGCGGGCGGCGCGTCGGCGCCTGCGGCGAGGGCAGCGAGCTCGACCTGCTTCCTCCTCGCCTGCTTCTCGATGGCCGCCATCACGAGCTGCAGCTGCCGCCCCGGCGCCGAGTCCTCCGCCTTGAGCACGAGTGCCGAGCGGTGGGCGCCGTTTTGCACCTCGTACCGCATCGCCTTGGCTGCGAGCGTGATCCGGTGCTGGAAGTAATGGTTGCTCAGGTGCTCGGCCGCGTTGGAGTTGACGGCGGCGGTGGTGGCGGCGAGCATCGACGTGTGCGTGGCGAGCTTCCTCTCTCTTGCCGCGCGCCGCCGGCCAGTCTCGACGTACGCGAGCCGCCGCCGCGCGCGCGCCTGCATCCGGATCAGCGCCTGGGTGCGGTCGCGCCGCCTCTCGCGGAACGGCTCCGACATGAACCAGCCGACGAGCCGTTGCCCCGCCACCTGCCTCCGCAGCGCATACATCTCGCTCTCGCGGTACTCGGGCGCCTTCATCGAGCGGCCGCTTCCTTTGACGTCCTTGGTGCTCGCGCCGAGCACGAACTTGCCCAGCTTGAGCTCCTGCTCGCGGCGGCGGTTGCGCGCCTTCGCCGCGCGCGCGCGCCGCCACAGCCGCTGGATGGCGCGGCACGCCTCCTCCTCACGCACGTGGTGCACCTGCTCCGCCGTGATCCTGCCGCCCATGATGCCGCGGCACGCCGACTGGAGGCGCAGCACCTCCGCCGCCTCCGCCTCCGCCTCGAGCGCCTTGAATGCAGGCGCGTACGCGCCTGTCGAGCCGTACACGAGCTCCTCGAGCTCGCACCAGATCAGCCGCGCGCGCGACTCCGGCCCAAGCGACGCCACCTCGCTCGTCGGGCGCGGCGCCGCCGCAAACAGCGCCGCCGCCGAGCCCTGCCGGAGTGGCCTCGGCTCGGCAGCCGCGAAGCCGGGCCGGTGGTGGCCTGCCGACCACGGCCGCCGTCCATCGAAGCGGGCGCTGCCGTAGAGGGTGCCGCCCTGGCTGCCGCCCAGGCTGCCGATCGACGCTGCCGATGCGCCCCCCGGCAGTGTGCGCACGGCCGCTGCCGAGGCGGGGCGCGACGCGGGGCGTGCGGAGGCGGGCCGTGCGTGGGTGTGGGCGTGGCGCGCGCCACACGACGGCAGCGCGGCGAGTGAGCGCGACCCTGCCGAGGCCGGGCGCAGGCCGGGCAGGCTCGCGCTGGTGGCGGCTGGGCGGCCCTTGGTGGCCGCCGTACGAGGGGCGCTGAGCCCGTGCACGGCTGGCGGCGTGGGCGTGGCAGGCGGCGGTGGCACGGCGGCGGAGGTGGGTGCGGTGTCGGCGGCGGTGTTGGCGGCGGTGTCGGTGGCGGCGCCGGGCTGCTCGGCGGCGGCGGCGGCGGCGGCGGCGGCGGCGGCGGCGTGCATCGCGGCGAGGATGTGCTTCTCGGCACGCGCCATCCGTTTGAGGTCGTCCGGCTTGTGGAGGCGGCTCAGGTCGGCAATGTGCGGCGAGAGCGCCGCCGCGCACCCCCACAGCTCGGCGTGCTCGTCAAACCAGCGCAGCAGCAGCGGGTCGAGCGCAAACGGGAGCGGCAGCCAGCGCACCTGCCGCACCAGCCCCGCCAGCAGCTCCTCGTGTCGCGCCTCGCACTCGGCTGCCAGCTGCCGCTGCGCCTCGGCCGCCTCCTCCTGCCGCTGCTGCGTCGCGCCGATGCGGAGCGCGTCGGTGAACCAGCGGCCCTGCTCGGCGCGGCACGCGAGGATGGCCTCGACGACCGCGGCGGCGGCGGTCCGCAGCGCGCCGAGCAGCCGGATCAGGATGGTGCGCCGCTCCTCCTGCGTCGAGAGCCGCCGCACCATTGGCTGCGAGCACAGCAGCGCAAAGCGCCGCAGCCGGTTTACGACGCCAGCGTGCTCGCGCAGCCGCGCCTGCAGGTGCTCCTCGCTCTGTCCCGGCAGGCGCGCCTGCGTGTCCTCGACGGGTGGCAGCGTGAGCACCAGGTCGGCGCCGCGAAGAGCCTCCTGGGCGAACAGCCCGAGCTGCGCCGCCCGCTGCTGCGTCTGCCGCTGCTGCCACCACTGCGGCTCGGCCTCGACCAGGACGCGCGCCCACTCGGCCTCGTGCAGCCGCTGCGCCGAGCGAGACGCAGCCAGCTTGATCCCAGCGTTGACGGTGGGATTGCTGTGGTCGAGCTCCACTCTCGGCCGCTTCGGCCGTGGAGGGTGCTTGCGACGCACGCTGGCCGACCTGCTGCCGGCGCTGCTCAGGAGCGAGAACTCCATGCTCGAGGAGGGCGCCGGCGGCAGCGAGCGAGGTGCGTACGACGACGCGTTAGTGTAGTGGCTGGTCGAGCCGGCCGGCATTGCGCTCTCGCCGCGCAACCTAGACAGATCTACCATCTTTTT
>Ga0209713_10002137_pt1 | contig 12176 bp, 4 predicted proteins | sample ArcOceMetagenome_3_FD_187444 | JGI IMG/M metagenome (GOLD analysis project Ga0209713, IMG submission 187444) | Marine eukaryotic phytoplankton communities from Arctic Ocean - Arctic Ocean- Svalbard ARC20M Metagenome (SPAdes) (version 2) | ecosystem: Environmental > Aquatic > Marine > Oceanic...
TGGGGGCGAGGGGGGCGGTGCCGGGGGTGGCGAGGGAGGAGGCGGCGAGGGCGGCGGCGGCGTTGGTGGCGGGCTGGGCGGCAGGTACGGCGGCTCGATGGCCGGCAGGACCTCCCACGCCGTCACGTACTCGCAGCAGTCCTCGCAGCCATACGCGATGCAGCCCGTGCCTGTAGAGCGCAGCAGGGCGATGCAAAAGTCAGGTCAAGTGAGTGAGAGGGGGTCGTTGCGCTCGTGCCTTCCGACGGGGCGGCCCCCGTGCCTGACGTGCGGCCACATGTGCCTCGGCTCGTGGCCCAGCGCGAGGCGGCCACGCTCTGCCCCCCCTCGCAGCAGCTGCGTGTGCCCCGCCTCCCCTCCCCCGCTCGGCAGCCGGACATGTCTTGTGACATGCGCATGTGCAGGCTCCACCCGTGAAGTGCTCAAACGGCGTCGGCGGCGGCGGCGCCAGCGGCGACGGCGGCCGGGACGCGGGCGGCGGCGGCACGACGTTCTGCTTGACGATCACCTCGTGCGTCGTGGGGTCGGTGTTGATCTCGAGCTCCCCATTGTTGAAGGTGAAGGGGAGTGGCATGTGCGGGTCGGGCGTGCCGGTGTACGTCGTCAGCTCGGTCGTCGGTCGGTTGAGGTACTGGAGACTGCCGAAGCCGCATACGCCGTCCGGCGTGGCCAGCAGCCACGCGCAGAGCGCGAGGCCTCTGGCATCGACCATGGTCCAACGCGACAAGCTGCAGTTAGGGCAAACAGTTACACAAAATAAGAATTCTTTTAATTTTTTGTTTCTCAGGGTTCTTCTCGACCCACTAGACCCAGCCCCAACCAAGACTCATCCCCAACCTAGACCCAGCCCCCAATCTGAAACGGACCTCCCGGCGCGGGGCCGCCTTGCACCGCCGCTCGCGAGGCCCCGCGAGTCCGGCTGGCTCGGGATCAGTGTCTCCCCACGTGGGCTCTCCTGACCGCCAGCTTAGGAAACGCAATGATCTAAAGTATCTAAAGATGAGGCCCGGCTCTTTTTCGCTTCCCCCTCCGGGGGCTCTTCTCCTCATCTCCTCTTCTGAGCATCTGACTTCTCCTCTCTCCGCTCCCCCTCCACGCTTCTACCGACGAGGACCCCCCCCTCCCTCGCTGCTCTGCCTCCCTCACCCGTGCGCTTGCAAGTGTAGTGGGGCCGCGCCCGTTTCTCCAAAATGTTACGTGATTCTACCCCTCTTCGAAATCAAGCCTCGCCTGAGCAACCCGGATTCGCGAGAGGGCACGTTGTACTTTTTACAGCGCCTCAGCACCAGACCACCCTCGAGCGGGGGGTCTGGCTGGCCGCGGCCCGCTCGGCGCCCGCCCGCCCGCCTGCCCGCCCGCCAACAGCAGCCGCCCACGCGCAGCCGTCAGACCTTCGTCCACGAGTAGTAGCCCACCATGAACTCGCAGCCGTCGTTGGCGGCGAAGGCCTCGACGCACACAAAGTAGAAGGCGCGGAAGCCCTCGTAGAACTTCTTGCCGTACTTTGCGACGAGGAGCGGCCGCTGCGCCTCGAGGTTGACGAGCCACGCGTGCAGCGTGCGCGAGTAGCCGACGCCCGAGACGGGCGTGACCGACTCGAGCCGCAGCGACGGCGGCGTCAGGTGGAAGTACGAGTTGAGCGAGAGGATCGAGCCGCCCGAGAAGAAGTTGCGCCCCATCCAGTCGCCGGCGTCGCAAAGGTACGAGGCGCTCTGGTGGAGGAGCGACTGCGCGAAGAGGCGCCCGCCCGGCTTGAGCCGGCCCGCCACCGCCGCGAGCAGCTGCCGGATGTTGCGGCAGTGCTCGATGGTCTCGATGGCGATGGCGGCGTCGTACGGGCCGGCCGGCACTCGCGACGCCTTCGGGTCGACGAAGAGCGCGTAGTCCTCGACGAAGCACTGCAGGTTCTGCAGGCCGCGCTCCTTCGCGCGCGCGCCGATGAACTCGATCTGCTGCGGCGAGTTGGAGAAGGAGACAAACTGCAGGCCCGGGAAGCGCGCGGCGTTGGCGAGCGAGAGCGAGCCCCAGCCGCAGCCGAGCTCGAGGACGCGGGCGCCGTCGGGCAGCTCGGCCAGCCCGGCGCGGTCCTGGTAGATGCGGATCGTCCGGTCCTCCGCGTCGCCCAGCGACACCACCGACGCGTCGCCCACCGCGCCGAACTCGCACGCCGAGTACTTGAGGCGCGGCCCGAGGTGGGCGGCAAAGAAGGCGGGGTCGTTGCCGTAGTGCTGCTCGTTGGCCTCCTCGACCATCGTGGTCACCGGCTCGAGGTCGCGCTCCTTGGTGTCCGTCACGATCTGCTGGCACACCACGTCGCCGCCTCGCATGGCCGGGCCGGAGACGTGGCGCAGGTAGAGGCGCACGCCGAGCCGGAGCAGCCAGGTGGGCACGTACTGCTGCACGTGCTCGACGATGAACTCGGGCGTGAGGAAGGACGGGATGAGGGAGTAGGCGAGGGAGATGAGCCAGGTGAGCGCCATGGCGGTCGCGTCGGGCGATGGCGGCGGTCGCGGACGATGAGCCCCGTTTGTGAAAAAAAAGAATAGAAATATTCAGCCGAGGATGCTGCCTCGTCGAGCGCCGCCCTTCGCCGCGCGCCTGCTGCGCGCGCCGCTGAGCCGACTCTCCGGCGCGGCGCCTCCGCCGCTGGCCTCCGCGGCCGCCGCGGCCGCCGCCGCGGGCACGACCGGCGCGAGGAGATGCAGCAGCAGCAGCGGCAGTGGCAGCGGCCCCGAGCCCAGGGACCCGAAGCGGGCGAGCTTCTGGGACAAGTGGGAGGACGGTGAGAATGGCGTCCAGGACTTCTACCAGCAGGTCGGCTTCGGCCACGACCTCGCGGCGCAGCAGAAGTGGCTGCCGGGCGCCAAGAAGAAGACGAGGCCCACGACGCGCAGGCGCGGCGCCGAGTTCGAGGAGGAGGACGACGAGTACTTCCTGGAGGACGTGCCATCGTCCGCCGGCCCGCCGGGCGCCGAGGCGCGCGCGCGCGCGGCAGCGTACGCCGAGGCGACGAGCAACCTGTACTCGGGCGAGGGCGTCGCCCCGTCCCGCCGCGCCGAGCTGCTCGGGCTGCTCGAGGACCTCGGGCCCGACGCGTTCGCGCCGCCGCCGAGCTACGCGGAGGAGGTCGAGCTGCGCGACGAGGGCGACGAGCAGGAGGTGCGCGAGAAGCGGATGAGCGCGATGGCGCAGCTGCCGACGTTCATGGCGTCGGTCGCCGCGCGCGAGAGCGGCCAGCTCGCGCCGGGCTCGTACTTCACCTACGTGCTGCACACGCGGCGCGTCTCGAAGCGCGGGCCCGACGGCAGCCGACTCTCGTACTCGGTGCTCGTGGTCGTGGGCAATGGCAGCGGCACCGCCGGGCTGGGGATGGGCAAGGACCTGGTGCCCAACGTGGCGCTGATGAAGGCGACGCACGCGGCGCGCAAGAACCTCGTGCACCTCGACCGCTTCGACGGGCGCACGATCTTCCACGACATGGAGGGGTGGTACGGGCCGACCAAGGTCGTCATCCGCATGCGGCGCGCCTTCTCGGGCACGCGGTGCAACTGGCTCTCGTGGAAGATCTTCTCGGCGTTTGGCATCTCCGACCTCTCGTGCCGCGTCCACGGCTCGACGAGCAACATCAACCAGGCGCGCTGCATCGTCAACACGCTGATGCGCATGGACACGCCGCAGCTCATCGCGAGCCGGCGCGGCAAGCGCGTCCTCGACATGACCGCCCGCAACCACGCCAACCCGCGCCCCGCGCTCGGCCCGAGGAATTACGCGTGACAAGAGGCCCTCTTGTGATGATGACGAGATGATCGGGCCCCGCCGCGTCGTCTTCGCGTCGTCTTGGTTAATTGCTTTTGGTAAAAGTAAGGGCTAATAAAGTCTAGTGGATTGCCTAAACAGCCTAGACCTAGACATGCTGGACGAGTACAGAGTATCTAGTGACTCCTATTGAGCAGATTGGAGTGATCAGTTGAGAGACTTGCTCGTCAGACCTCCAACGATTGCAGCTCGCTGGGCCGCGCGCCGCGCTTCTCCACTCTGCGCCCGGGCCCCTCCTTGACGTGGCCGTCGTCCATGTCGAGCGCCGCCTCGAGCTCGGCGCGCTCGGCGCGCGCGTCGTGCCCGGCGGGCTCGTCGGCCTGCGCGGGCGCGGCTGCGACGCGCTCGCGCGCGTCGGACGAGGCCGAGACGACCTCCGACGCCTTGGTGTCGCAGAGCAGCGCCTCGACCTTCATGCCGACCTCGTAGAAGCGCATGAACTCGGCGCGGCACACGTGGCCGCTGCCGTCCTTGTCGAGGGCCTGCAGCGCCCTCGCCAGCTCCTCCTCGGACAGCGGGTGGCCCAGCTCGGCGCACGCGCTGCCGAGCTCGGCCGCCTCCATCGCGCCGCTGCCGTCGCGGTCGTAGCGACCGAAGATGATGCCCGCCATCTGCTCCGCCATCGCCGACGCCGCCGACTGCGGCTTTGCGCGGCCCCCGCGGCCGGCGCAGCCCTGGAAGCTGGGGAGCGAGCGGCTGAGCGGCAGCGGGGTGGCCTTGCGCGGCTGCGCCTGCAGGTGAGCTCCGGCACGCTGCATGAAGCCAACGGCTCCCCTCGCCTCGCCCCATGCCGACTGGTGGGAGTTTTGGCGCGTCGACGGCTTGGGTTTGACGGTCCTGTTGCGCGACGTCTGCCGCTCGGGTCGGCTCTTCTGGCACGTGCGGTGCTCGTCCGCGCCGGCGGTCAGGCCCTCGCGGAACTCCTCAAACTCCTCGTCCGAGCGCGACGACTTCCGACTTGGGAGCTGCGGCTGATCGCCAGAGGCAGCGGCGCCGAGGTTTGCGTGGCTGTGCCCGCGGGTGATCGTGCGCCGACTTGGGAGCTGCGGCTGATCGCCGGAGGCGCCGGCGCCGAGGTTTGCGTGGCTGTGCCTCCGGGTGATCGTCCGCCGGGTCATGGAGGTTTCCCCCGATCCCGTAGCGGCGCCGGGGCCGGCCAGGTCGGGCCAGCAGTCTGGCTTGGGGATGGCCGAGATGCGCGACTGCCTGAACCTGCCGTCGCTGGTGCACGTCGACGACGGCCCGCGAGGGGCTCCGCCGGCAGCAGCCGAGGTCGCCGCGGTTGGCGAGGTCGCCGCGGCGGCTGTCGCGGGCACCGCGGCAGGCGCGGGCGCCGCAGGCCGGACGGGCGCCGCCGAGCGCGTCGCTGCCGCCGTGCGGAAGTTGGCGCCCCACTGCCGGGCGTCGCCCGCGCCGAGCGCGTTGGCCACCAGCGAGACGGAGACGGGGAAGAAGGGGCCCGAGTAGAGCGCGAGCGCGAGGTCGCTGTAGATGCCGCCCGCCATCAGGTCCTGCGGCGTGCGGCCGTCGAACATGAGGCCAAAGTCGCAGCCGCCGCGCTTCTGGTCGTTCTCGTGCACCATGATCAGCTTGACGCCGCTGCCCGCGCCGCGCGCCGCGCGCAGCTCGTCGGCCAGCCTCTTCCCTGGCTCGCCGACGTAGGTCTGGTCGTTGATGTACAGCAGAAAGTGGGTCGCGCTCCTGACGTCGCTCACCACGCCGATCGCGCCGCCCGTGCCCTTGCTCAGGTCCTCCGCGACCGCCCTGCTGCCGGGGTTGTTGGGCGACACGAAGAGCTTCGGCCGCGAGCGGAAGGTCTTCTTCTGCCGCGGCATCTCTCCCTGCACGAAGATGCGCATGTCCTCGGGCGGCTCGGGGGAGGCTATCAGGAGATCCTCCGCGAGCAGCTTGAGGGACACCTCCTGGAAGTCCTTGATGCGGTGCCAGTCGATGATCCTGCGGTTGTCGAAGACGGGGCCGAGCAGCTCGTCCGGGCACTCGTCGGCCTTGATCTTCTCGACCGGCATGTAGCTCTTGAGGTAGACGGCCGAGTCGTGCACGAGCGTGATCGGCTTCTTCTTCCTCATCGCGCAGCGAACCTCGCGCAGGCAGTTGCCGCTCTTGAAGTAGCCCCTCGACACGAAGATCACGATGACCGTCGTCTGCTCGACGTACGTCTCGAGCGCGCCGATGTCCTTGAGGTCGTCGACGTCGAGGAAGATTCGGACGCCGCTCAGGAGCAGCGTGAGCTGCCGCTTGATGGTGGCGCACTGGTCCTGGCCGCTGCCCCAGATGTGCGAGAGGAAGAGGTGCCAGATGCAGCCCTTGGGGAGGGCGAGCTCCGGTGGCGACTTGTTCACACGGAGCTTCATGATCGGCAGACGCGCCGCCGCCAGGAGCTGCCTCACCCCCATGAAGGCCGCCAGCGCCAGCGCGCCGACGATCGAACCGACCATTCCGAGCGCGACGAGGCCGGCGTCGAAGCCGAAGCGGCCGCGCAGCTGCTCGCTCAGGACGTCGTCGACGGCCTCGGTCAGCATGCCGATCTTGAGGATGACCGAGAAGAAGAAGAGCGCCGTCATGGCAAAGCCGCTCGCCGTTGCAAAGTAGTCGTCGCTATCATCCTTGAACGGCGTCACGACGCTCATGAGCAGCATGTACACGAGCGAGAAGAGGAAGGCGGCCACGAGCTGCACGATGGTGCCGGGCATGATCAGCACGGCGAAGCCGACGAGGAAGAGCTTCTTCCACGCCTCGATCAGCTCCCACCACAGGTAGGCGGGCTCGTAGTCGCGCACGAGGAAGTCGAGCGCCTTGGACAGGTCGGTCGGCTTGCCGCTGTGGATGGCCTGGCGTGAGGCCATGAACAAGACCACGTACACCAGCGAGATGCCGACGGGGTAGAGGCCGATGCCGAGCCGCGCGAGGAACTCGGCGCGCGCGTGCACGTCGGAGCCGCACTCGACGGCGTAGTCGGCGCGCAGGAACGAGCGGCCGTCGTCGAAGGCCTCGCACGAGAAGGCGCGGAAGGCGGCCGACGAGACCATCGGGAAGACGAGGAAGGTGAGCGAGAGCAGCCACGGCAGCGACGCCAGCAAGCCGGCGCCCAGCCGCGAGCCCTGCCCGAGCACCGACATCTTCTTCATCGAGAGAGGGGCGTACTGATGCTCCTCGCCGCTGTCAAACTTGACGTGTGTGCGGCCGTCGTCGGTCGACTCCTCCATGAGTCCCTCATGCCCCGGCTGTATCACGGTGCCCGGGCCACGCTTCGGGTGCTTGACGCGCGTGCCCGGCGGATAAGACACGCCGCTCTGCGCCCTCTCCGCCCTGCCTCCACAGCAGCAGCTGCGCAGGACAGAGCAGACGACGAGCGCAGCAGCCAGCACGGCGGGCGCGAGCATCGTGAAGGAGAGCTGCTGCTCGTACGTGCCGAGGCTCAGGCACTGCATCGGCAGCCCGATCCCGCCGATGTTGACGTTGAAGAGCTCAAAAATCGAGAGCAGCTGCTCCACCGACTTTGGCATCGGCACGTCGTAAACGCTCGCGACGCGCGTCGCCACCTGGTAGAAGCCGAGCAGCTGCTTGCCCTTGGCGCGCAGCGAGAGCTGCCTGTAGAGCCGCGACAGCCGCCGAGTCAACCGGGCCAGGCAGCGAATCCTGCGGTGCGGCTTCAAGCGAAGGCACAGCAACGCCAGCACGACGAAGGCCACGGCGCCGACAGCACCAATCGCGATGGGCATGACGGCGCTGCCCTCGCAGGGCAGGCACTCCGACAGGCTTGCGTCGTAGTAGCGCGTGGTGTCGGTCATGTTGCACAGCTTGCAGTACGGCCCCGCGAGCCACGGCTTGCACGGCCCCTCGCCGTCACCGACGCCGCCGACGCAGCCCGAGCTGTTGCCAAAGTCGGGGCAGCGACGCAGGTCGGCGGAGGCGTTGGAGGTGCGGTAGTAGCCCATCAGGACGGGGAGTGATGCCATCGTGGCACCCGCCTCGACACAGTCCGAGCCGACGGGGCATGTCGCGCACTCCACCGTGCCCTGTCGAGGGTTGTAGAAGCCCACCTCGCACCGGCACGCGTCGACGGAGACGGAGCCCTCGCTGGAGATGGCGTTCTTGGGGCACGGCTGGCACGCGCTCTGGTCGTTGCGGTCGGTCTCGTTGTTGTACGTGTTGACGGGGCACGCGATGGTCTTGCCGGCGGAGCACCAGAAGCCCGAGGGGCACGTGGCCTCGTACTCGCGCTCGACGTGCTCGACGGCCACGGGTGTCGCCGCGCTCACGACGACGTCGAGCGCCGCGGAGAGCTGCGCTGCGTCCTTGGACCCGACGTTCGCTTCGAGCGCTGCGACGACATCCTCGCTCTCGGAGGATGGCACGATCGTCACCTGGAGCTCGAGGCTGCCCGACACCACCGTCACCGAGATGGAGGCGGGCGGCACCTCGTAGAGGACGGCCAGCCTCTCCTTGGTGGCGACGGCGTCGTACGACGAGACGTCGGCGTCGAGGGTGAGGCCAAACGTGACGACGGTGACGTTGCGCGTCTCGCGCGACGCGCCCGCGTCGATGAGGATCGGCTTGGAGCCGGGCGGCGTGATGTTCTGCGCGAGGTGCGCCGCCACGGCGTCGTAGCCGGGGCAGTAGAAGCCGCTCACGGGGCACGGCTCGGGCGCCGCCGATCCGGTGGGCGCCCACTGGCCCTTGACGACCTTGGTGCACTGCGCCTCCGCCTTGAGGCCGATGCGATCGCTCCACGTGCCGCCCGGGCACGGCGTCGGTGCCGACGAGCCCTCGCCCGCGCAGTACGACGCCACCGAGCACGGCTTGCACGCCGTCGCGTTGGTCTCATTCTGGTACACGCCCGGGCTGCATGGCACGCAGCTGTCGAGGCCGCTGATGTTGGAGGCGGAGCCCGGGTTGCACGGCTTGGGCTGCGTCGCTCCGGTGGTGCAGGCGGAGCCGGGTGGGCACGGCGTGCATTCGTCGTTAGCCACGAGGCCCTCCGCCGCGCCATAGCGGCCCGACTCGCACGGCAGCGCCGCCGACGCGCCCTCGGCGCAGTGCGAGCCGCGCGGGCAGGTGCGGCAGGCCGTCTCGCCCGAGCCGCTCTGGTAGGTGCCCTCAGCGCACGGGCCGCACGCCGCCATGCCAGTCGCATTGGCGATCGTGCCGGCGACGCACGCCGTCTCGTGCGACGCACCGACGCCGCACGCGTGCCCCTCGCCGCACGGCGCGCACTGCGAGCCCATCCACCGTCCGGTGCGGTTGTTGTAGCTGCCCTCGGCGCACAGCGTCGGTACCACCGCGCCGGCTGGGCAGAAGCCACCGGGCGTGCACTCGACACAGCTGATCTCGCCATGCTCGCCTTGGTACGTGCCGGCGGCACACGGCGTGCACACTGGCGCGCCCGAGCCTGGCGCGGCGCTTCCTGCGGCGCACGGCGTCGGTGCCGTCGCGCCGAGCGAGCAGGCGTGGCCGGCCGGGCAGGTGTGGCAGCCGCTTAGCGACGTGAGTCCGGTCGCGTTGCCAAATGTGCCCGAGTCGCACGGCTTGGCGATTGTCGAGCCGACGGGGCAGAAGCCGCCGAGCGTACACGGCTTGCACTCGGTGCCGCCCTCGTCGTCCTGGTACTCGCCAGCGACGCACGGAGCGCACGACGCGGCGTTGGGCGCGGCGCTGAACGTGCCCGTGGAGCAGTTCTTAGGCGCTGTCGAGCCGGGCGAGCACGATGCCCCGGCGGGGCATTCCGCACAATCGGATTGGGCGGTGTTGCCAGTGGCACTTGAGTGGCTGCCTGCTGCGCACAGCGTTGGTGCGACCGCGCCGATTGGGCAGAAGTGGCCCGGGACGCAGAGCTCGCACGCCGTCTCTCCCGTGTCGCCCTGGTAGCTGCCAGCCATGCAACGCAGGCACGACGCCATGCTCGTCTCATTGGCGACTGTGCCCGCCACGCAGCGCGTTGGCTCGGAGGCGCCAAGGCCGCAAGAGTGGCCGGCCGGGCACGTGCTGCAGTTGGCCAGCGCCACCAGCCCCGTCGCGTTGCCAAACGTGCCCTCCGCGCACGCCTCCGCCTTGGCGCTCATGCTGCCCGAGGGGCAGTAGAAGCCCTGCGCGCACTCGCCGGAGCACGCCGCGTCCGACAGCCCCGTCTCGCTGCCGTACCGCCCGGCCGGGCAGTCGGTCGCCACCGACGCGTTGGCGACACAGTAGCCGCCCCGGCTGCACGGCCGAGGCGGCGACGCGCCGCCCACGCACAGGCTGCCCGGGGGGCAGCCGACGCACGTGTCGAGCGTCAGGTCGAGGTACGTGCCCGGGTCGCACGACGCTGGGATCTGCACGACCGAGCCCTCGGGGCAGCGGAAGCCGGCGTCGCACACCACGCACGCCGTCGCGCCCGCCGCGTTCTGAAAGGTGCCCGCGGCGCACGCCGAGCACCGCTGGCTGCTGGCGCTGGCGGCGTACGTGCCCTTGGCGCACGCCGTCGCCTCAGTGGCGCCCAAGCTGCACGCGCGTCCTGGCGGACATGGATGGCACTCGTGCTGCGACCCCAGCCCAGTCGCGTTACCAAAGCTGCCGCCCTCGCAAGGACGCTCGATGCTGCTGCGCGTCCCGCAGTGATGGCCAAGCCCGCACTCGTCGCAAGTGAATTGGGACTCCAATGGCTGAAAGCGCCCCGCCTCGCACGGCCGGCACTCACCCTGGCTGCGGTTGGGCTGAGCGGTGCCGGGCTGACAGGCGGCTGGCTCAGCCGCGCCCTCTGGACACGCGTGGCCGGCCGGGCACGTGCTGCAGTTGGCCAGCGCCACCAGCCCCGTCGCGTTGCCAAACGTGCCCTCCGCGCACGCCTCCGCCTTGGCGCTCATGCTGCCCGAGGGGCAGTAGAAGCCCTGCGCGCACTCGCCGGAGCACGCCGCGTCCGACAGCCCCGTCTCGCTGCCGTACCGCCCGGCCGGGCAGTCGGTCGCCACCGACGCGTTGGCGACACAGTAGCCGCCCCGGCTGCACGGCCGAGGCGGCGACGCGCCGCCCACGCACAGGCTGCCCGGGGGGCAGCCGACGCACGTGTCGAGCGTCAGGTCGAGGTACGTGCCCGGGTCGCACGACGCCGGGATCTGCACGACCGAGCCCTCGGGGCAGCGGAAGCCGGCGTCGCACACCACGCACGCCGTCGCGCCCGCCGCGTTCTGAAAGGTGCCCGCAGCGCACGCCGAGCACAGCTGGCTGGTGGCGCTGGCGGCGTACGTGCCCTTGGCGCAGATCGTGGGTGCCGTCGAGCCCGCAAAGCAAAAGTGGCCAGCGCCGCATGCGGAGCACTCATCCACCGATGCGAGATTGGTCGAGGCACCATATGTGCCAGGCTTGCAGGGAAGCGGCGTCGAGGTGGCCATGCCGCAGTAGGAGCCGAGCGGGCAAGCGAAGCACGTCGTCCCCCCTGTCTCGTTCTGGAATGTGCCGGCGCCGCAGCTGTCGCACGACCCTCTGCCAACCGCAGGCTGGACGGTGCCCGGGCTGCAGGGGCTCTGCTCCGTGGCACCGCTCAGGCAGAATGACCCCGGTTGGCACTCGACACAGTCCGACGCGCTCGTCGCCGAGCTGCTGTCGCCAAACCGGCCCGACGGGCAGCTGGCCTCCGCGCTAGCGCCGAGCTCGCAGTAGGTGCCGGCCCTGCACTCAAGGCACGATGTCCCACCCCTGTATGGCTGATATTTGCCGGCCTCGCAGCTGTCGCACGATGCGGCCTGTGTGTCGTTCCCGTAGCGGCCAGCCGCGCAGCTGACTTCGGACGCCGAACCCAGCGAGCAGTAGCTTCCCGTAGCGCACGGCATGCACTCGGCCTCGTCCAGTGCGCCTGCGTTGGGGTTGTGACGCCCCACTGGGCACGGTCTGGCAAAGCCGCTCCCCTCGGGACAGAAGTGGCCCGGCGGGCACGCTTGGCACGTCCTCGGCGAGAAGGGTGGTAAGGAGGGTGGCATGGAAGGTGGTGGCAATGCTGGTGGAGATAAGGGCGGTGGCGACGAGGGCGGCGGCGACACCGGAGGCGATGCGGGCGGTGATTTCGGAGGCGGCGGCGGCGGCAAAGGTGGCGGCGACGGCGGCGGCGGCGATGGTGGTGGTGGTGAGGGTGGTGGTGATGGTGGAGGTGGAGAGGGTGGCGGGGGTGATGGTGGTGGCGGCGAGGGCGGTGGAGGTGAGGGCGGAGGAGACATGGGTGGTGGTGGCGGGTGCGGCGGGTGGGGCGGCGCGGGTGGCGATCTGGGCGGTGTAGGACTTATGGGAGGATCCGGGGGCGACGCCGGTGGCCGTGGTGGCGATGGAGGTGGTGGTGAGGGCGGCGGCGAGGGCGGAGGTGGGGGGGGCGGCGG
>Ga0209713_10002138_pt1 | contig 12169 bp, 4 predicted proteins | sample ArcOceMetagenome_3_FD_187444 | JGI IMG/M metagenome (GOLD analysis project Ga0209713, IMG submission 187444) | Marine eukaryotic phytoplankton communities from Arctic Ocean - Arctic Ocean- Svalbard ARC20M Metagenome (SPAdes) (version 2) | ecosystem: Environmental > Aquatic > Marine > Oceanic...
CCTCCCCGCAAGGTCAAGTAGTCGTGGCAGTATTTGTCTTCCTCTCCCGACTCCGGCAGCCCAGACGGGTCGCGCTCCACGGGCAAGTCATCTTGAACGAGCAGCTCGGGGTGGCTATCGAGATACTGCTGCGAGGAGTCGAGGAGCCACGGCGCCGCTGCCTGCGGGTCATCACCGTTGAGCTGGAGCGCCACAAGACACAGGCGCAAATTGTAGCCCAGCGCCATGAGGTCCATGGCCATTGCCAGCCGTTGCTCTTCGCCTAACCGTTGCTCCTCACTCTGTCGGCTGGATGGGGAGGCGACTTCGTGTTCCGCCGAAGATTCTTGCCTGCGCATTCCGATGCGCTCGTCCCCCAGCAGGGCACACATGTAGGTTCTCTCTACGAGAGCACTTTCGATGCGACTGAGGTCAAACGAGGCAGGCAGCTTGCAAGTAAATGCCGGTGTTTGCGATACGCCCGCCGACTCCACGAGCCGGTAGAAAATGGGCTCATGCCCGTCCCTGATTGCTGACACGCACAACCCAGCACCCTCAGCTGAAGCTACCTGCGCGCTCAAAGCCTCGACCGCCATCAGGCGCATCTGTGACAAGCTCATCTCCCACTCCGCACTGCCTGCGTTGCTCGAGCCGCCGCTCGTGTCCGTGTCCGCGTCTTGACCCTCGCTTGCCTCTCTTGAAGGCATCGCCCCCCAGCACCTGTCAATCGCCTCCAAGGCAGCTGCAAGAGCTGGTACCAATGCTGGACACGGTGTGAAAGGCACCGCATCCACCACTTGCACGTGCGACACGTGCGCCTCAAACTCTGACGCCGGAGACTTCAAGGTTCGAATCCTCACCATCGAGCAATCATAATTGTACTCGGACACAGTCCCCACCACAGTTGCCTCGTCCGACTCCAGCACAGCGTCCTGCACCACACTGGTGCCAACTAGGGCACCCACGCGCAGCCGATCAACAGGCACCCCTTGCACTGCGATCGCGGCGACGGCGTCGTGTACTCCCTCGCGGTTCGTCTCCAGCTCGCATATGCTCTCGAGGCGAGACGTTAAGCAGCTTTCCACGACGCTTTTCCACGCATGCGAGTTGAGCAGCGCCCGCAGGAGGTAGACGCCCTCAACACCCACAGACCAGTGGACGGGCTTGGACTTGGGTGCAGGGGATGCGGCGGGCGCATCAGAGGTAGCAGGGCCGGCGGGGACAGGAAGGGCCTTGCAGCACAAGGCCACGCCCGTGGTCTTGAAAATGACTTGGAGTAGGGCACCATGGCTGCCCTCCGAGTATTCCACGCGCGGCAGCAGCGACCGGAGCAGCTGCAGCACCGACAACTGCAGCGGCGTGGTGCCCATGCAGACGAGCATGAGGAGCACGCGCATCACACCGCCCTGGCACAGGTAGCTGCTCACCACATGGCTGCCACTGGCCCTCTTGAGGAATTCGAGCCACTCGCTGCAAGCCTTTTCGTCGGCAATAGTCGGCAGATTGCAAGCGCCATCCAGAGTAGGGTTTAGACCCGCAGACGCACTACTCTCTGCAGGCACACCGACAGCAGCCGCCAGATTGCGCCACAGGCAGTCCATGCACGCAGTTTCAAGTCCGTTGAGCTGCACTGTTGCGACGCTATGTGAACGCGCCACGCAGCTGTCCTGCGACGAAGGCGACGCGTGGGGCGAGAGGACGTGGGAGGACACCAAGCGCAGGACTTGCTGGGCCGCACCCGCAACGCGAACAGCGCTCTTGACGCTCGACTCTGAGGTCCCCAGGTCCTCTGACCATGAGGCAACCAGCTTTGCCCCGCGCACCCGGCTGTTGCACCCGCTGTCGTGATTTTCGTGGATGGTGATCCGGAGATACTGACACTCTTTGCCGGCCGCGCTCGACTGCAGCACGTTGACCCAGCATCCCTCCAGGCCCTGCCTGTTGTGGAACTCGGATACCTGCGCAAGCTCACTCGGGGTGGAGCCAAGCTTGACCGTGATTCGCTTTGGCGTGAACGAGCGATCTTTGACGTAGTCCAGGAACAGCAAAACTCGCTGGACCTTGGCTGGTTTGGGGAAGGCAAACTGGATCCAGTGCGGGCGAGACCCGTCGCTCTGCCAGTAGGTATCTAAGTTCCCGTCCAGCAGCTTGGCCGCATGCGCTGGCGCAGAGGACACGCTAAGCGCAGCCTTGGAGCACAGATCCCTGCTCACGGTAACAGAGGGCGGGCGCTGCCAGGGCGCGTGTCTCCGCAGCCTGTCGCCGCTCACGCGCACCTTCAAGCTCTTGGGCTGTTCCAGCTTCAGCTCCACCTCGGCCTCCTCTCCACACCACTGCACCAAAACCCCTTGGAACCATACGCCCTCCGGCTCGCCTTGCGCCGCGCCTGCCTCCAACGGCATGACGTAAACCTGCACGGCATCGCCAGGGGCTGGCTTTGGGACATCTTGCCTTGCGGCTTCGACATCTCGCCTTGCGGCTTCGGGCTCGTCGATGGCCCGGAGGCTCGAAAGCGGAACCTCACGTATCTCCAAGTGGGGCGCCGCCGTCATCTTGACGGTAGCCTGCTGCTTTTCGAGGACTTGCACAACCTTGACACGACAGAGGTACTGGCCAACTAATTTTGCACCGTCCGCGGCCGGATATTCGCCACTTGTGATGAATTCGAAGGAGCCGTTGGCAGCCGTTACTTCGTCCAGGACCGGCGCCTGCTCTTTCAACCCGCAAATGTCCGAGAGGACGCTGATAGCGCTGCCAAAGTCGACCGCCGACTGTGGCTCAGAGCGCATGCACACCTTGGCTAGCAAGCCCGCGTAAGACAGCATTAGCCGGCTGCCAGACCCCGCCCGCAGCACGTCGGACTGCTGCTGCATAAGCGCATGCATCTGGCTCAGCAATTCACGGCACAAGCTCTCCTCAGACAGACAGGTCGTTTCCAGGCTGTTTGCATCCATCTCTGCGCTCAGCAGTCGCAGCACGTCGCTCCGCAAATCATCGTCGGCTCGTGGAGAATTCAGGGCAGCACAGAAGCCTCGCATTGCCTCTGCCTGCAAAGCCATGATCCTGCGTCGTGCAAGCATCTCGCCGACAACATGTCGCGCCTCGACCTGCGCTGTCAGAAAAGACAATACCTCCTCCATCTGCGCGGCATGCTGCGGCAATTGCAGCCGCACACCTCTGTCTGCAGTATGCCTCGCAAACGCAACCACCAGGTGCGCCTTTGCTCGTAGCGCCTCCAGGACCTCGTCCAGCGCTCGTTGCGACAGCTGCTCCGCAGAGCTGTCGTCCTCGTCACCCGCCGCCATCCATTCACTTTTCAGGCGCTGCATCTCATGTGCAACATGATTCTGGATCTTGGCTGCGTTTGCCCACAGCACCTTTGCATCGTCCTGAGACATCTCCTGCAGGTCCTCGTACCCTACGGCGGATGCCAGGGTGGCAAATACAACTGTCTGCGCGCGGTCAACTGCCTCGCGTCGCATGCGCACCTGCGGTGCCAGCTCCTGTTCATCCTCACTACCCAAACGCAGGCCCACCAGACTCGCAAGCCGCGCACGCACTGCGCTGTCGCATTGCCTGTCCACCATGCCCCGCGTGCTGTTCGAATCAGACGCTCCCGTGTGTCTCAGTTTCTCAATGATGGCCGCGTTCGACGCCGGGATCGCGTTGTCGCACAGCGACGCTGGAAGATCGCGAATTCCACGCGCAAACACCTTACAAGCCTTCTCGTCAACTCCTAGTCTGGTTTGCTGCGGCCTGGTGCTTTCTCGGAAGAGTGCTGCTGCAATCTGGGCCGAAAGCAAGAGCGACGCTCTGGTGACGTAGGAGTGCCACGGTGTCGACGCTGGGGCCATGCCGTTGCAGGTGTGCCCGCTGACAAGACACCGGAATCCCCATCGCTGGCCCGCGTTGGCACTGATAGACTCAAAGCTCATGCTGCAAGATGACCCTTTGACGAGCAGCATAGGCAAAGAGTGCCCCGTTGAGACGCTGCGCCGTAGAGACAGTTTCTCGGAGACCGCCTGCTTACACACGTCGTCCGCAAAGACCTGCACATAATCCCCCGATGCCAAGTCCGAGTTGGAATCAAACTCAATTGTCAGAAACGACGCGCCCGGCACAGTCACGTGGAAGATCTCGCGCTCCGAGGCCTGGTAAGGATGAGAGGACTCGAGAACAACCGCGTCGTGCAGGGCCGTTTCGGACTCTTGCTCTGCCTCGGCCGCACCCTGCAGGGACTGCAGCGGCGTGCTTGCCGCAAGACGTGAGGTGGGCGCAAGAATCCTGGACCGGAAGGTGCGGTCTGATACCAAGAGGAAGCACGCAGTGACAACCCACGGTAGAACAATGCTGAAAAATGGGCCCGGCGAGCGCACTTGCTCGTCCGAGGCCTCGAGCACCTCTTCCTTCGTTCCTCCCGTGGCTGCAACCTCGAAGATGTACTCGAACAGAGGGCACACACATTGGACAAGGAGTCGATTCCCAACAGACTCTTGGCTCGCAGAGGCCTCATGGCTGGCAGAGCCGGTACTTACGGCACGTATGGCTTCCCACTCCTCTTGCACTGAGCGCACGAGGCCTTTCAACAAGATCATGCAGACATCCGCTGCCAGCGCTACCATCCGACCTCCGTTGTGGCCAACGCTACGCACGCCCACTGGTGTACGCGCGCCAACTGGTGAGCTACGCGCGCCCACTGCCTCACCAGTGGACGCGCACGATTGTCCAGGCGCCAACATTTTGATGAGGAGCATCAGCAGCTCTTTGAGCGAGTTGACGTGTGCAGCAACATGGTCAGACGTGACGCTCCCGCCGTCAGCTTGCTGCGCGGCTGCTCGGGAGTCGCCTTGGTTCGCCGCACTCGCCGGGGGTAATGGACGGGGGATCGGGAGGGCGGCACACTGGTTGCTGTGCGCAGCAGCCTCCAGAAACATGGTCGTGAGCAGTTTTTCGCCCGAGCACATGGTCTCGTCCTGCATGTACCGTTGGAGCAGATCGAGCACAACGTCAACCTGATCTTTGTCGTCTCGCGAAAACACCGACGCACCTTCCACCAGGATTCGGCAGCACTCGAATTGTATCGTACTGATCACCTCTGCCTTTCCGGTGAGCAGGCTGCGCAGGATCACGCGCAGCTGCGAGAGTTCTTCGCGACACTGTAGCAAGACTGCCGCCGTCGCCTGCCCGTCATCTGCCGCGGCCTCCTCCTCCAAAGGTCGACCTGCGACGGGGCTTGGCCCCTGCGCGCTCACACTCTGCTGGCGGGACACAGATGCCGACCCTTCGTGCGCCCCCGCGTCTGACACAAGGCCGGCTTTGGCGACGGGAGCAGATCCCTCGGCCTGCACTGCCCCGGCTTCTAGCGCCTGGCGCAGGTGCACAATGTTTGCGCGCAGCAGCCGCAGCGTAAAGAGGGCCAGGTGAAGCGACGTGGGCTCGTCCAAGTGCTCGACGCAGTGCGACAACACCTCCTTGATCACCCTGAAAGTCTCCGGCCTAGGGTCCACGCACCACGGTATCCACATGCTTGCCTCGTGCGCTGGATCAACAGTCAGCATAGCTCGCCTGCAAGGCGGGACTGGATCCTGACAAGCGTCGCCCCCAGCGTCCACTGCCGCTGCTGACGCGCGCGAGAGCGGGAAGGGGAAGGTGCTGCTTCTGCACATGATCTCGAGGTGTGCAAGCAGAATGAGTGACCCCGATGACGCGTCTCGCGTAGACGCTTCTTCCGAGACAAAGTGCTCTGGCATCGACAGGAAGACCTCGGCGATGCTCGGAAACTTGGAGAGCGGCGTGCCCTTGACCAGGAACGTGGATGCTTGCTCCCCGATGTTTGCATACAGCTCCAGCCTGTGTTGCCCGACACTGCTGCCCCGGACTGCTGCTGTAGCGTGCGCACCATCTTCAGAGCGCATTTCGCCACTCTCCGCGGCTGGAGAAGCAATGGCCCACAACACACCAAGAGCGCCATCGAAGACCACGCCACCGTGGTGCGCGTCGAGGGCGCTGCGCCCATCTGCGATATGCACACCCGTGTCCAAAGAAAAACCTCGGCTGACAAAATTGCCCTCCGCCGGGGACTCTGACGACGCCTGACTCGCCCGTTGCGTGTTGCCAGTGCCCTCTGCTGCACCTGGACTCGACTCTGGCGCGGCATCTGGCGCCTCTTTTCTTGCTGTTGCCGGTTTCATGTGCGCGTACAGGGAGATGCCGTCCGTGTAGAACCGCCCACCCTCTGGAGCTGGCCGCAGACTGCGCTCATCGAGCGCAGGCACTGCGGTATCGGAGGTGAGCGCAATCACATGATGAAACCCGCACGCAATGTCGGCCAGCAGCTTGCCGTCCAACCAGAGCACGGGGACAGGAAGCAGGCGCTCGCCAGTGTCACCCTGTCCCAGCTGGCCGTGGCAGTTGCTGCCGAAGGCCCATACGCGAGGGACGTCTGTGAGCACACAAGTGTGGTGTGCCCCGCAGGAGACCTTGACCACACGCTGGCCTCGAAGCCCTTCAACCTCCACGGGCAGGGGGGCACTCTCGGTGCTTCCAATGCCCAGTTGCCCTTGGTGATTGTATCCGAATGAAAAGAGCCGGCCACCCTCAAGCACGGCGCATGTGTGGTTGTAGCCGGCGGCCACCTGCGTCACGAACTCATGCTGCAATGCCTCGATCAGCTGGGGAAAGACCACGGGACCCCTGGTTCCGAGGCCGAGCTGCCCGTTGTGATTTCTCCCGCACGAGTAGAGCTTCCGGTCAACGCCCAGTAGCATCGTGTGATGCTGTCCGCACGAGGCCGCCCGCACCTTGACACCCAGTGGCATACAGACGGAAACAGGAGACACCTGGTTGCGAACTGAGCCAACACCGAGTTGGCCATGGTCGTTCAGGCCAAACGAAAAAGCCTCGCCATCCACAGAGATTGCAACAGAGTGGTGGTAGCTGCACGTCACTGACGCAATTTGAACGTGCTCAAGAGCCTCGATGAGCAGCGGCGTGCTGCTTCGTCTTGTATTGCCGACTCCTAATTGCCCATACGTGTTGCAGCCGCACGCGTAAACTTGTCCTGTTGAGGACAGCAGAAGCACGTGTTCAGCTCCGTTGAAACAGCTCACTTGCACAATCCGACACGACGCAGGCAGGCCCTCCATGGGCTCCACGCTTGCACTCGACTCTATTGCCCTTGATTCGGCCCCAACACCGGACCGCGAGCATCTGGCAAGCTGCCCGCTGCCATTGAGCCCGCAGCACAGGACCTTGCCTTCCTCCGTCAAGAAGTAGGACGTTTCATTTCCCGCAGCCACTTTCAGCACTCGGCATCGGCGGAGAGAGTTGACGAGCGCAGGTTCCAATTGCTCCCTCGTGGCAGAATGCCCGAGTTCTCCCTTGCGGTTCTGCCCGCATGCAAACACATCGCAGTCTAGCGCGTCGTGGCTACCCGCATGCGCGTCGCCCTGAGTCTGCGCGCCCGCACCCGCTGCCGGTGCCAGACCCTCGCTCTTCCGCCCTTCTATCGGTTGGTATGCAGGGCCGATGAGGCGAATGGAACGAATGTGCCGCCCTGCGTCAGGCGCGACTACTTCCACCGCAAAGTGCTCCGTCCCGATAGCCTTGTTAACCAGGTAGAGGAGGCGGCCGTCGCTCAAAAGCGGCCCCTGCAACCCACTCCGGTACCGCACTACCTCAATGTGCCCAGCTTCCTGCAGAGTTTCGGTGTCTAGCCTGAAGATGATCTCCGGGCCCTCCTGCTCTTGTTCACCACACTCGTGATGGCGTCGGAAGAAAAGCGCCCCGCCTGCATGAGCGAGCCAGCCGCGCTCCCCACAGCGATATGGCACGCCAAGAATGAGGCTACCCGCCCCACTCATGCCAGCATATCCGTTTGCCAGTTTGTAAAGACCCGACGACGTGTGAACATACAGGAACTTGCCATCGGCGGCAACTGTCGAGTATCCCGGCACCCCTGTCGCCGAGAGCTCTCGGCTGCCATCAGCATGGCCCGAAGTCAGCACACACGGCCAGCGCCGCAGAAGATAGTCTTGCTCCGACAAGGATGTCAAATCCGCTCGGCTCGCGCTAACCCCAGTGGGGCTCGGGGCAGATCTGCGCTGCGGGCCGGCCGCTGCTGCACCGTTTTCACCAGGCACAAAATCAACGGGCGACAGGGACGCCGGACGCGACTTGGTCGCAGCAAGAACCCGGACGAGACGCCTGACGTCAAGCTTGAGCGTGGAGTTCCGGGCCGCCAGCCAGGCTGAGTTCAGCACGTTGGCGACGCTGCCGCGCAGGAGCGCAAGGAAAAAGTGGGCTTGCAGCGCCAGCTCGCCCTCCGCAACGTCCCGGTGATCCTGCACCAGCTCTTCCAGAACCTTCTCCAGCGCATCTAGTATTTCGCCGTCCTGACCTACCAACGAGAGGGTGGGCAGTCCCTCGAGCGTGGTGCATACCGCGCGGCACACCTCTCCGAGCAGCTCGTGGCGTTCCTTGACGAGGCTGCGGAGCGTGAGGAAAAAGGATTTGAGACCAATGGCGGCGACCGCCGGCAGCTCCTGCACCTGCGCCTGTTTCTTTGGGCAGGCGCTCCGACCGTCAAGCCCAGCGACCAAGTCTGCCGCCTCTTGCACCTTGAGCAGCTCGGCGAGCGAACCTTTCGCCCGCTGCTCGAGCGCACCGCCTCGGATGTCGCGGGTGACCACGGCAAGGCGTGCGTGCAGCAGGAGCGAGAAGCGCGACATGCCCATCTGACACGCATTCGAGGCATCCCGCGCCAGCCGCGTCTTCCAGGCCGCGACCGCGTCCGCCTGCTCTCGCGGGCCGTCGCTGCGCGGCAGCGCGTCTGTCTTGCGCGCAGGGGGTTCGGGCTCGCGCGGCCGCGCGGCATGCGGCTGGAGCTGAGCCTGGATCTGGAGCCCCACGAAACGCTCGACGACAGCGAAGTCATCCAGCAGGGAGTCCCGGCTTGCCTCGCGCCCACCGCGCCCGGCATCCCCGCTTCGATGCCGCGGGTGGCTTCGACCCGACGCGTCGGCGCTGTGCTCGTCGTCGAAGACGCCCGCGCTCCGCGGCTCCTGCGCGGGCTGCTGCAGGAGGTGCAGGTCATCCTCGTCTGCATTGCCGTCGTGCGCCCGGCCCTCCTGCTCCAGCTCGTCGTCCTGCGAGTACTGGTCGCTGTCCTCCTCGGTCTCGCCCTCCTCCCCCTCGTCCTCGTCCTCGTCCTCGTCCTCGTCCTCGTCCTCGTCCTCCTCGTCATCGTCCTCCTCGTCCTCGTCCTCGCCCTCCTCGTTATCCTCGCCCTCCTCGTCCTCCTCCTGCGGCGCGTGTGCATGTTACTGCATGCGCGCGGCCGCGGGCGTGGCCACAGCGCGCGGCGCAGGCGAGAGGGCGCGGGAGAAAAGACGTGCCCGCGCGCGGCTTACACGCACACGCCTGCGCACGCATGCATCACCAAGTTCTCGGAGTTCTGCCGCTGCGCCTCCGAGTTCTCCTCGTCCTGCGCCTCCATCTTGCAGCGCAGCGGGGATAGCGTAAACCACTCCAGCTGCAGAATCTCTCGAATCTCGAAAAGCACGCCCACGAACCGATTGTTCGTGGGAAAAAGTGCCACTTCGTCGTCGTCGCCTGGAGGATGGGGTGGAGCATGCGGGCGGCGGGGTCTGCGGCGGCAGCGGGGCTGCTGCTAGTGATCGCGGCGGTGGCGCTAGTCGGGCCACGGGCCGCGTCGCCAGGCAGCCTCCTGGCGGCGCCGTCGTGGCTCGTTGCGCCGCCGGCGTTCAACCTGAAGCAGGAGGACAAGAAGGTCCAGACCGTGCTGGCATCGCTTGGATCTCCGGGGTTGCGGGCGGTGCAGGCGCTGCACTCGCGCGACGCAAACTTCCCCGCGGTGAGCCGGGAGGGCAGCGCCCAGGGCGCGGCCGCAAAGACCGGCGGGCACGCGCGCGGCTCCTACCCCCCGCGCTTCAGCGCGCAGACGTCCCACGCGGCGCCGGGCGCGCGCGGCGCGCACCACGGCAAGGCGGGGGCGGTCGAGACGCCCGAGGAGGAGTGGCAGGCGGACCACAAGAAGATGAGTGTTGCGGTTCGCGACTTCCACAAGTACGGCGACAGCGCGCTTGAGAAGCTGATCCCCGCACGCACCTCAGCGCGAGAGTACAAGAAGGCGCTGACAAAGGGCGAGCAGCAGATCAACCGTCTGCAGGATGCACGCAAGCAGGGGCAGCTGGACGAGGCCAATGCCAACGGCGCGCTGTCGGCGCTGGAGAAGGGGATTGCGCAGCAGGACGCTCTCAAACGCGAGGCGCTCAAGGCGAGGGCGGAGGGTAAGGAGTACGCGCAGAAGATGCAGATCCAGGACCTCAAGAAGAAGATCAAGCTGCAGGAGGAGCGTGATCGCCGCCGCGAGGATATCGTCAAGGCCCAGGTCGCCGCGCTCGCGAAGGAGAACCGGGCGCTGCGGCACAAGGACGACAAAGTGACCCTGCAGCTGGAGGAAGTGCCTGCGGTCGGGGCGCGCGAGGGCAACCTCGAGGCGCTTCGCAAGCAGATCAAGAGCCTGCAGGCCTCAGAGGGATCCAAGGTCGAAGCGCTCAAGGACGAAGTCGTCTCCATGCAGAAGGAGATGGTCTGCGAAGAAAAGTATTGTTGCTACTGGGAGGACGTCGCTATGCAAGCGCGCGTGCGCGCTTGACCACCCGTTTGAAGCGCCAAACGGGTGTCTCCTACTCCATCGTAACATGCTCCTGATAGTAACACTTTGCTCTGCAAAACAGGGAAAACTGCGCAGCGGGGTTGAGGCCAAACGCCACGGGCGCCGCCACCATGATGAGGCGGCCAAGCGCCACGGGCGCCGCCAGCACGAGGACGCTGGCGCGGCGCAGCCAGGCAAGAAAGTGGAGGCCAAGCTGGAGCAGCGCACGGCGGCCATCTCGCAGGAGAATGTGGACCCTTCTGCGGACATGTCGGGCAAGCAGCTGCTCAAGCTGGTGCGGCAGGAGGCTCGCGACGATGACGAGGACCAGGAGCAAAACCAGGAGCAAGACGAGGAGCAAGACGAGCAACAGCAGCAGGAGTCCATGGCGGACACAAAGCAGGATGCGCAGGCGCAGGCGTCGGAGGCGGGCTCCGAGACGTATGAGAGTGACGCGCCGGCAGCCGAGTCGGCGGACGAGGAGTGCGTGCCGTGTGTGAGCGGGGCAGAGTGCTATGCTGGGTGCCGCAAGATGACGGCCTCGCAGCGCGCCAAGCTGCAGCAGCGCAGCATCCAGCGCGCCCTGCGCGATGGTGTCGCTCCCTTCCAGGGCCACGAGCTGGCAGCCAAGTACAATGTGGTGCCGCTGGGCGCCGACGGCGTGATGCCCAAGGGAGAGGAGTTTGGGTCGCTGGTCAAGCATTGCAAATCTGGCAACTGCGAGCCGCTGGAAAAGACGGGGGTCAAGGTGGACGGATGGGGCTTCGGACAGAGTGACAAGTCCCTACGCGGCTTCTACCGCATGTTCCCTGTCCCCCAGCTCGACCCCTCGGCCAAGACGAGCGTTGTGCGCCAGATGAACCAGCGCCGGGGCCGCTTTGCCCAATACAACAAGGCCGGCCAGGATGGTGTCTACACCCCGGGCGCCACGTGGGGGGCCAACTCCAAGTTCTGGGCTCATGATAGGTCGCCTGGCGCCAAGAAGCTCGAGGAGCAGGGGGTGAGGCGGGAGAGGGGGGTGTGTGCTCGTATCCGGGGGTCTGTGCGCGTATCTGGGGGTGTGTGTGCGTATCTGGGGACGCGTGTCGTTGTCGCACGCGCGTGCCTGCAAGTGCGGCATGCTCACCTGCTCGCCTGCTCATGCACGCACTTGCGCGTGAGGCATGCTTGACGCCCGTATCGCTCTCTCTCTCTCGCCCTCTCTCTCGCCCTCTCTCTCGCTCTCTCTCTCGCTCTCTCTCCCCCTCCCTCCCTCCCTCCCTCCCGCCAGGTGGTGATCGACAAGTGGCCAACCAACATCTACAAGTCCATGCCGTTGCCGGGCTGGGACAAGTCCAATTGGGATCATAAAAAGGTCTCCTGCTGTCTCCCTCAACGTGTGTGTGGGTGTGTGTGTGTGCGAGTGCGAGTGCGTGTTCTCATATGTATGAACTGTAGTGTGCGCATGATGCTTGAGTGTAGTGTGCGCATGATTCTTGAGTGCTGACCTTGGCCGTGGTCGCCGCTAAGGCT
>Ga0209713_10002139_pt1 | contig 12169 bp, 3 predicted proteins | sample ArcOceMetagenome_3_FD_187444 | JGI IMG/M metagenome (GOLD analysis project Ga0209713, IMG submission 187444) | Marine eukaryotic phytoplankton communities from Arctic Ocean - Arctic Ocean- Svalbard ARC20M Metagenome (SPAdes) (version 2) | ecosystem: Environmental > Aquatic > Marine > Oceanic...
ACAACACCCCGGCCCTCCTGCAGGATTGGGACGTATTGGCGGCCGATGCTGAGGTTGTCGACGCGGAGACGGCCGAGGCCGCCCTGGCCGATGCTGAGGCCGCTTATGCTGACGCGAAGAAGGCCGAGGCCGCGGCCCGCCTGGCCGACCTTTCTGCCGACGCCCATTCTGGGGCCGAGCCGACCGCCGACCCGTCTGACGCTCCGACCGGGCGCGTGACCGAGGTCCAAGCCGAGATCGTCCTATGCCCTTGGGCTGAGAGTCTCGACCCGGCCGACTGCCCCGCCCTGGCTGCCGCTTGGAAGCAGCTGACCCCCTTCGACCAAGAGCGGGCCGCCTACGCTCTCGTGCGGCTGCTGAAGGATACCGAGATCGGCGAGAGGCCGGATCTCAACCGCGTTCGGAATGGGGCGCTGGCTGTCTTCAGTGCCGCCTACCGTCGGCTCCGCGCCAACCAAGCTGTGACGGCGCCGCTCGCCGAGGACGACGTAATAGACATCGAGATGGGGTTGGAGACCCCCAATTTCTTCGCCCCCCTGGTCGCTCAGATCGCCTTGTCGATCAAGGCGAAAGCCCAGAATGCGGCCGTGGATGAGACGCCGCCCGACGATAGAACCCTGAGGAAGATCCTCGGCGGCTTGAGAAAGAAGACCGCTGCGCAGAGGGAGCAGGGCGTTCGCCTGTTCAAGGCCGCGCGTCGCGCGTTGCCCGACGGTGCGAGCATCGAGAGCTGCTGCCTCGCCGCAAGCTTCGCGCTCCTCTCTCTGAGCACCCTGTCGGAGTTCAGCCGCCTCGAGTTACCGTGTCCGGATGAATGGCTAGGTCGCTTCATCTCGTTCTTGGAAGAGGCGGATGTCGTCTTTTCTGGCCAGATCGGCCTCCTGGTGTCCCAGGAGAGGGGTCCGGTGGAGGCGACCGTCTCTACCGCGGTCCCCTCGTTGAAGACTGACTCCAGTTTCGGCGCGTTCCTTCGGTCCCAGAACCGTAGTCCGATCTACGATCTGGGCATGCAGGGCTGGCGGCATGTCGCCGGTGATCACCACGACGTCTGGTCGGGGTACGGCCTCCAGGCGGTCCCGATCCACCCCGACGCCACCAACCTGCCCGAGCCTCGCCGCGGCGAGGAGGGTAGCAAACTCGCCTGCCCTGCCACCACGGGGCAGATCTTCGGGAATCGCTGTCGGAACTGTTCCATTAAGAGGCTCCGTGGTGGCTGCGTGAATCGCCTCGACAGGTCGAATGGTGGGGTCGCTCACCAACAGGGCCATCTCTCGATGCACGAGTCACCGGTGTTAGCTCTGCTCTGGAACGCGGAGGGCTTGTCCCGACGAGAGGAGGACGTCGGGCCGGGCGGGTTTCCTTCGTACCTCGGTAGCGAGCCGCCTCCCGGGCGGCCCAAGCCTGGGTGCTATGTCCTGAGTCGGCGTCCTTGCGGGCTCCCGGAAGCCGTCGCGCAGACTGAAACCCCCGCCGGCGCCACCCCTGCCGGTGGTGCCGGGCAGGACGCTTCTGAGGCCGTTCGCATGTTCCAGGCGATGGTCGCCGCCCGGCCGGGCTACACTGCGCGGCCGATTCCGGGGGCCAAGGCGGGCGCTACCATGCTCGCCTCGACCGCTCGAGAGCAGGCGCTCCCTGTGGCCGATCGAACACTGTATCCGATCACTCTCGCGGGGGGGCTCGCTCCGCATCCCTTCGACCGGCCTGATCTGTACTGCTTTTACCGGTTCGTCGTCCCCTTGGAGCGGGTGCCCGTCCAGTTTCTTGCGTGGACCCGACCGCCAGGCGCCAAGGCGGGGTCCAAGCCTCACCCGAGCTGGGACCCTGCGTGGCCCGCCACAGCGGATGGTCAGGCGTTCTTCCGGCTGACCGAGGAGGAACAGGCCCAGGCGCTCGTCGACTACGACGCCAGTCCCGAGTACGCCCCCGTGCCCGCGCAGCTGTCCGCTGTGGCGACGGCACTGCGCGTCAAGAGGGTCCGGACCACCGCCCGTGCGGTCAGTCGCAAGCGACCAACGTCGGTGCCGGAACCTCTAGATGATACCGAGGACGAGGTCGAGGACGAGTCGTTGCGCGTCCTCGACCCCTCGGGTATGCTCCATGTCATCGTGCTGAACCACCCCCAGGGGGAGCACGGCAACGCGGGGCCGTCTCTCACTCACGCGCAGGACCCTAGCTTTGAAGGCAGCCAGCCGTGGGCCGTCTCTCCCCGGCGTCGAGAGGTGGTACTGCAGGAGGCGATGATCGAGGACGCGCTCTATGCGAAGGCTGGATATCTCGACGAGAGCAAGCCCATCGAGCGTAACCTGCACACCGATGTGTTCAAGGCCGTCGCTCGGTTCCCGCAGCCGGCAGGTGCCGCGTATTGGCTGGATTACGGCAAACTGCTCCGGCAGATCGTCGAGTGGCTGGATACGACATCGCCCGGCCGACCCGAGATCACCGATATCAGCCAGGCGTTGAGAGACATTCCCGAGCGGCGGTCTGCCCGGGTAAAGGGACGATTGAGGAACTTCCGCGAGGGGCCTTCGGAGGCGCAACATCTCCACTCGTACCCGCACGGTGGATACCCTCTGGTGCCCGTCGAGGTCGCCCAGGTCATCAGAGACGGCTTGTCGGGAGGCAGCAACTCGGCCCTTACGGCTGAGCGCCTGTCGAGAGTCTTCGCCTACCCGGTCGATGATTTCACCATCGAGTGGTTGCTGTTGGCGCGCTTCAACGGGGGCTTCCTGCCTGGGCTGGCCGGCGAGACGACCATCCTGGATGCCAGCGGTGGGGGGTCGCCGGTCCCGTACGACCACTCGTATGCACCGTTCTCGGAGACCGTCCTGCACCTGATCGCCCACGTGGCCAGCGGGACGCCGGTCGACGGCGAGGCTCCTCATCCCCCCTCAGAGGAGGCTCCCTCCGCCTCTGTCGCCGCGTCCGACGCCGAGCAGTCTGGATCCGTCGGCGAACTAACTTCCGACGGTGAGGCGGGCGCGGCGGCGGGCACGGCCGTCGTGGCTGGGGCCCGCCTAGCGTCGCTCCATACACTCCACGCCCGTCTGACCCCCGTTGTCTCGCGGGCCTCAGCCGCGGGGCTCCATGCCGAAGGGGTCGGTCTGCACGAGTACCGACCCGACATGGCCCGGAGCCTCTGGCCGGGCCGTATCTCTGCCCCGATGCTGCTCGTGCTCGGCACGCACACGGCCCCAAGCATCCACCTTCTCATGGAGATCAAGTACCCCATCCTCTTAGGCGAGGAGGTCGGCCACGTCGACAAGGGGTTCACCAGGGCGGGGAGCAACGGCCTTGCAGAGTGCCATCATGTCCTGATCGACGTTCACGTGGCATATCCGGCCAAGGAGGAGGCGGCCCTGCTTGCGCGAGCTTGTGACGCTGGGCCGGCGCAGGGAGATGAGGGGATATCGCCCAGTGGTGCGGCAACGTTCGACGCCGGGGGGTTTACCGGCCCTGCATGGGCTCTGGAGCCGATTGCGGATCACCTGTGCCAACCAGCTCTCGTCCTGCTTCCCGAGGGGACTCGGCCTTCGGAGGTCGCCATGGACAGTGACCGCCGGGGTGCCGCCGCGCTGTTCCTCCCCCAATGCGAGGGGGTCCTCGCGGAGCGGCTGGCCGCTGCATTGGGGGAGAATGAGGTCGACACGTCCCCGACGTCGGCCGCACTCGAGCAGGGCCGCAGGCTGCCTCGCCGCCAGGTCTTTTTACTGAAAGGAAAGGCGGGGGAGTGGGCCTCGTACGACGGGGGTCGCGCGCGTGTCAGGTGCGTATTGGCGATAGTGTCGCCTGGGACAGGTGCCCCGGATCCGCGCAGCGCCCGGGAAGTGGTCGCCGCCCTCTCAGAGGTGCTTTCTGTCGACAGCCCCGCTCCCGAGGAGACCGCCGCCGCGGCGGCCGGGGAACGTTCGACAAGGAAGCGGGCCAGGCGAGGTCCGGATCACCCGCCCAACGCTCGTTATGTCCCCCAGGTGGGTGCCACTAAGTCGCGCTTCGGGCTTGCGACGGGGCCGTGCCGGCTCCTTCAACGGGGGAGCCTATATGGGCGCGACACCCCCGACCAGCGGGAGGACTGTGCCCCGTCCCTTCGCCTCGCCCGACTAAAGAGTAAACCCACGGCTGACTTTCTAGCGCAATATTTTATTGGGAGGTATGTTACTTCTATCGCCTCCATGAGGTGGGCCGTGGTCCTCACCTCCCTAAGCCACGAAGAGTACAAGGACCACTTCCTCGGCGACGAGCGACTGAGCGCGTGTCCCCAGTTCTTCGCCTGCCACCCTTCCGTGCACGAACCTCACGTGGGCGCAGGGACTGTGGAGGAGGCCGCGATGGGCTGTTGGCCGCAGCAGCAGGTCGATCTCCGTACGCTCCCTTTGGTTGCGTGGGTAAAGGGGGGGTTCCAGAACGTCGCTCAGCTGGCCCTCTCCCTCATGGGCTTTTGCCGGGACCTTGGACCGATGAAGTCCGTGCAGCGCCAAGAGCTCATGGCCATCGCGGGTGCTATCCCCTCGCGCTTGCTTCGCGCCGACGCGGCGAACGAAATCCAGGGATGGGCGCAGGTATCCCGCCCCGCCCCCAAGCCCCTTGAGCTAGCCCCTCCCAGTCGCGCTCGTGTCCTCCCGCAGGACGCCGACCAGAACCTGCATCCCGCGACCGAATCCGTGATCTCGCACCAGGCGGACCCAGGATCCACCGGCCCGAGCGGGCGGCGGGGTGTCAGGCCCGCTGACCGTTGAAGCAAACCACCCCCGCTACCCTCAGTAGGGACTCGACATCAACGCTCTCGGCCAGGCAGAGGCGAATCGAGGAGGCCACCTGCATCGCCAGGCAGGGTCGGGCGTAGATTGCCCACACATCAGAGTGCCACCTTCCGGCCATCCTGCACTCGACCTCAGTACCCCCGGACAAGGCCAGGTCGGTCGCACCCCCGATCCGCAGCGAGTGTGAGGAGTAGAGGAGGGGGTCAAGCCCGGCGGCAGCGCACAGGGACCGGACCGCGCTCGTGACCTCGCCCGTGTTGAACTGTCTGCCAGCCGCGTTCCGAAATGCCGGCACCTTGTGCTCCCCTACTTTCGGGACTGGATCCAGCCATACCAGGAGCCTCAGGGCCGCATAGGCGTCCGCCCATGAGCCGTCGCCCTGTGCCACTACCACTGGCACCCTGTCCCTCGCCCCTGCTCCTGACTTGAGTGGTCGCAGCATGACGATGTAGAACGGCGTGACGTCAGACCCCGCACCGTTTGGGAAGTGGATGATATGGGCGCGTGAGAGCCCCATATCCGGGTCGAACTTCTCACTACTTCCCACTTCCCCAGCCCTAGCCAGGACCGCGTGCATGACACATAGGAGGGCCCACCTATTGACCTCCAGAACGGAGTACCCCCCTCCCAGTCTCCTGGGTGGCGCCGCTCCGTTGGCCGCCGCCTGTCTGAAGTGTGTCGACCTGAAAGGGAGGCGCACCTTCTTACTCCTGTGCCCGTCCCCTCGCTTAAGACCTTTGATCTGCCTGCCTATGACTAGACCGATCCCGTCGACCCTCCCGGCGGCGTGGACCGAGAACGCGGTCCGTACGTGCGAGAGGTAGCCCTCTATCGTGCCCCCGGTCAGAGAGGAGTCTCCGCCCCTAGGCCGTTTAGATTGTTTCTCTGATAAGAAAGCGACGAACAGTCTCAAGGTCTGCTCATTATGCCTCACCGCCCGCGCCACGGCCCCGTGGCTCCCGGTGAGGCCCAGGAAGAGGATCCTCCTAATGGAGTGAGCGAACTCCTCGAAGTGGTCCAGGGCCGAGGCTATCGGCCCCCAAGACCCGTCCACGAAAGCCTTCGAGAGCTGCTGGTCCGCGATCCCCAGAAGGCGCTCCTCCTCCAGGTCCGGGTCGTCGGAGGAGGAGTCTCCCTCGCCGTCCAGGTCCGCGAAGGAGCACCTCCGCAGGAGGCGCCGCATCGCCGCGGCGGCCCTTGCCTTCGGCGACTCGGTGTGCCGCCCCGCGGCCGTCGGCCGTGGGCCCCGGGCCGGCGCGCCCCGGCCGGCGACCGTCTCCGTCGCTGGCGGCCCTGCTCCGCGGCCTGCGCCCCGAGCGGCGGGCGCATGCGCGGCCGGCGGGGGCGGAGGGGTGACCTTGGTCGCCCCCCCGCCTGGTGCGACCGCCCCTCTCAGTGTGCAGGGTCTCTCCCACGACGGACGGCCCGGCGGCCCTGGGTCGGCCGTGACCACCCGCGGGGGGGCATCGGTTCGGGGCCGTGTGCCTCCCGGCCCTGCGGGAAGGGAGGGAGGGGGGCGTGGGGAACCACCCAGGGTGGGTGGGCGGGGCCGATCGATAAATATCTTAAATTTTCAAATCACGGGTACCGGGCCCGCCCCCACGGTGAGCCCTACAGACCGAGAGTGTCTAGGAGGGCTCTCATGATCCAGCCCGGGACCGGTCTCTCCTCATGGGAGAGACCCTTCGCCTCCGCCGAGCGCTGTACTTTGGACACCAGGAATTTACTGAGGTCGTCGGCGATGGTGTTGTGCTCCCTAAGCACATGTACCGACATCCAGGTCGTACCCGGCGAGGCCGCCCTTAGGAGGACCAACATGTCCCGCATTTGCTTGGTCCCGCTGGACCCGCGGCGGACCGCCGAGCACGCCGCCGAGGAGTCGCCCACGAACACCCCCCATTCCCCGACCCCACCGAGGGCAGCCGCCGTGGCCGCCTGAGCGAAAAGTTCCGCCGCGGAAACGGAGAACTGGTTCACCGAGAAGAGGTCAAGGATCGACTGCGGCCAGGGCGCCAGGCAGTAAACCAGGACCTTACCGCGGATGGTCCATCCGCCGAAACCATCGTATCCGGAGGCGTCCGTCACGAAAACGGGGAGCCCCGCCTGGACCGGATCCGGGAAGCCGAGGCGGGCGGCGAAAGGGACACTTTCGCCCCTCCTGAGCATCCCCTCAGCCACGTCGAGGAGGGACTGGAAACCGATCTGGGAAGGGAGCCGTCCTTGGGTGAAGACCATCTTCCCCTGCTGGCGGAAGTTCCCCCCGTTCGCGCCGATGATATGATATCCGGCCCGCAGTGGCGTCTGCAGGTCCGGCAAAACGGCGGCCATGTGGGTGAGCCTTCCCACGTAGCGCTGGACCCGGGAAAGCTCCACCGGGCGCGGTCGACGCAGAATGGAGGTGTCCGCCAGCATCGCCTCCTTCTTGGCATCCGGGACCGAGATCCTCTGGCTCGCGCAATCGGCCGTGAAACCGAGCTGGATGATGGCGTCCGCGATCTGCAGCTTGGCCGCGCTCACTTCGAAACCCAGCTCCCTGAAGGTGCCGACCGCGATCCGCGCGTGGATGGCGAACCTCGCCTCCGGGTGCCCGCTCGCGCCCCCGGCGATGTCTGCCGCCGCCTGCCATGGTCTCTCCGGCCAGGGCCCCTCCGCCGCCGCGGTCTCGACGAGGCCGTCCTCCGCCCGGGCTTCCTCCCCGAGATCCACGTCCTGTAGCCAGCTGGGCCAGGCGGACCTCAGGACGCGATCCTTCGGCGCCACTCCGCCCGTGTCATCGATGTAGACGTGGGCGTAGTCTGGGCGCTGGTGCTCCGGTGGGAGACCGGACCTCGCCTGGGACCAGTCGGGGCGCGGGAGGGCGCCCGGGTGCAGCCTGTCGAAGTCGGCCATGCGCCAACGGGCGACAGCCAAGGCCAGCGCGGAGATTCTCTGGAACCTCTGCGGCATCCAGGACTGGCCGAAGACGCCGCGCTCCTCCACGTGCACCCCGTCCAGCCAGAGGACGCACTGCGTCCACCTGTCCGAGGGGTGCACCAGGCAGTACCTGTAGGCATCCGAGAAGTCGATGGCGTACAGGCCCACGGGATGCCCCCCGGCGGCGATGATGGCCGCCGCTCGCGGGAGGTCCGTGGCCGCCGGCAGCTCCACAGCCGTCTGGAAGGCGGGCGTGGCCGCGTTCGGCGACTCGACGTCCCCGTCCCGAGGGAACGACTCATCCGTGGTTACCCTTGGTTTGAAGAACTCCACCAGGCTGCCGTCGGGGTCCGCCCGATACCTCGGCTGGAGGGCCACCCCCCTCGGAATCACCCTCGCCGGGATGATTGGGAGGTGGTGACCAGGGGCCGCCGGCGAGATCCAACCCTTTTGGATGTCGCAGGAGGTGACCTTATCGGCCGGGCCGAAGTTTTCCACCAGGGAACCGTGATGGAAGGCAAGGACCGTGTCCAGGGACAGGCCGTCGTGCATGGCCCTGAGCCCGCCCCCGCCCAACTGGTGGACGATGTCCGCGTCGTTCCAACCCAGGACACCCGCCCAGTGCTCGAAAGCCTTCGGGTCGAGCGAGTCGAGAGGCCGGGCGTGGCTCCCGTCCCCGGACCGGAGTGGCCTGCAGTCCTCCGGGTCCGCGCAATCCCAGATGAGCCCTCTGGCCCAGGCAGGCATGTCGGCTTGGGACAGGTGGACCACCCGGGCGGCGACTTTGCAGGAGGGCGGCCTGCCGACAGAGCCGGCGGCGGACCAGACTTTGATCCGCCGCATGAGCCGAGCTGCCGCGCAGATCCATGGTCGGACTTGCTCCTCGTACTTCCCAGGGTACAGGTCGCGGGCTTGCACCCTGGCGGGTGCGCCATCAGGAAGCGCCCCGTCACAAAGGGGACCCTGGTCCTGCGCAAGATGCACGGTCGCATCAGCACGGTGGGGGAGGGGGGGGGCGGCGGACACCGCGGGCTGCAGGGTGTGTCGGTTGGCACTTGGCGCACCGGGACCGACCATTCCGAGCGCTGCTTCGGGAATGGCCCCGGGAAGGGCTCTGCCTGCAACAGGGCCTGCAGCTCTTTCTTGGAGCGCCTGGCCGAGATGCCCCTGACCGGCTTCCTCGCCTCGCCGGCGATGTTGCCCGCGGCCGGGCCGCCCACCGCTGCGATGGTAGCGACCGCGTCCAGGCTTGCTTGGCCGGCGGAGGTACCCGCCCCCGAGGAGGAGCCGGCCGGCGCCCCGACTGGTCTTGGAAGCGGGCGCTTGCCAAGGGACGTCTCCCCCGGGAGCCCGTGCTCGACCGGTATAGCCGCCCGCGCGGCCGGCGCCGGCGGGGGGATGACCAGTGGCCCCGCGTCCGGCGCCGGTGAGGCGGGGGATGCGGTGCTGGAACACCGGAGGTCGGACCATGGACTTCCTGGTGTCTGGGCCGGGGCCACCTTGGCCTCCGCCCCCGGTCCGACCATGTCTGGTGGGCCGACCACGGCGGCCTCCCGGCGCGCGTCTTGCGCGACCAGGAGACCGGGTGGGTTTTCGACGGCAAGACAGTCAGCCGCTCCCCGAGCGGCCGCCTGTCTTGCCGGTGGGCCGAGGGACGCCAACCCTACGGGAGAATAGCCAACCACCACAAGAGTCTCAGGCGTGACCTTCATAGACAAGTGGGAGTCGGCCTCCGCAGGGCTGGCCCCGGCCCCCGACGCCGCTCAGGCGACGATCGAGTCGATGAAGACGCCTTGCTGAGGTGTCAACACCATCTGGCCCCCCGAGCCGAAAGTGTGCGCCTTGAGCTTCGCCGCCTCGCACGCGGAGACGACGTGGCGCTTCAGGCAAGCTGCCTGGCCGCCCTTACCGGCGAAGCCATTGCAGCCGGCGCCGCCATTTCCGAGACAAATAAAATGGAAGCACGGCTTCACTGGTTTGCCCGGCACGTTTTTGTCCCACGGACCGCACGAGGCGATGGCCGCGTCGAAAGCGTTCCACAGCTCCTTCATCTGTGGCCCGGTCATCGAGGTGCCCCAGGACGAGGAGTGCTTGCTTCCTGGACCCCCTTGCACGCCCGGCTGGGGGGCGGCCGGCGCCAACTGCTGCGGGCCCGCTGCCTGGCCCGGGTTCTGACGCTTGTTCCTCCCCGGCTGTGCGGCGGGGGCGGCAGCCTTCCGTTTGTTTGCCTTCGGCGCCGCCTTCGGCTTCTTGCCCGCCGAGGTACCTGCCGAGGATCCGCGGCCCCCCGAGGAGCCCGAGCCGGCGCCCCGGCTCCCGCCCGACGACGACCCGACTCCCAGCTGGCGCTTCATCATGAGGCTGAAAGCCTCCTGCTCGAGCCTCGTGAAGGCAAGAGACCCTTCGACCAGCCCGAGGAGGTCGGGCAGAGGGGCGGACCTCGCCTCCGACTGAGGAAGGAGGACCCACCGCCTGAGCCGCTCCCCAAACTCCCGCAGGATCTTATTATCCATCAAATCCAACATGTCCTCGAGCACAATGGTGAACGATCCGACGCATGTCTCGACGATAGTTTGGAGCTGAACCCCGAAGGACTTGCCCTCGGACATCGAGAGCCCCAGGATGTCGTGCACCAGGTAGTCCAATGCGGGGGCCAGCTTCCGCATGCAATCGCAGAGCTTGTCCGTCGACAAGGTTCCGTGTACCACCCCGCTCCCCGTCGCTGACTGGCAAAGGAACGGGATCAGCTTACGGACAGGGGCGAACTCTTCGCAGAGCAGGCCCGCGATCTTCAACGATGACGATGTCGCGGCAGACATCGAGAAATTGTCTGGCTCCTCGTGACCGATGGACCGGTGCATACCCGACGGTAGGCCGCGCCGGATGATAGCAGCCAACTCAGCGTGTGCCAGAGACCGAAGGTCGACCGCCCCTTTCGGGAGGTCCACCTTCGACCCCTGCTCGGCCACGGGCTTGCCACTACTACACACGAACCTACCTAGGGCGCCCAGGAGGGACCAACCTGCGTGGGAGTCCTCGGAGCGGAGGGACGCGAACACCTGTCCGGCGGAGTCCGCGGCGTCCTTCGGTGAGAACCCTTGAGCGGCGTTGAGGACCCACATCGGGGCCGCCCTCGCAGCGTTCTTCCCCGACTCGCCGGTCGACTTGACCAGAGCGCCATCCCCTTTGGCGGCGACCGAGCGGGCGGTCCGCTGGCGAGCGACCTCCTCAGCGAGCCGCATGACGTTTGCAGCGCCGTCCTCCGCCGACGCCGCCGCTCCTGTAATGCCGCACGTCAGGAGCATGGCAGAGTTGCGGCTGACGCCGAGGCCGAACGCCCTCAGCATCGGCCGACCGCTCGTCGGGAACGGGAGGTTCTCGACCCCCAGGGTGGCCAGCATGTCGACCCCGACCTCCCCGGCCAGGGACTCAACGGCGGCAAGGAGCTCCGCCGTCCCGGTGAAAGGAACGACGAAATGCCTCAGCAGCACGTCCGAGACCCCTGGGAGAGTCATGCCCGCCACCGCGGCCGGCGGTGCCCAGGCATCCGCCTGTGCCGGGGCCGACGACGACAGAGCCACGCCCCCCAGGGGAAGGACCGGTCCTGTCTCGAGGGCCGGCCCATCCGCGGCGAGGCCGGGCAGGTCGCCGCGGTCGCCATCTGGCTCCGGCCGCCCGCCCGCGACCTCCGGCCCCCCGCCCGCGGCCCGAAGGGACTGCATGCGGAAGCTGAGGCTGGTCCTGACCGACGCGCCCCTTCCGAAAGCAGAATTAACACCCCTCGGCGCGGAGCTCTCCCTGCCTTTCGAGAGGACCACCTCGACCGGGTGGATTCCCGCGACTAACGAGACCAGGGCCTCCAGTGCCTCGAGGAGACTCATGATCCTCGCCCGCGCGAGCGCGTCGCGGAGATCCGCGGTTGGCCGGAGGGCCTCGAGCTCGGCCTTGGAGCCGACCGACAGGTTGACCCCCGCGGCCCTCGACGGGCCGAGCATCGCCGCCGCTGCCAGCTCGCCGATCGCATGCGGGCAGTTGAGAAAACCGGCGGCGGCGGCGATCAAGAGTCCGGCCTTCTGGACCCTCTCCCCTGCGAGCGCCGAAAGGAAGGGGAACAACGCCCTGTTGACGACCCAGGCGGTGGGGTCGGTCTCCGCCCCAATGGCATCCCCCGCGACGAAGATCTGGGCGGAGCGCACCCACTCTTGGGACTTGAGCGCCGCGTTCATGGACAGTCCTTGCCATTCGAAAGGCTCGGCCCCGAGACGCGAGAGGCCGTCCAGGAGCGAGACCTCCATCGGGAGGACGGAATCGAGGGTCCCCCCCACCGGGCAGGACAGGATGGTCACTGCCAGACCGAGCCCCCCTCCGTCGTCCGGAAGGGAGGCCGGGAGGATTTCCGACCCGCGCGAGTAGTTGCGGGCCCCCGCGGGGACTTTCTTGGAGATCCCCAACTGTGGCAGTTTCATGCAGACCAGTGAGAGCAGAGTGCTCATGCCGAT
>Ga0209713_10002140_pt1 | contig 12168 bp, 5 predicted proteins | sample ArcOceMetagenome_3_FD_187444 | JGI IMG/M metagenome (GOLD analysis project Ga0209713, IMG submission 187444) | Marine eukaryotic phytoplankton communities from Arctic Ocean - Arctic Ocean- Svalbard ARC20M Metagenome (SPAdes) (version 2) | ecosystem: Environmental > Aquatic > Marine > Oceanic...
CGCCGTTGACGCCACCGCCATCGCCGCCACCGCCGAGCCCGTCGCCGCCACCGCTCGTGCCGTGCGTTGCGTTGCTGACCGTCCCGGCCTGCGAAGACATGGGCGCATTCGAGGCCGCCATTAACGGAGGCAGCTGCGCAGACTACTTTGGGCAGGCCGAGATGCGCCGCTGCGCCAACAACCCCAATGCGGCCGATAATGGCGCCGACGACGATTACTGCCAGGCAACCGAGCAAGGCTGCCTCGACGCGCCGCCCTCGCCTCCGCCACCCTCACTCCCGCCATCGAATCCCCCGCAGTGTCCGCCGCCGTCACAGCCTCCGCAGTCGCCGCCGCCCTCACCTACGATGCCGCCGCCCTTGCCACCTCCGCCGCAGCCACCGCCCTCACAGCCGCCGCCCTCACCACCGCCACCCCATGCTCCAGGCTACCATGACCCGCCGGCGACGCCGCCACAGCCACCCACCATACCCCCGCCAAGCCCGCCACCGCCTGTGCCGTCGCCGCCGCCACCCCAGCCGTCGCCTCCGCCTCCGGTGCCGTCGCCACCACCTCCAGTGCCGTCGCCACCACCTCCGGTGCCGTCGCCGCCGCCTCCTGTGCCCTCGTCTCCGCCTCCGTCACTGCCACCGCCGTCGCCACCACCACCGGTGCCGTCACCGCCGCCGCCGTCGCTGCCTCCGCCGTCACTGCCACCGCCATCGCCACCCCCACCACTGCCCTCACCACCGCCTCCTGTGCCGTCGTCGCCTCCTCCGTCGCTGCCGCCGCCGACGCCCCCTCCTCCGTCGCTGCCGCCACCCACATCGCCTCCTCCGTCACTGCCGCCGCCATCGCCACCCCCACCACTGCCCTCACCACCGCCTCCTGTGCCGTCGTCACCTCCTCCGTCACTGCCGCCGCCATCGCCGCCCCCTCCTCCGTCACTGCCGCCACCCACGTCGCCTCCACCGTCGCTGCCGCCGCCATCGCCGCCCCCACCACTGCCCTTACCACCGCCTCCTGTGCCGTCGTCACCTCCTCCGTCACTGCCGCCGCCATCGCCGCCCCCGCCGCTCCCGTCACCACCTCCTCCGTCACTGCCGCCGCCATCGCCGCCCCCGCCGCTCCCGTCACCACCTCCTCCTCTGCCTTCGCTGCCGCCTCCCCATGCTCCAGGCTACCACGACCCGCCGGCCATGCCGCCACAGCCGCCCACAAGACCCCCGCCGAGCTCGCCGCCTCCCGTGCCGTCGCTTCCGCCACCTCAGGCGCCTCCGCCCTCGCCCCAGCGCCAGGCGCCGCCGCCGTCTCCCGGACCGCAGCACCCGCCGCCGCCGCCACCATCCCCCCAGCCGCAAATGCCGCCGCCCTCACCCGCACCGCTGTACCCGCCGCCGCCGCCGCCGTCACCCCTGCCTCAGACGCCACCACCGTCACTACCCCCGCCGCTGCCATCACCACCGCCGCCACTGCCGTCGCCGCCGCCTCCGCATGCGCCAGGATTCCTCGACGCGCCAAGCAACCCGCCATCTCCGCCTATGCCGCCACCGCCGAGGCCGCCGCCGCCAGCGCTACCGCCGCCGTCGCCAGGACCGAATAGACCTCCACCAGGGCCGAAGGCACCGCCGCCGTCGCCAGGACCGAATGGACCTCCACCAGGGCCGAAGGCACCGCCGCCGTCGCCAGGGCCGGAAGCACCCCCGCCAGGGCCGAAGGCACCGCCGCCGTCGCCAGGGCCGGAGGCACCCCCGCCAGGGCCGAAGGCACCGCCGCCGTCACCAGGCCCGAATGTACCTCCACCTCCGCCGCCATCGCCACTGCCCTCGCCACCACCGCCACAACCGTCGCCGCCGCCTCCACATGCGCCAGGATTCCTCGACGCGCCAAGCAACCCGCCATCTCCGCCTATGCCGCCACCGCCGAGCCCACCGCCGCCAGCGCTGCCACCGCCATCTCCGGGGCCAAACGCGCCACCCCCTGGGCCCTCCTCTCCGCCGCCAGCTCCTTCGCCACCTCCTCCAGTGCCATCGCCGCCGCCTCCTGTGCTGCCGCCACCGCCGTGGCCACAGCCACCCTCGCTCCCGCCTCCTCTTCTTTCCTCGCCGCCACCATCGCTTCTTCCGCCCCTGCCGACGCCTCCACCGACGCCGCCATCGCCACCACCGCCACCACCGCCAGGGACTCCGCCCCCTCCTCAGCTATCTCCCCCGCCTCCGCCGCCGCCTCCTCCCCCGCCCGCCGTTGCCAACCCACCGCCCGCGCCCGCGCTGTCGCCGCCGCCATCTCTGCCACCCACCCCGTGCGACCATGGCCTCGACGCTTTGCTGCTCGAGACGCGAGATGCCGCGAGCTTCACATTTGATGCCAACGGCAGCTTCTCCTCGGGAGGGTTCGGCGTGGTGGACCGTGCGTCGACGCTGCAGACGCGCGTGCGCGGCTCGGACTCCTCCGTGTGGTACCAAGAGGTCCTCAGCTGGCCGAAGGCCGCCGCCGCGTCGGTGCGCGCCGTGGTTGGCACGACGAGCCTGGCGCGACCGCAGCAGCTGCGCGCGATGTACCAGCTGCACGACGCCGACGGCAACACGCGCGTGAGCTCCCCGGGCAGCCACCCGTCGCTGCACTACGCGGGCGGCAGCGTGCCGTGCTACGCGCCCGACGGCAGCTCGGGCATTGGCGAGTGCCGCGGCACGCTGTCGAGCGGCACGTTTGCCTCGGGCGGTGCGGTGTCGCTCTCGCTGCATTGGCCCGACGCGGCGACGGTGGCTCTGGCGTCCTTCGCGAGCGTGACGGCGCAGCGCGAGCCGTCGTGGTCTCAGTCGGGCGGGTGGAACTCGCCGGCGGGCGGTGTGACCGAGCAGGTCGCGTTCGGCGCGGTGCTGCCGTACGAGGACGTGTTCATCGCTTCGGGTGGCAGCCGCGGTGCTTTCACGGTGGCGGTCTACCTGAAGACGCACACGGGCGGCGCCACGGCCGCGGCGCAGCAGGTGGCGGTCGGCAAGCTCAAGCTGGTCTTCCCGTCGGCGAGCTGCGCCGTCAGCGGCGATAGCAGCCGCAACGGCGCCTTCGCGACGTGGGAGAGCGTCGGCGGGCTGGGCGACGGCGCGTACGGGCTGCTCTTCCGCAACGGGTACGTGACGGGCGACGCGGTGCTGATGGTGCGGATCGGCGTGCGGTGCGACGCAGGCACCCACACGATCGGCGTCGAGACGCTGTCGCACGCCGACTCGGACGGCGTCTCGGCCGACCCGCTCACCGAGTACGCGACGAGCGTCGGTCGCGGCGATGCATACGCGGCGCGGGCGCAGGTGCACGTCAAGGCGACCGCCGAGGACGTCGCGGTCTTTGCATACCCGTCAGACGGCCGCGCGTACCTGAACAACCTGGCGTCGCTCGGGCAACAAGCGCCGACGCTGACGGCGCGGCTCGACTCGGTCAGCGACAGCCCCGACACGGGCCGCTCGTCCAACGTGGCGTGCGGCGGCGTGTGCAGCCACACCGCGGCCGGCACTGCCAGCGGCAACGTGACGATGGCAGTGGCGCGCGGTGACGCGTCGGACGCGCTGGCGGTGAAGGTGCGCGCGCCTGTCGCCGTCGCGCTGACGGCCGACGACGCGACGCTGTCGGCGATTGGCTGCTACAACGGCGACGCCTCGGACCTGTACCAGTCGACGCGGCTGCGGCTGTCGGTGGACGGTCTAGACATGACGCACCTGAGCAGCTTCAGCAGCTCGGACGCGTCGGTGGCGGCGATCGTCGACGGCTCTCGCGTGGTGGGCGTCGGGCCGGGCGTCGCGACCATCTCCGCGTACGGCCGCGTGGCGAGCGTGCAGGTGACGGTGGAGTCGGCGGCGGTGCAGCCGACGCTGGTGGCGCGCGTCGTGACGTCGCTCTCCAAGGCGTCGCGCGAGCAGCGCTTCACGACCGAGGCCTCGGTCGGCTACCTGTACGTGCACGCCGCCTACGCCAACGGCGACGCTCACGTCGTGGCCGACGCCGACCTCAACGTGACCGTCGTCAAGCCCGACGCCGTCTCGCACGAGCTCACGAGCGCCGGCTCGCACACGCGCCACCGCATCGGCGTCGTCGCAAACGCGCTCGCCGCCTCGTGCGAGGAGCAGCTGCTCCGCGTGTCGCTGGCGGCGTGCGGTGGCGGCCTGGCGTCGACGTCGCCGCCGCTCGAGCTGCAGCTGCCCGCACCGACGGGCGTGCGTGCGCTGCTGCTGTCGACGAGCCACGTGGCGCCAGACGGCAGCTTCGCGCGCTCGGGCGCGCTGAGCAGCCTCCCGGCAGAGCAGGGCACGGTGACACAGGCGCTCGTCGAGATGGACGACGGCACGACCAAGGACATGCGCGGCGACGCGCGCGTGACGCTGTCGTCGTCGGACGCGGCGTGCGTCGGCGTCGCAGCCGACCTGAGCAGCTCTCCGCACTTCTGGGCGGTCGACGGCGGCTGCGAAGGCGCGACGATCACGGCGACGTTCACGCTCGGCGCGTGGGCACAGACGGCGACAGCCACGGTCCACATCGTGCGCGCGGCGTCGCTGAGCGTGTCGGCGGCGCTGTACCCGTCGTGCGGCGGCTCGACGGCGACGACGCTGTACACGATGGGCTGCGCGGCGTCGACGCAGGTGCGGCAGCGCGTCCGCTTCAGCGCGTCGTACGTGCTCGAGGCCGCCACCGACCCGGCCTACTCGAGGACGGGCAGCGTCGCGCTGAGCCACTCCGACGTGGCGACAGCGGGCCTCACGCGCACCAACCTCAACCTTCTCGCGTCGTTTGGCGCGGGCGTCGACGTGCACGAGGGCAGCTCCGCCGGCGCCGCCTCGTTTGCCGTCAGCCTGCGCGGCCAGAGCGCGAGCGTGGGCGTCACCATCTCGGATGCGGCGCTGCCGCTGAGCGCCATCAACCCGTCGGTGGCGAGCACGGTGGTGACGACGACGCGGGTGGCGGTGGGCGCGACGTTCAGCGGCCACGGCGTGAGCTGCTCGTACTCGGACGCGCAGATCCGAGGCGGCGCGTCCGGCCAGCTTGGCACATCGATCGGCGATGTCGTCACGTTTGGAGTGGATGCGACGTACGGCGGCGTGCTGAGTGTCGCGGCGGACGGCACGCTGAGTGCGCTCGCAACGCACTGGGCGAAGGCGCCCGTGAGCGTGACCAACGCGTGCGACGGCGCCGAGGCGCACGAGGTGTCGCTGTACGTCAACCCGGCGGCGTCGGCGGGCGAGCTCGACTTGGGCGAGGCGTCGCAGGCGCCGCTGCAGGCGGGGAGCAGCCTCGCGGTCAAGCTGTGGTGGGACCTGAGCGCGACGTACGGCGGCGCGTGCGGCGGCGCGCCGATCGAGACGATCGCGGCCTTCGTGCTGTACAACTCGGCGGAGCTCGACGCTACCACAGCGAGCAGCAGCTGGGCTCCGCACGGCGGCAGCTTCCAGGGCACGCTGCAGGCGGTGGCGCGGCCGGTCGACTCGCCACCGGCGTCGACGGGCTACGACAGCTGGGCCAAGGTGGTGTACGCCGACATCGTGCAGGCGGGCTCGTTCGACGGCACGAGCTGGTCGCTGCTCAACCCGGCGAGCGTCACGTTTGCGGTGCAGCAGGGTGTGAGCGAGGGCCGAGTCGCGCTGCAGCTCGAGGTCAACTGCGGCGGTGCCGCACACCACCTTCCCGCGGCGGGCTCGTCCACGTCGCTGCCGTTCACGACGAGCTGGAGCGCCGTCGTGGCGCCGTCGAGGGCAGCCGTGACGCAAGGGCGGCTGCTGTCGGTGCCGAGTCGGCGGCTGCTGACTGGCGGCGGCGGCGACGTGCATGGCGACGTCAACGGCGACGGCGTCACGGACACGGGCGACCTGACGGCGGTGGTCAACTACTTCAAGGCGCCCGACGCGATCGACCTCACGTCGCTCAGCACCAACCAGCGGCTTTGGCTCGACGCCAACCGCGACGGCGCGTACGCCAACGCGGGCGACGTGCTGTACGCGGCGCGCGCCTACTCGGGTGCGACGGTGTACCCGGTCTTTGGCGCGCTGGCGTGCCCGTCGGCGGGTGGCGCGAGCAGCGAGCTCGTGCTGACCGTTGCGAGCTACTCGGCGGGGCAGGCGCTGCTGGGCGCCGTCGAGGCGGCGGCGGAGGTGGCGTACAGCGGCACCGCCGGCGCCTCCGGCTGGGAGCTGAGTGCCGGCAGCGCACTGTCGCTGTCGTCGCCGCCGCCTCCGGGTGCGCACTACTTCACTCTGGCGCAGGAGACCAACGCCAACACGCGCGCCGCGCGCGTGCGGCCGAGCGGCGGCGCGTGGGCGTGGGAGGCCGGCGCGACGGTCGAGGTGGCGTACGTGGTGGGCGATCGCGCCGACAGCGAGCGCCGCGCGATCTTCGTGCAGTCGTCGCTCGTGGGGCAGGCGATGGTGGCGCACCAGAGCTGCACCGTCGCCGCCATACCGCCGGCCACGCCGAAGCCGCCACCCTCGCCCTCGCCGCCGCCGCCCTCGCCCTCGCCGCCGCCGCCCTCGCCCTCGCCGGTTCCGCCCTCGCCGTCGCCGCCTCCGCCGCCCCCGCCCCCTCCGTCACCTGACCCGCCATCACCGCCACCGCCATACCCGTCGCCGCCGCCGCCATTGCCGCCGCCGCCGTCACCTTCACCGCCACCACCCACGCCTCCACCGCCAGCTCCGTCCCCGCCACCGCCGTCGACGCCACCGCCGTCGCCGCCACCACCCGCGCAACCTCCGCCGCTCCCTCCACCGCCGGCGTCTCCCCAGCCCGGCACCCCACCAATGCCTCCGCCACCGGCGCCTCCACCGCCCTCTCCTCCGCCTCCCACCTACCCGCCGCCGGTGCCGCCCCCGCCCACGCTACCGCCGCCGACCCCGCCTCCGCCGCCCACGCTTCCGCCACCGGCTGCGCCACCGGGGCTGCCCCTTGGCGCGCCCCAGGCGCCGCCGCCGCCGCCGCCGCCGCCCTCGTCGCCACCGCCGCCCGCGCCTCCGCCACCGAGCCCACCGCCACCGAACACCCCACCACCACGCCCGCCGCCTCCCACGCCTCCACCGCCGAGCCGGCCGTACCCGTTGCCACCTCCACCGGCGCCGTCGCCGCCATCGCTGCCGATGCCGGCCCCACCGCCGCCGTCACCGCCGCCTCCGTTGGCGCCACCGCCCTCGATGCCGCCGCCGACTGTGCCGCCACCCACGCCCACGCCGCCCCCGCCGTCGCCACCGCTCCCGCTCGAGCCACCCGCGCCGCCTCCGCCGACGTGGCCACCCACCGTGCCTGCCGATGCGCCGCAGCTGCCGCCGCCGCCGCCCGCGACGCCGCCGCCAGGACCCTCACCGCCGCCGCCCACGCCCTCGCCGCCACCACCTGCGCCGTCGCCACCGCCGCCCACCCCGTCGCCGCCACCGCCGGAGCCTTCACCGCCGCCACCTCAGCCATCGCCGCCGCCTCCTGCGCCGTCGCTACCACCTCCCGTGCTCCCACCGGCTCTGCCGCCCTCGGTGCCGCCCCCCGCCACGCCACTGCCGCTTCCGCCACCTCCCGCGCCCACGCCAACATCGCCCCCCATGACCCCGCCGCCGTCGCCTCAGCTGCCGCCGCCAACGACACCGCCGATGCCGCCGTCGATCCCGCCCGTTGCGCCGGGCGCCGCCATGGCGGACGTGACTGCGACGGTCATCACCGTCACTCTCACCCTCGAGGAGAGTGTCGAGTCGTTCACACCAACACGCCAAGAGGCGCTCGCCGCGACGCTCGCGTCTGAGCTCGGGTGCGTTGCACCGGCGTGCCTGCTCGAGCTCCGAATCCAGTCGGGAAGCATCGCCATCGATGCGGTCATGACCATCCCCACCGCCGACGCGGCGGGCGCCACGCGCGCCGCCGACGCCGCCGACGCGGCCGCGGCCCTCGCCGCGACGCCAGCCACCGAGCTGTCCACGACGCTCGGCGTGACGGTCGGCGCCGTCTCCGCAGTGACGACACAGCACGACGTGATCGTGTCGATCGCCGTCGCGCCGCCGCCGCCGTCGGGCCCGCCGCCTGCGCCCTCGTCGCCATCTCCAACGCCCTCACTCCCTCCGTCGACACCATCGCCACCACCGCCTGCGCCGAGCCCGCCACCTCCGACGCCCTCGCTGCCGCCGCCCACGCCGTCGCCGCCGCCACCTTCACCGTCGCCACCACCGCCACCGGTCTGCTCCTCCACGGCCGAGGCCGTGTGCGCCGGCCCCGATGAGCTCTGCTTCTACGATGCCGCGTGCCTCGACGCCAATCACGAGGATCACGCCGGTGGCCTCGGCTGCAACGCCGGCGGTGTCGGGCAGGAGTGCCGCTTCTGCGGCTTTGGCGACTTTGTCGGCTGCCCCGGCGGAACCGTCGTCTCAACGTCGGCCCTCTCGACGGGCGACGCCGACGCCGACCTCGACACGGCGGTGGTCGCGGCGATCGCCTTCGGCGCTGCGTTCGTCGTCATCGCCCTCGCCGTCGGCTGCTACTGTGCCGGCCTCCGCCGCGGCAAGCGCGCCCAGTACCAGGACGACCCGAGGAACAGCTCTTCGGTGGATGCGGCGGCGGCGCGCGGCGTCTGGCCCGAACTGACGACACCCGACACGTCGCAGTCCACCCCGGCCGGCCTCGGCGGCGGCGGCCACGGCCGCGGCAGCAGCGCCCGCGACGCGCCCGAGAACCGCACCCTCTACCCGCTGGCGCGCGCGATGTTCGACCGCTTCGACGGCGATAGCAGCGGCGGCCTCGACGCCTCCGAGCTCGCGGCGCTGTGCGCCGACCTCGGCCACACGCTGAGCGACGAGCAGCTCGCGCTGGCGATGGAGTCGCTCGACGCGACCGGCGACGGCCTCGTCGACTTTGAGGAGTTCTTCGACTGGTTCGAGCTCGGGCTGAGCGCGACCACGCTCGCCGAGGGGCGGCGCAACGCGAGCGAGCGCCACGAGCGGCACGAGACGCACGTGCTCGCCTCAAAGTCGAAGCTCGAGAAGCAGACGAGCGACGCGTCGAGGCTGCAGCAGGAGAGCTACGAGGTGGGGCAGCGCGTGCTCCACGGCAAGCACGGTGCGGGCACCGTCGTCGAGCTGATGGAGGACGGCCGCACGCACATCCGTTTCGACAACGGCGAGGATCACCGCTACGCAAAGGACTCGCTGCACAAGATCACTCCGCTCGACGAGCAAGCGGCGCTCGAGTGGCTCGGAGAGGCGAGCTGCTGCGGCGGCGGCGCCGGCGAGGAGAGCACCGAAGGAGCTCGCGCCGAGGGCTCGTCGTCGTCGCAGCGGCCGCTGGGGGGGTGCGGCGCCCAGTCGTCGCGGCGCGGCCGCAGCAACACCCGCGGCAGGGAGCGGCACCGCAACTCTGAGCGAGAGGAGATGGAGGCGATCGAGGCGTCGCTCGAGGCGGACGCGTCGGCCAAGCGCGGCCGCCGCTGCTCGATCTCGCTCAAGGATCGTCCCGAGCGAGAGACGAGTCGCCGCCGTGCCGGCGCCGGCGCCGGCGCCACCGCCTCGCCGCGGGGCAACTTCGACTCGTCGGCGCTCGCGGCCGCGTTGAGCGGTCTGTCGGCGGAGGCGTCGTCGGCGGGGCCACCGGGCCACGCGGCGCATGCGGCGGAGCACACGGTCGAGCACGCCGCACACGCCGCCTCGCACGCCGTCGGCCATGCGGCGCACTCGGCGGCGCACGCCATCGCTTCCCACGTGCACCGCCCGCACTTTGGCCAGCATCACTCCGGCGAGGACGCGGCAGCGGCGGCGGCGGCAGCGGCAGCGGCAGCGGCAGCGGCAGCGGCGGAGGGGAGCCGCTTCTCGGCTGACGAGGAGAGCCGTCCGTCGGCCGCGGCCGCCAACTCGGCGACTGCGGCGGCCGAGGCGCAGGCACAGGTCGAGGCCGACCCGTCGCGCCGTCGCCCCTTCACCGGCTACGGCGGCGCCGCCGCCGCTGCCTCGCAGCACGGTGCTGCCACGCGCCGCTGCAGCGCCTCGGACGCGCCCATCTCGGCGGTGCGCTTCAGCGTCAGCTCCGACGGCGGCTTATCCACCTCGTCGCAGTCGCAGTTGCAGTCGCAGCCGCAGCAGCGCTCGACGCGCCGTCGCAGCTGCGCTGCCGACGGCGCGGCCGACTCGCGCCGCGAGCCGGCGCAGCTGCAGCGCGACACGCTGCAGACCAAGTCGTTCCGCAAGCTCGTCGTGCCCAACGCGCTTCCCGCGCCGACCGGCTCGTCCGATTCAATCACTCGCAACTCGGAGCCGACGCCCACGACGCCCCGCAGTGTCCAGTTCCTCTAATCGTCCATCCGATCACAGTTCTGTCACCTATCGTCACTACCCATATTGTCTGGTAATTCCAGTACTCCATGTGTCTAGCGTCTAGGGATCATAAGTACGCCATGTGTTAGCCATGTGTCTCGAATAATTGACTGGAAATTTTCAAACCCTAAAACTCAACCTGGATGCAGCGCCTGCAACGAGTAGGTGCCGCCCCCTGGCCGCCCCGGCCGTGCAAGCTTCTCCCTCTCGGCCATCTCCTCCTCGAGACGCTGCTGCGCGAGCCGCTCGTCGTCGTCGTCGTCGCCGTTGACGCCGCCCACCGTGCCGCTCGGCCTTCGCAGGCCTTGCAGGAAGGCATCGGCGTCGCGTGCAGCGCGCGTCTCGGCATTCTCCGGGAAGAATTGGGCCGACACGGCGCCGCTGGAGGCGGCGGCCGCCGCCCTGTCCGACGCGGCGGCGGCGATCGCTGCCTCGACCTCGGCGGCCGAGGGGCGGTCGGCAGGTACGCCCACGTGCAGAAACTTGCACTTGGCGCCGCGCTTGCAGAAGCCGTCGCGCGCAAAGAATGTGCACTCGGGCGTGTCGGGCGGCGCGCGCGACGCGGCGGCGGTGGCGTCGCGAAAGCGTCTCACCTCGGCGCTCGACACCTCGTGAACGTCGATGAGACCTCCTTCGACGTTCTGCCCGGTGGTGCTGGTGGCGGCAGCGGCTGCTGTGCGCACTCGATACCGCGCGACCTCGTAGCCCTTGTGCGTCACGCCGACGACCGCGACCGCGCGCCACTTGCCACCGATGCTCGCCTCGCACGCGTCGTGCACGGCGAGCGTCCGCCACAACGGCGCGTCGGCGTCCGCGCTGCTAGCGCCGCCAGCCTCGGATGCGTCTGCGCCGTCCGCAGCTCCTGTACTCGCACCACCCTCACGGCCGTCGAGGGCTCGGTGGCGCTTGCCATCATCCTGACCTCGGCCGCTTTCGACCTTGCGGCGACGCACGGAAGTGGGCACGAGGCCGGCGAAGCGTGAAGCAGCGCTTGCGGCAGAGCTTGCGGGCGCGGCGGCGAGCGCCTCCTCGCCTGGGCCAAGGGCAGCCTGGCTCATGGTGGTGCGCAGCTCGTGGAAGCTTCGCGGCGGCGGTGGCGGCGGCGGTTCGCTCTCAGCCTCAGTTCTGGCTGGCGCGGGGTCTGCTGCCGGCGCAGCGAACGCAGGCGTGAGGAAGGCACTCGCGGTGGCGGTGGGCGCTCTGTCCCAGACGGAGCGAACCGCGCCACTGGGTCTCGTTGGCGCCAGCATCATTGAGCCGGGTCGCTTCAGCCCGGACCTGGCCGATGCAGCCTCCGGCGGTGGCGCCAAGCCCCAGCGGTCGGCGGCAGCCTGGACCGTCTGGGCCGAGACGACCTGCGGCGCGTCCTCGGCAGAGCCGCCGATCAGCCCGGCGAGTCGCTGCGCCGCAGGGCTTGGTCGCTGCAGCTTGGCCCGGACGCTCGAGGCGATGTCCAGTGGGCGCTTCTCCGCCATGGCTCGTTTGCGCTGCCGCCTCCGCACTACTTTAGAAACTCAGTTGTGCATGCAAACTATGCAAGATTTAACAACAGCGTTAAACCGTTAAACCGCAAGATGCTGACTGACTGAAGTTTTTTTTATTACGCACACCGTCACCACACGGGACACCAGCACTGGGTCAGTAGCCTAGGGCGCATCCCGCGCCGGCCGCGCGCATCCTACCGGCTGATGACACCGGCGGACTTCGGTTGGGAGGATCTGGGCTCCTCCCGGGCCCTCGCAGCGCCCGGTGCGGCCGAGGCATTCTCTCCGGTCTTCGGGCCAATTTTCCTACTACGTAGGGCGGATGGGGTGGTGCCGAGCAGAAAATATCTGTATTCCTTCCGACCCCTCCCAAACTTCAATTCAGGTGAAAACAA
>Ga0209713_10002142_pt1 | contig 12167 bp, 1 predicted proteins | sample ArcOceMetagenome_3_FD_187444 | JGI IMG/M metagenome (GOLD analysis project Ga0209713, IMG submission 187444) | Marine eukaryotic phytoplankton communities from Arctic Ocean - Arctic Ocean- Svalbard ARC20M Metagenome (SPAdes) (version 2) | ecosystem: Environmental > Aquatic > Marine > Oceanic...
CCTCTTTTCCTCGTTGACCTAGCAAACGGAACTGGCACTGGTGCGGTATTCTCTTTCTCCTCCCCTCCCTCCTCTTTCATCACGACCGTCCTTCAGTACTTTGACAAGTCTCTTATCTCGATTCAGAAGCTCATCCGTGTCGAGCGCAAGGTCATGAAGAACCTTTTCTGGTCCCGCGACCCTATCATGAATGCCGTTCACCCTTCGGAGGAATGGGTCGTCTCGTACAGGTACCAGATCGAGTCTGAAATGCAAAAGGCTGCCAAACTCCTCGATGAGTACCTCAAGCTTTACGATCCTCTGCTTCCCTTCCTGCAGCAGGACTCCGAGAAGTATCTTCAGGAGATCGAGATCAAGTACGGCGGACTCATCCCCGAGGACGCCGACGAGGACGACCATAACGAGGAGCCTGACATCGACGTTGCGGCCATCAAGAGTCTGTCCCTTTCCCACTTGGAGAAGAGGGCGGAGATCGAAGCGTCCATCCCAGTCGTGATAAACATCGGGATCTTTTCAGTGTCGTGTAACAAGGTCCGCGAGGAATTGATCTTCAAGCACACCAAGCTCGCCGACGATCTCTTGCAGATGGCTTGCAAGGTGACCGTCGCTTACTCCAACGAGACGGACCGCCAGTTCGACGATATGATGGCCACGCTCAGGCGCGGAACCACCGACATCGAGGCTGTGGATGAGCTCAAGGCCTACATGAGTACCGTTCCCAACTTGGTCAAGGCCCTCGAGCCCAGGATCGCAACCAACCTCGAGTTCTACGATGTTCTCGAGGGAGTCTACTTCAAGTTGACCGAGCCTGACTTCCAACTCAGGTGGCAGGTCTTTAGTTGGCCGAAAAAGATATACGACAAGATCGACCAGCTTGAGGGCCAGCTCGAGGGCAAGACCCAGGATCTCATGGGTGACATGAGGGAAGAGCAGGACGCGTTCATGGAGAAGCTCAAGGGTATTGAGGAGCAGGTTAACAGTCTCAAGAATTTCACCGATATCGCCAGGGTCGACCAGGTCACCACTCACGTCAAGAAATTGAAGAAAGATTTGACCCAGGCCAGCGAAGAGGCGCGCCTCTTCAACTCTCGCGAGGCGCTCTTTGGCGTGGACATACGCGAATACGTTGAATTGGCCGAGATTCAAAAGTCCTTTGAACCTTATTACGACCTTTGGCTAACTGTCGACGAATGGCAGAAGAAGCTCAAACATTACAAGGAGTCACCATTTCTCAGCCTCGACGCAGAGGCGATCGAGAAACACGTTGACAAGTCCTCCCGCACTCTCACCAAGAATGTCAAGTTCTTCGAGAAGAACAGCCTCAATGGCTGCCTTGAGATTGCCAAGCAGGTCAAAGCATCGGTCTTCGAGTTCAAGCCCACAGTACCCATCATTGTGGCACTTTGCAACAAGGGCATGAGGGACCGCCATTGGGAAGACGTCATAAAGACGTGCGATAACATGCCTTCGTCCTTCAGGATTGACGAGACCCTCACCTACAATTCCATTATGGAAACTGATATTCCCACCCACATCGACTCCGTCACCAAGATTTCAGAGAAGGCGGGCAAGGAATTCAACATAGAACAAGCCCTTGATAAAATGGTCGAACAGTGGAAGCCTGTCCACCTCTTTGTCGACCCCTACAGGGAGACTGGAACTTCCATCCTTAAGGGGGCCGATGAGTACATGGCGCTCCTTGACGAGCACATCACAATGACTCAGGCCATGACATTCTCTGCCTTTAAGGGGCCTTTCGAGGAGCGCATTGAGGAATGGAACGAGACCCTTCAGATCGTCTCAGAGATTGTCGACGAGTGGCTCGCCGTCCAGAGGAACTGGCTTTACTTACAACCTATCTTCGACTCGGCCGACATTAACAAGCAACTTCCTATCGAGGGAAAGCGTTTCAACACAGTCGACAAGCACTGGAGGCAGACAATGGTTGCTGCTTCTACGGGGGCCGAAGGAGCTCTTTGCATTGAGTTCTGCAATGACAAGAAGCTCCTGGAAAAGTTCAGGGAGTCCTGCAAGTACCTTGATATGGTGCAGAAGGGACTTTCAGACTACCTTGAGACTAAAAGAGCTGGGTTCTCCCGCTTCTACTTCCTTTCTAACGATGAGCTTTTGGAGATCCTCTCGGAGTCCAAGGACCCTCTGAGGGTCCAGCCTCACCTGAAGAAGTGCTTCGAAGGAATCAAGTCCGTCGAGTTCCACGACGACCTCACTATCCACAAGATGAAATCTAGCGAGGGGGAGGTCGTGCCTTGGGAAACGCCTGTCGACCCTAAAAGCAAAAACATTGAGAACTGGATGGTTGAAGTTACCGACGCCATGCTCGAGGCTATCCGCATGCAGTTCCTCCTTGCCATAGAAAACTACACAGAGGTTCCGCGTACTGAGTGGATGCAGAACTGGCCAGGCCAAATTGTGCTCAACGCAAGTCAGGTGCACTGGACAAGAGAAACCGAGGAAGCCCTCAACGAGAAGGGTAACCAAGGAATTGTCGAGTACTACGAGCAGCTCAAGCAGCAGCTGAACGACATGGTGTTCTTGATCCGTGGAAACTTGAGCAAGATGGCCAGGGTAACGATTGGCGCCTTGGCTGTCATTGACGTGCACGCCAGGGACGTGATGAGGAAGATGGCCTTGGACAACGGGGTCAGCAGCTCCAAGGACTTCGACTGGGTCAGCCAAATGCGTTTCTACTGGACTGGTGACAGGGACAAGGGCAACGTGAGGGTTGAGATGGTCAGCAGCAACAGGGCCTACGGGTACGAATACCTCGGAAACAGTTTCAGGCTTGTCATAACGCCATTGACAGACAAGTGCTACCTGACCCTCATGGGCGCGCTGCAGATGATCCTTGGGGGCGCCCCAGCTGGGCCTGCTGGAACTGGAAAAACGGAGACGACCAAGGATCTCGCCAAGGCTCTTGCTAAGCAATGCGTCGTCTTCAACTGCAGTGACGGTCTGGACTTCAGGGCTATGGGCAAGTTCTTCAAGGGTCTCGCGAGTAGTGGAGCCTGGGCCTGTTTCGACGAGTTCAACCGCATCAACATTGAGGTTTTGAGTGTTATCGCCCAGCAGATTATGACGCTGCAGCAGGCGGTGCAAGGAAACGTCCCCAGGATTATCTTCGAGGACACCGACATCAAGGTCGACCCCGAGTTCTCCGTCTACATTACTATGAACCCCGGATATGCCGGCAGGAGTACCCTCCCTGACAACCTCGAGGCGTTGTTCAGGCCCGTTGCGATGATGGTCCCAGACTACGCTTTGATCGGCGAGATCATGCTCTTCAGTTACGGTTACCTTGAGAACAGAGTTTGTGCGCAGAAGATGGTTGCGACCTTCCGCCTGTGCTCAGAGCAGCTGAGTTCGCAGGATCACTACGACTACGGTATGAGAGCCGTGAAGACCGTGATCACGGCTGCTGGTAACTTGAAGATGAAGTCACCGGAAGAGAAGGAAGAGGCGCTCCTGAGGCGCGCCCTCGAGGACGTCAACGTCCCCAAATTTTTGGCTCACGATCTTCCCCTGTTTTGGGGCATCCTGTCCGATCTCTTCCCTGGGATCGAGCGCCCCGCCTTTGACTACGGTCCTTTGATGACCTGCATCAAGAGGGGCTGCGAGGCAAAGAACCTCCAGGCGGTCCCCATCTTTATTAGAAAGAACATCGAGCTTTACGAAATGATTTGCGTCAGGCACGGTCTCATGGTCGTAGGCCCTACCGGAGGAGGCAAAAGTAGCTGTATCAGGACCCTCCAAATAGCCCTGGGCGAACTAAAGAGCTGCGGACTGGAGGGTGAGAAGTACGAGACTAGTGAGATTTATCACTTGAACCCTAAGGCCATTACCATGGGTCAGCTCTACGGAGAGTTCGATGCCAACACCCACGAGTGGAGGGACGGAATTGTGCCGACAATCGTGAGGAATTGTGCGAAGGACACTAGTACTAACAATAAGTGGGTGCTCTTCGACGGACCGGTTGATGCCATCTGGATTGAGAGTATGAATACCGTCTTGGACGACAACAAGAAGCTCTGCCTAATCAGTGGCGAGATCATCTCCCTTAGCGAGGAGATGACCATGATGTTCGAGCCTGAAGATTTGGCCGTCGCATCGCCCGCGACCGTGTCTCGCTGCGGCATGATTTACATGGAGCCAAAGTCCCTCGGCTTCTCCCCCCTCGTTGAGAGCTGGCTCAAAAACCTGCCTAAATGCATGCAGAAAGCCAAGTTCACGATTAAGCTCACGGTTCTTTGTGACACCTACATCCTTTCTGGAATTCAGATGATGAGGAGGAACTGCGAAGAGCCTTTGCCTTCAACAGACAACAACCTCGCCGTTTCCTTGATGAACATTCTCGACTGCTACTTCAACGAGTACATTGAGAAGGAGGGCGAGGAACCTCCTAGCAAGGAGAGTGTTGAAACCCTCTACAATGGGCTCGAGGGTCTTTTCTTGTTTGCGTACGTCTGGAGTGTGTGCTGTACTGGTAACTCCAAAGCCAGGAGCTTCATGGACGGATTCCTTAGGAGTGAAACATCAGCTCACGACTGCAAGACACCATTCCCGGAGGAGGGCGCAATCTTTGACTACCTGTACGACTACAAGGGAGAGCACACTGAAGACAACAAGCCGGGGTGGTTTGAGTGGATGAAGACCCAGACCGAGTACATATTCGATAGCAAGCTAGAATTCAGTGATCTCATCATCCCTACTCTCGACTCTATGAGGAACACATACCTCTTGGATCAGCTCGTTAGGAACTCCAAGGGCTGCATGATGACCGGACCCACAGGAACCGGAAAGAGTGTTAACATCAACAGGCACCTTCAATTTGGGCTTCCCGACAAGTATGTCCCTCTTCCAATCATGTTCAGTGCTCAGACGAGCCAGAACGCCACTCAGGACATGATTGATAACAAGTGCGACAAGAGAAGGAAGGGAGTCTTCGGACCCCCTGCTGGTAAGGAGTTCGTGATCTTCGTCGATGACGTCAATATGCCCCAGAAGGAGGAGTATGGTGCGCAGCCCCCCATCGAAATATTGAGGCAATGGTTTGACAACGGTGGATGGTATGACAGAAAGGCCCTTACCTTCAGGAAGATTATTGACTGCATTTACGTCCTCGCCTGCGGTCCCCCCGGCGGCGGCAGAAACCACATCACTGCAAGGTACGTCAGGCATTTCAATATTATCGGATACACGGCCATGCAGGATAGCTCCATGGCCCTCATCTTTGGAACTATCTTGTCGAACTTCCTCAGCACCTTCGACGAAAAGCTGAGGCCCTTCAGCGAACCTATCGTCAACAGTACCATCAACATTTACAACATCATTTTGGAGGACCTACGTCCTACCCCGGCCAAGCCTCATTACACGTACAACCTTCGTGATTTGAGCAAGGTGTTCCAAGGCATACTCATGATGAACACAAGGAAGGTGTCCACTAATGAGGATTTGGCGAGAATGTGGGTTCACGAGAACAGGAGGGTTTTCGCGGACAGGCTAATTAATAAGACCGACACCAGTTGGTTCGACGGGCTACTGAAGGAGCAAATGGACAAAAACTTGGAGGGCATGGACTGGGACCCAATGGTAACAAAGACAGAAATTGTTTGCGGCGACTACATGGTCCCCGGTGCCGACCCCAAGGTATACGAGGAGATAAAGGACCTTTCCCAGCTTCAGCCTACGATCGAAGAGTATCTTGGCGAGTACAACGCCGAGAGCAAGCAGCCCATGAACCTTGTCATGTTCATGGATGCCATCGGACACGTGAGCAGAATCAGCAGGGTCATTAGGCAGCCGCAGGGTAACGCGCTCTTGTTGGGCGTTGGAGGTAGCGGTAGGCAGAGTATGAGCAGGATGGCCACCTTCATCGCCGACTATCAACTGACCACTATCGAAATCAGCAAGGGCTACGGGCTTACTGAGTGGAGGGAAAACATCAGGGAGTGCCTTCTCACTGCAGGTGTGGACGGCAAGCCAGTCGTATTCCTCTTCAACGACGTTCAGGTCGTCTTCAACCAGATGCTCGAAGATGTCAATAGTATTCTCAACAGTGGTGACGTGCCCAACCTGTACGGACCCGAAGAGATGGAGAAGATCTCAGACGCATGCAAGCCAGAATGTGCGAAGAAGAGGATTCCTCCGACCAAAATGAACATCTTTAGTCAGTACTTGCTCAGGGTGAGGAAGAACATCCACGTCGTCCTTTGTATGAGTCCCTTGGGAGATGCGTTCAGGGAGAGGTTGAGGATGTTCCCCAGCATCGTCAACTGCTGCACGATCGACTGGTTCGCTGAGTGGCCCGACGAAGCTTTGCAATCCGTCGCCATGAGGTCCTTGACCGAAGGCGGCTTCAACCTCGGCGATTCTCTCGAATCGTGCGTTCACTTCTGCAAGGATCTTCATATGGGCGTGTTCGAGAAGAGCAAGGAGTTCTTCGAGACGCTGAGGAGGTACAACTACGTGACCCCCACCTCCTTCTTGGAGGTGCTCAGCACCTACAAGAATGTGCTGAACACCAAGCAGAAGGAAGTAGGAACGTTGAAAAACAGGCTGCAGGTTGGATTGGACAAGCTCTTGAGTACTGCGGAACAGGTAGGAACCTTGCAGGTTCAGCTAAGGGAGATGGAGCCAGTCCTTGTCAAGACACAGGGCGAAGTGGAAGAGATGATCGCACACATTGGGGTCGAGAAGGAGGCAGCCGCCATAACTCAGGAGACCGTAGAGAAGGAAGAGGCCGTGGCGCAGGACAAGGCCGCAGAGACTAAGGCTATCGCCGATGATGCCCAGAGGGACCTTGATGAGGCTTTGCCTGCTCTCGACGAGGCCGTCAAGTGCTTGAAGGAGCTGAAGAAGTCCGACCTTGATGAGGTGAAAAACTTGGGTAAGCCCCCCTCCGGAGTGAAGCTCACAATGGAGGCCGTATGTATCATGTTTGGCGTGAAACCAGAGAAGATCAACGACCCTGATAACCCTGGCAAGAAGATTTTCGACTATTTCGGTGTCAGTAAAAAGACGGTTCTTGCCAATAGCAACAAACTGCTCGAGGATTTGAAGAACTACGACAAGGACAACATCCCCCAGAAGATCATTGAGCAGATCAAGCCTTACGTTAACAATGAGGCTTTCACACCTGACGCGATTAGGAAGGCCAGTAAGGCTTGTACGGCCATGTGTATGTGGGCAAGGGCGATGTACACGTACCACCAGGTCGTGCTGGTCGTGGAACCTAAGAAGAAGCTCCTGGCCGAGGCTCAGGCTAGTTTGGCCATAACCATGGGCAAGCTGAAGGAGGCCCAAGACTCCCTGCAGGTGGTCAAGGATAAGATCGCCAGTCTAGAAGCCGACTTGAAAACGAACGTTGACAAGAAACAGAAGCTCGCCGACGATGTCGAGGAGTGCGGCCAGAGGCTTATCAGGGCTGAGAAGCTCATTGGAGGCCTCGGTGGGGAGAGGACTAGGTGGACGGAGAGTTGTGCGGAGCTCGAGAGTAGCTACGACAAGCTCGTCGGGGACTGCTTGGTCAGCGCCGGTGCCATCGCTTACAGCGGGCCCTTCACGCCTGACTTCAGGAAGCAGCTCAACGAGCAGTGGAGGCAGAGATTGATTGACCTCAAGATCCCCCACTCTGACGATTGCGACATTCAGAAGACGCTGGCCAAGCCTGTGGAGATCAGGGCCTGGATGCTCGCTGGGCTCCCTAGTGACGCACACAGTGTCCAGAACGGTATCATCCAAAGCAAGGCAAGGAGGTACCCTCTGTTCATTGATCCTCAGGGTCAGGCCAACAAGTTCATCAAGAACATGGGCAACGACCCTCACATGAGCGAGAACGGCCTGGACGTCATCAAGTTGACGGACAAGAACTTTTTGAGGACCTTGGAGAACGGGGTTAGGTTCGGAAGGTGGGTGTTGCTGGAGAACATCGGCGAGGCCCTCGACGCGAGTCTCGAACCCCTGCTTTTGCAGCAGAGGTTCAAGCAGGGCGGAACCGAAATGATCAAGGTCGGAGACGGCACGATCCCTTGGAACGACAGCTTCAAGTTTTTCATGACCACCAAGTTGCCCAACCCTCACTACCCTCCCGAGGTCTGCGTGAAGGTGAGTCTCCTAAACTTCGCCATTACCTTCAGTGGTCTGGAAGACCAGCTCTTGGGAGTGGCCGTTGTTGAGGAGATGCCCGAGATGGAGGAGAAGAAGAATGCCCTCATGATCCAGAACGCTAGGATGAAAAAGGAGCTTCAGGACATCGAGGACACTATCCTGGAGAAGCTCAGTAACGCTACTGGAAACATTCTGGATGACCATGAGCTCATTGAGACCCTTGCGAACAGTAAGAGGACGTCTTCGGACATCAAGGCCAAGGTTGCTGAGGCTGAGGTCACCGAGAATGAGATCGACGCCAGTAGGGAAGGATACAGGCCCTGCGCGTTCAGGGGAAGTCTGCTGTACTTCTGTATCAATGAGTTGAACATCATTGACCCTATGTACCAGTACAGTTTGCAGTGGTTCACCGGGCTCTTCGTCCAGAGCATCAGGAGCTCCGAGGCGAGCGACAGGCTTGAGGAAAGGCTCGAGATCCTTCAGAACCACTTCACCTACTACTTATACCAGAACATTTGCAGGAGTCTCTTTGAGACTCACAAGCTGTTGTTCAGTTTCCTCTTGACCATCAAGATTATGCAGGGCAACAACCTCGTAGACCCTTTGGAGTGGAGGTTCCTCATTAGCGGCAAGGTGCCCACGAGGGTGGAAATGGAGAACCCTGACCCTAACTGGTTGGACGGGAGGATGTGGACGGAGATCCTCCAGCTTAGCACTCTGCCTGCCTTCGAAGGCTTGGCCGCCGAGGTTGCGGCCGAGAGCGACAAGTGGAGGGAACTCTTCGATGCCCTTGAGCCCGAGAAGATGCCACTCGTTGGAAAGTGGAACAACATCCTCAACGACATGCAGAAAATGTGTGTCCTGAGGACCTTGAGGATTGACAAGCTACCCGAGAGCATCCTCACCTTCGTCGTCAACAAGATGGGCCAAAAGTACGTCGAGCCGCCTCCCTTCAACTTGCCGGCGTGCTTCGCTGATAGTAGCCTTATGACCCCTTTGATCTTCGTCCTGACCAAGGGCAGTGATCCTACGAAGGAGTTTTATCAGTTTGCTCATGAGATGAGGTTCGACAAGAAGGTTAAGGGTCTCAGTCTCGGACAGGGACAGGGCCCCAAGGCGAAGAAGATGATAGAGGAGGCCGCGCAGAAGGGTACCTGGGTTTACCTACAGAACTGCCACTTGTACATCAGTTGGCTCAACACCCTGGAGACCATCACAGAGGAGATTACTCCCGACAAGACCCACAAGGACTTCAGGCTCTGGTTAACCAGTATGCCTTGCCCTCAGTTCCCCGTGAGCATTCTCCAGAACGGCGTCAAGATGACAAACGAGCCCCCCAAGGGTATGAAGGCGAACCTGAGGAATACTTACTTCAAGCTCAACAACGACAGCCTCAACCTCACGAACAAGCCTAGGGAGTACAAAAAGCTGCTGTTCGCACTGAGTTTCTTCCACGCCTGTGCGCAGGAGAGGAGGAAGTTCGGCCCTCTCGGCTGGAACATCCCCTACGAGTTCAACGACACCGACTTGGACATTAGTAAGGGCCAGCTCGCTCTCTTTCTCGACGGATACGACGTGGTTCCCTTCCAGGTGTTGTGCATGCTCACGAGTTACATCAACTACGGAGGTAGGGTCACGGACTACATCGATATCAGGACGATGGATGTCATTATGAGGAGTTTCTACAACCCCGGCGTGCTGGAGGACGGCTACAAGTTCGACCCTGATGGCCTTTACTACAGCATCGGGTTCGATGAGAGCAACCCTCACCAGAGCTACGTCGACTACATCGAGAGCCTGCCCATGAGTGCCGGCCCTGGTGTCCACGGCATGCACGAGAACGCCAACATTAGTTGCGCGAACAGGGAGGCCTTCGAGCTCTTTAACACCATTCTCAGCCTACAGGCGAGAGACACGAGCAAGGGTGGCGTGAGCAGGGAGGAAATCATCTTGCACCAGTGCGAGGTGGTCGAGAAGGACCTTGTGAAAAGGGGCCTCTTCGACACTGAGGCCGTCGGGATGCAGTACCCTGTGGTTTACGAGCAGAGTATGAACACTGTGCTAATCCAGGAGTGCATTCGCTTCAACGGCCTGATCGGGGAGATGGAAACGTCTCTACCTCAGCTCATGAAGGCCCTCAAGGGTCTTGTGGTGATGAGTGGAGAACTTGAGGCCATGGGCAACAGCATCGCTGTCAACCAGGTCCCCAACCAGTGGGCAGATAAGGCCTACCCTAGTCTTCAGCCCCTGGCCGCTTGGAGCGACGACCTGATGGCGAGGTTGGACATGATCCTCACCTGGATTGACGAGGGTGTCCCCAAGGTTTTCTGGATCAGCGGCTTCTACTTCCCTCAGAGTTTCTTGACCGGAAGCAGGCAGAACTACGCGAGGAAGAAGCAGTACGCCATCGACACAATCGACTTTGACTTTGTCGTCAAGAAGGAGAAGTGGCAAGACGTGACGGAGCCCCCCGAGGACGGTGTCTTCATCCGCGGTCTGTACTTGGAGGGCGCCAGGTGGAACGAGGACATAGAGAGCATCGACGACAGCAGGCCGAAGCAGCTGTACACGGAGATGGCCATGATCCACCTTCAACCGGTGAAGGATAGGGTCACCCCCACTGAGGGCATCTACAGGTGCCCCGCCTACAAGATCCTCAGTAGGAGGGGAGTCCTGGCGACGACGGGACACAGTACCAACTTTATCATGTGGATTGAGCTCCCTGCAAAGGGTAAGGTCTACATCAATAACGAAGGGTTGGCAGATAACGAGAAGTGGATCAAGGCCGGAGTGGGCTTGTTCACGAGTTTGACATATTAATTAGCGGGGCGATGAGCTAAGAGAATCGCGGATTGCAAGTGCGGAGCGAGTAAGAGCGAAGCACAAGTGATTGGGCGGCGAGCGAAGCGAATCGGAAAAAGGGTGTACGAAATGAAATACAAATAAACACAGGAGATTACAAATACAAATACACGTGCTATGGGATCTACTCTATGGTGTGGTGGGCCGCCGCTGTCTTTATTCGTCTTCATCATCGTCCTCAGTCTTGAAGAAAGTGTAGCTGAGCGTGACGTCAGTTACCCCACTGAGCTGCTCGTCCTCGTAGAACTCAGGGTCTATGTAGAAGAGCACAGGCATGTCGACGTCCTCACCGGCGAGGAGCCTGGGGGGGGGGGCGAGGAGCGAAGCGACGAGCGTAAGGTTGTTAGTCATAGTGGTATGTTGTTCAAATTTAGGCCTACATTGCCTACCTCTGCTCCTCAAAGCAGAAACACTGGACCTTGTTGAAGTATAGACCGGCCTTGGGGGGATAAACATTGTACGTGGCGACGCCTGTGATAGGGGTCTTGGCCTTATTTCTGCGATAAGCGAAGCGACGAGGAAGGAAGTTGTTAGTTGTGCAGACAAAGTGCTGTATTGCTGTCGCTTCGCTCCAGCCGTCCTTCGCTCCTCATTCCCCCTCACCTGCAGTTGAAAAAGGCGAGGGCCGTTTCACCGCCAACCACCTTGACGGACCGTGTCGACGGCTTGAAGGCAAATGGCGTTGAAGAGGAAACGTTCGAGTCGAACGTGACCGTAATGAGTGGGCCGTTAGGTACGGGTTTGAGCGTCTTCAACCTCTCCTGTTGCTACGATGAGCGAAGCGACGAGTGGAAGGTTGTTAGTTACGCGAGCAGGCGGGGAGGAGCGAAGCGACGACGAAATCGAGCCTCACCTCCTCGTCCGTCCATGTGTGCCCCTGTTTTTTCTTCGAGGCAGGGGCGTTACTCATCTCGTACAACTTTCCCATGAATGCACTCTTCCTGTCCTCCTCGAGCGTGCGGTCGTCGGCGCGCTGGATGGTACCCCCGAAACCCGTCCGCTGACAGAACACCTTGTAAAGGGGAACGGACGCTGTTAGGGAAGGGGAGAGAAAAAAATGTGGGTGAATACCACGAGCGATGGGGATGGGGAGCAGGGGGGGGGTTTAGGGGGATATTTTTAACTCACCGTACGTTCCACCTATTACTCCCACTACTATTGCTATCATGTACATCGCCATG
>Ga0209713_10002144_pt1 | contig 12161 bp, 5 predicted proteins | sample ArcOceMetagenome_3_FD_187444 | JGI IMG/M metagenome (GOLD analysis project Ga0209713, IMG submission 187444) | Marine eukaryotic phytoplankton communities from Arctic Ocean - Arctic Ocean- Svalbard ARC20M Metagenome (SPAdes) (version 2) | ecosystem: Environmental > Aquatic > Marine > Oceanic...
CCATCCCAACCCCACACCCACCCACCCCTGTTGCTCCCCGTGCCCCCTTCTCACCGTCGCCACTGTGTGTGCGTGTGTGGGTGGGTGACCCCTCGCAGCGGCGAGTGGCTCATGCTCGAGCTCGTCGTCTACTGGGACGCTGGCTCGGTGCAAGGGACCTTCCGCTGCGATTCGCCGAGCTGGCTGCCGCCCCTCGTTGACCACTACTCTGCCGTGCTTGGGCAGCTCCTGAAAACGCAGTTCAGTTGATGCGCCACAGCGGCTCCGCTCAGACAGATCAACCTCGCGGCGGCCGTCTGGGCCCTCTGCCGCACGTAGCGTGACAATTTCGAAGCACTTTGAGTCTTCACGGGGATGTCAGACCCTTCTAAAACGCCAAAACTAACGCACGCGAAAACACAGAGCTGGAATCGACGGCGTGGGCCGCGCATTTTGGCCGGCTGCTCATCGCCGAGCGAGCATCTCGACCGCCTTGGCACCCACGGCATCGGCCAGCTTGCGCCCGTCAAAAAAGTCGTTGTCGGGCACGTCAACGAGGGTGCGCTCGCCGCCGGCGACCGCCTGCAGCTGCGAGATGCCGACGCTCGCGCAGCTGAACGTGCCCTCGCCGGAGAAGGCGTACTGCGTCGTTGGGCTGCCGTCGTCGGCATCCTTGGCGGTGAAGCTCAGCGACCACACCAGCGGCAGCGGGTGCTTGTCGAGCTTGAACGCCGGCAGCAGCTTGGGCAGGTCGCTCGCGAGGTTGGCCTCGAGGCCGGCGTACTCCTCGCTGCCCGGCTCGAAGTGGGTCACCTCCGGCCCGGAGCCGGGCACCGCCGGCGCCAGCCACGGCACCGACGCCAGCCCGGTGGTGCCGAGCCTCTGGTGCGTCACCTGCAGCACCGAGTCGGCCGCCATCAGCACCTTGACGAGGCCCTCGTCGCGCCGCTCGAGCAGCCGCTCGTCCGTCAGCGTGCGGCCCTCCTCGAGGTACGAGCCCTGCGACGTCGTCTTCCACATCCCTACGTCGCCACTGTGGCCGCGCATGCAGAACTCGATGAACTGCTTGACGGTCTTCTTCTCGACGTGGCCGTCGTTCCGCTCCACCAGCTTGAGCGTGTCGCCGTCGTCGAGCGTCGCCTCGCCGAGCGCGCCGCAGTAGTCCTTGCCCTCGAGGTGGCACTCCCACACGCCCTCGCCGCGCACCGAGCTCGCGCTCGGCTTGATGACGCGCGGCTGGAAGGCCATCGTCTGCCGGAACTGCGCGTCAAACGTCTCCTCGTCGGCGTACGCAAACGTGTCGGCCAGCCCGCACGCCATCTCCCTCACCGTCACCAGCGCGTCCTTGGCGCCCATCGCCACTTGCACCTCCGGCGCCGTCCAGACCACCTTGCCCTGCGCCGCGAGGCCGTCCATGAACTCGTTGAACTTCTTCTCGTTCTCCGCCGCCGCCGGCCTGTCGTCGGCCGACGGCGCGAGCGATATCATCCCCGGCTCGACGCGGTTGAAGAGCGCGTCGTAGCCCTTGACCTTCTCGACAAACTCGTCGTGCAGCGCGGGCACGTACTTGAGGATATGGCACGCGGCGCCCGCCTTGATGATGCCGTTGGCGAGCGGCACCGAGTCGGGGCGGGTGCCGTCGCGCCCCTTGTCGAGGCCGCCGTGCATGTCCTTTCCGAAGCGCTTCGTGTTGTACTCGACGAGCCCGACCTTGAACTTGGGCTGCTTGGGCGCCGGCTGCAGCTCGTTGTGGCGCGTGCGCAGCTCGGTGACCGCCTGCACCACCTTGCGCCCCATCAGGTCGGTCAGCTTGCAGCCGGCGACGTAGTCGGCGTCGGAGACGTCCGCCAGCTTGGCGCCGACGCCGCTCGGCGCAAACTGCGCGACGCCGACGCACGAGCGGTTGAACTCGCCAAGCGCAAAGTCGGTCGTGCCGTCGTCCTTCTTGCTCGGCGCAAAGTCGACGGTCCACAGCAGCGGCAGCGGCTGCCCCTCGAGCTGCATCAGCTCGCCGAAGCGCTGCTGCGTCCCCCGGCGCAGGGTCTCCTCGAGCGCCGCGTACTCGCGCGCCGTGCCGGGCAGCACCGTCGCGAAGCCGCCGCCGTCGATCTCGCTCCGCTTGCGGATGATCGTCTGCAGCCGATCGCCCACCAACACGGCGCGCACCTCCGCCTCGGCGGGCGGCGGCCGCATCGGCGACGGCCACACCACGCGGCTGCCGCGCCGCTGCTCCGCCATCAGAGCGTCGAAGGCCTCGCGCGTCGCCTCGGGCGCGAGCTGCCCCGGCTCGATGCGCACCACGACCGCGTCGTAGCCGCCGAGCGTCGCGCCAAACTCGTCGTGCTGCGCGGGCACGTACTTGAGGATGTCGCACGCGGCGCCCGCCTTGATGATGCCGTTGGCGAGCGGCACCGAGTCGATGCGGCTCGTGTACTCGACGAGCGCCACCCTGAACTTGTAGCTCGGCGGCGGCGGCTGCACGTCGTCGTGCCGCTCGGTGGCGCGCGCGAGCATCTCGACGGCCTTGGCGCCCATCAGGTCGGTCAGCTTGCACGCCTCGAAGTAGTCGGCGTCCGCCACCTGCGCCAGCGCGCCGTCGCCGCCCGCGACCGCCTGCAGCTCGGAGACGCCGACGCACGCGCAGTTGAACTCGCCGACGGCGTACTCGGTGACGCCGGGCGCGCCGTCCTCCGCGTCCTTCGGGATGAAGTCGGCCGACCAGAGCAGCGGCAGCGGCTGCCCCTCGAGCTGCAGCGCCGTCATCATCGGCGGCACGTTCTTGCGCAGGCTCGCCTCGACGCCGGCGTACTCCTTGCAGCCGGGGATGTAGTGCGTGTCGACGGCCTTGGAGCCGACCGCCGACATGCCCTTGCCGAGCGGCTTCTTGTGCACGATCGACTGCACGCTGTCGCCGACGAGCAGCAGCCGCACCTCGCCCTCCGAGATGCGCGGCAGCAGCCGCTGGTCGACCACGTGGCTGTGCTTCAGGTACGCGCCCGCCGACCTGCTCTGCCACTCGCCCGCCGCGCCGCCCGGCCCGCGCACGCAAAACTCGATGAACTCGCGCACGGTGTGCCGCTCGACGTGGTTGTCGCTCATCTCCATCAGCTTGAGCGTGTCGCCGTCGTCGAGCATCGCCGGCTTGTGCCCGATCTCCAGCGCCGAGCCCGGCTTCGGCTTGGTCGCGTAGCTCTTGCCCTCGAGCCAGCACAGCCACACGCCCTCGCCCGACGAGCCGCGGTTCTGCTTGATGACGCGCGAGCCGCACGCCATCGTCTGGCGGAACTGCGTGCTGAAGGTCTCCTCGTCGTGGTACGCGTACGTGTCGGTCAGCCCGCACGACATCTGCTTGATGTGCACGATCGCGTCCTTCGAGTCCATCTTGCGCTGCACCTCGGGCGACGACCACACGAGCTTGCCGCGCATCAGCTGCTCCGCCATCAGCGCGTCGAAGGCCTCCTGCGTGCCCTCGGGCGTGCCGGAGGAGAGCTGCCCCGCCTCGATGCGCACGATGAAGCCGTGGTACTTGTCGATCGACGCGGCGAACTCGTCGTGCTTCTCCACCGAGTACTTGATCACGTCGCACACGCAGCCCGCCTTGATGACGCCGTTGGCAATCGGAATCGAGTCGATCCGGTGGCCGTCGGTGCCCTTGTCGGGACCGCCGTTTGTAGCACCCGGCACGTTGAACTCGACCACGGCCAGTGAGAATGGCGGTGCTGGCGACGGCAGCAGCTGGTTCGAGCGTTCTGCGCGCGCACGCGTGGGAGGGCTCCGGAGCTCAGCGCTCGCGGCGCGGCAGGGTGGTCTCGGGTCTTTGGGGCAGGAAGAGTGGTCCAGCACGCACCCTTGCCAGCGAGGTTTCTGGCGATGAAACTGAGCGGGTCGGTAGCCTGCGTCTGGATGGCGTCGTTGAGCGCATCCTCGAGGTGCCTGCCCAGGTCGTACTTGCGCAGATACCTGCCGCGGAGCCGTGCAGGCCGGTGAGAACACGGTGGAACGGCAGAGGCCGCACATCACGGCTCGTGCGAACGCAGCTGTGGCGTGTGCTGGCGGCGAGCGCACGATTGGACTTGGTCGGCCGTCACCATCGTCGCCGGGGTCGCGGCCGTCGCTCCGCAAGCCTTGCCGTTTCGCGAGGCCTCCGGGGACGGGAGCGACAACGCCGCAGGAGCGACAGTGAACAGTGAACAGGTTAGACCGCCTAGCAACCACACGGAGACAGAAGACATAGGAGCGACAACGCCGCAAAAGTTCACTGAAAACAGGCCCCCGACCACGCGACCCCACCTAATAACTCGACTCGGGCTGACCTCAAACGGTCGCGCTCCAAATCACTCGAAGATTCCCTGCTGACGACCTGCTGTGCTAAAGCCAGCGAGTGGAGGGAGGACGCCGCGCGGCTGTCGTCAGCCCGCGTCCGCGTCCACGTCCGCCTCTCCCGCGCCTCTCCTGTCCCTCGCCAGGGCGCTCAATCGTGGTGGTGGTGGTGGTCGTGGTGCGGGTTGCCGACGGCCAGCAGGTTGACGTAGGTGATGCGCATGCACTCCCAGTACGAGCGCACGTCGTACTCGACGCCGTGCTTGGCGAAGAGCGCCTGGACGCGCGGCGCGATCTTGGGGTGGTTGTACTGCGGCATCGAGGGGAAGAGGTGGTGCTCGATCTGGAAGTTGAGGTAGGCCATCCACCAGTTGCACCACCAGCTCGGCGTGCAGTTGGTCGTGTGGTTGGCCGAGTAGAGCGCCCACGAGAGGTTCTTGCCCTTGGGCACGACGTCCTTGTGCGTGTGGCTCACCGCAAAGTTGGTGAAGATGTACGTCGAGCCGATCGCCAGGTAGACGCCGTACAGCGCGAGCGAGCCGCCGAGGCCCATGTAGCCGAAGCACGAGTACCAGCCGGCGTAGCGCGCCGCCATCCAGAAGAGCTCAGTGTAGTTGCCGACGCGCAGCGCGTGCTTGGGGTGCAGCACGAACTGCCAGCCGAAGGCGACGAGCGTCGTGATGACGCCGAAGAAGAAGAGCGGCGCCTGCCACGCCATCCACAGCTTCGAGCCCTTCTTGCCGATGATGCGGTGGAAGGCGACCAGGGGCAGCGTCTGCAGGTCGGGGTCGGCGCCGAGCTTCTGCGGCGTCGTGTGGTGCTTGTTGTGCTGGTTGCGCCAGTAGCAGCCCGACATGCCGCAGCCGAGGCCGTACGTGACCATCTGCAGGTGGCGGTCGATGGTGATGTTGCCCGTCAGCGAGTAGTGGCCGCCCTCGTGCATCAGCCAGCCGCACCGCCCCTGGGCGACACCGGCAACGAGGCAGCCGGCCCACCACCAGCCGCTCCAGATCAGCGAGAAGCCGACGTAGTACAGGACGAGCACCTCGATGAACCGGTACACCACGTGCGTCGGGTTGGGCTCGAAGTAGCCCTCGGCGAGCAGCTCCGACCGGAGCACCTCGAAGTCGCGCGAGAGGGCGTCGTCAGCGGCGTCGGCCGAGGAGACCTCGCGCGAGGGCAGCGAGCGCAGCATCTTGTTGGCCTTGGCGCTACGCACGTGGAACGCGCGGAACGCGTCGGACGCGTCCGTGCCGAGCTGGAACTTGATGACTGAGCCGCCAGGGTGCCGCTTGATGAAGCCGCTCACGTCGTAGACGCGCCCCTCGATGATGAACTCCTTCGAGGCGTCGAGCGAGGCGATCGTGCGGTCCATCGCCTCGGAGCGCGAGTGGTTCACCGCGCCATAGTACTCGGTCTCCTCACGCTCGGGCTTTGCGGTAGCCATGATGCAGGTGCGCAGGAGCTAGCGAATCAGGCGCACGGCGATCGCTTCGGCGATTTCCGCGGGAGCCGTGGTACATCACCGCAAGCAAGCCCAGGTGGAGACTCATCTTCTCGGTCTTACGCCGCGGAAGGATTGGGCCGCGTACATCTCTTGCAACCACACCGCTATCCGAGTGCAGCAGCGCCATTAGCGATTGAGCGTTGGCGGACGTCTGGGGGACACAGAGATCGTGCGCGCGTGCATCAGCGTCGAGGTAGAGTGCCGCTGCTGGGTCAAGAGTTCGTTCGCCGTGAAACGGACTCCGCTGCCAGGGCCGCAGCCACCAGCCAGGCGATGAGCGACGCGGTGCGCTTCCCTCCGATCTACCCGGTCGGCGCCACCTCGCCGCGGCGGCTGATGGTGCCGCGTCCCATGCACGCGGCGCCGCCCGCCCGGCCGGCCTACTTCTCGGCGGCGACCAACCCGAGCCAGCAGCTGCGCGGCAACGGGCGCAGCCTCGACTTCTCGCGCGAGTTCATGCGCAAGACGGCGGGCGAGCCCGTCGTCGTGCTCCACTACGTCGACGCCAGCCTCGACAAGGCGACGCTCGACCGCGAGCTGGCGCCCGCCCGCGAGGCCAAAGCGGAGCTCAAGGTGCAGCGCCGCGCGGAGACGGTGGCGCGCGCGCAGCAGCGGCAGCAGCGCGAGGCGCAGCGCAAGAGCAGGCGGTCGGTGCGCAGGCGCGGCAAGGAGGAGCAGGCGCGCGCCGACCAGCGCCAGGCGGCGGTCGTCGTGCAGAAGGTGTGGCGCAAGCACCTCGCGGCGCCGAGCGTCGCCAACGACGGCTCGCGCGTGCTGAGCGCGGCGGAGCAGGAGGCGGCGCTGCGCGACCAGCTGTACGAGTCGAGCCTCGCGCTCATCCAGGCGTGGGCGTGCCGGTGCATCGCGCGCAAGCGCGCCGAGCGCGCGCGGCGAGAGGCGCGCGACGAGCTGCTCGACGAGGCGTGCGTCCTCATCCAGTGCTACGCGCGGCGGCGGCGCGCCTTCCTGCGCGTGCGCGCGCTCGCGGCGTACAGGCGGATCGAGAGCGACATGGACGCGCTCACCGCCGCGTGGCAGCCGCGGCTGCGCGAGCAGGCGGCGACGACCATCTGCGCGGCGTGCCGCGGCTCGATCGCGCGCCGCAACGTCGCCAAGCAGAAGCGGCTCGGCGTCATGTTCAACGACATGCGCGCGACCAAGGCGGCGCTGCGCATCCAGACCATGTACCGCGGCAAGGTGGCGCGCGACAAGCGCAGGCGGAAGCGAAAAGAGAAGAACAGCCGCGCGAGGCCGCAGGAGCGCGGCGCGCGCCCCAACCTGGCACGCCGCGGCTCCAAGGCCGGACCACCGGAGTCGGCCGCGCCCGCGGCGTCCAACCCGCCGCCGCCCGCCCCGGGCACGTGGCAAGCGACGCCGCCGCCGCCGTTGCCCGGCGGCGGCGGCGGCGCGTCCTCCGCGGCAAACCCGCGCAAGAAGAAGCTCGCGAGCACCTGAGGAGGGTGTTATTCGTGGTTCGTGGTTGTGTTATTTCATTTATACATGTTTCTTCCTTTTTCTCTCAGGTTTCCCCCCTGGTTTCTGCGACGTTATCTCCTGACCAGACACGGGCCAGACACAGTAGACAGAGTAAACGCGGACACAGCTCATGAGCTCCCCTAACACTAAAAACGATTACTCACGCTCGTACCAGCCCCACGTCCGCCCACACGCAAGCATCGTGCCGAAGGCGACGGCGAGCGCGGTCCACGCGCCAAGCCGCCGGCGGCGCGGCGGCGCGGCCGAGAAGCATATGGCATGGTCCTGCTCGCGCACGACCCGCAGGCCGACGGCGTTGCACAGCTGGAGGCCGTCGCTGAACAGCAGGTCGACGCGGCGGCCACCATTGGAGCCGTACAGCGCGGACGCGCACTTGCTGTACATGTGGTGGCACACGCTCTCGCAGACGCGCATCACCGGCATGGTGAACTCGCCCACCCGCTCGGAGACGAAGAGCTCCGACTGGTGAGGAGAGCACGGGCTGCACATGAGCATGTGCAGCACGTCGCGGCAGCCTCTGCTGCTCTGCCCGAGGCTGACCTCGGGCACCTGGTGCGAGATTCGCAGCGTGTCCTCGGCGCTGCAGCACGTGCTGTCGCGGTACCAGGTACAGTTGACAGCGGCCGTATCGAGAGGCATCGGTGCTGGCAGGCCGGTCCACATGCTCTGGCCGTCGCGCAGCTGGACCCTCGAGAGCGGGCAGGAGTGTTTGGCGTGAGTTGGAGTGGCGGAGGAGAGGAGGAGCAGCGGGAGTGAGTAGTGACGGACCGTCATCGCCGCGGAAGCGCCTCGTGAGCAGCGGAAGCGACTGGTGAGCACCGGAAGCCAGCCAGCACGGCGCGTTTGCAATCCCGCGAATGGGAAACTCGTCGAAGGCCACGCTTCGGCACTCTCGACCGCCACTACTACCACTGCGTCCAGATGGCACTGCGTCCAGGAGTGACACCGGCGCTCGATGCACATGTCTCCTGCAGCAACACAGAAGCAAGTCGCACATGAGCGTCTGGGAGACACTCGACCGCCACACCGACGCCACCAAGGTCGCTGAGGCTCTGGAGAAGGCGGGCGTGCCGCCGCCGCAGCAGGCGGAGCGGTCCATCACGGAGCAGCGTGCGTTGGCGTGGGAGATGTTCTTTGCCACTGGCTCTGATGCCAGTGACGATGACTCGACGCAGTACCGGATAGCCGGTGACCCCATCACGCCTGGCGCCGCCCTGGATGCGGTCGCGGCGCTGCGCGAGGGCTCCGAGCTTCACGTAGACAGCCTGCTGAAGGTCCTAAAGGCTGGTGCGCGAGCGCTGACGGCCGAGCCGAGCGTCTTGGACCTTGCCGCCGCGTCCGACGTGTACGTGGTAGGCGACCTGCACGGCAGCATGCCGTCGCTCGCCGAGGCGGTCGAGCTCTGCGGCCCAATGGGAGACGGGCGCTGCGTCGTGTTCAATGGTGACTTCGTCGATCGAGGCTCGCACTCGACGGAGGTGCTGGCGTCGGTGCTGCTGCTGAAGCTCGCGATGCCGACCTCGGCCTACCTCCTGCGAGGCAACCACGAGGACACGCTGCTCTCGGCAGCGTACGGGTTCAAGCAGGAGGTCGAGGACAAGTACAAGCACAGCACGATCTCGCACGAGCAGCTCGGCCCGGGCGACCGCCACCCGCCCGATTCGCTGTGGGGCGCGATCGCGAGTGTGTACGCGGCGCTGCCGATTGCGGCGACGACCGAGTCGGCCCTCATCGTACACGGCGGTCTGCCGTCGGCGGAGATGCGACTCGAGACGTTGCAGCGCCTCTCCGCCGCGGATCGCGCCCTGCCCAGCGTGCTGCCCAGCGCGCGACCGAGCGCTGCGAGTGCCGAGGTGAGGATACGCGAGCGGATGAGCGGCCTGCGCCGCACCGGCAGCGACGTGGGTGCGCGTGGCGAGGGCGACGTGCAAGCTGCCGACTCGACGCATGAGCTCATCCAGGGCCTCGTGTGGTCGGACCCCGACGTGCGGATACGCGGCGTGCGGCGCAACGAGCCTCGCGGCGGCGCGGGCTACCTGTTTGGTCCCGACGTCGCCGAGGAGTGGCTGCGCCGCCACGGCATGCGCGACCTGGTCCGCAGCCATCAGGTCGTCGAGAGAGGATGGGAGAGGCTCGCGTGCGGCGGCGGCGACGGCGACGCGACGGGCGTGTGGACTGTCTTCTCGTCTGCATGCTACCCCAACGGCGAGGGCGACAACATCGGCGCCGTGCTGCGCCTCCGCCCCGGCGCGACGCCCGAGCCCATCGAGTTTCGGCCCGAGGCGGTGAGCGCGTGCGCCTCGGGCGGCCGCGAGGCGGCCGAGCCGCGCGAGGCGACGGCGGAGGCGAGCGAGGTGGCGTCGGTGCGCAGCCTCGGCGAGCTGGTGCTGCGGCGGCGGCACCGGCTGCGCGAGGCCTTCGAGGCCGTCGGCGAGGGCGGCCGCGTGAGTGTCGAGCAGTGGGCGCTCGTGATGGAGCGCGAGCTCGGGCTCGAGCTGCCGTGGCTCGTGCTGCAGCCGGAGCTCGCCGACCGCGTCAAACGCGCGAGCCAGGGCGCCGACGGCACCTACACCATCTCCGAGTCGACCGACATCGACTTCAACCGCTTCCTCGAGCGGTACGCGGTGCAGGCGTCGGAGCGTAGAGCTCGTAGTAAGTAATCAGCATCTATTCTGTCTCTTTCTTCTCGATTTAGACTATTTATGTGATCCTTCTCTTTCATCCGCTTTGGGCGATGTTGCCCCTCTCGTGCATACAATACTTTGGACGCCCATGCCGAAGAGTTCCGGGTCTTGTCCGGTCGTCACGGTCTCGCGCAGCGCCCCCTTACGACAAGCCATGTCTGCCGATGCCTCGCTCGCGTCGCTCCTGAAGCTGTCTACGGGCATGGACGACGTCACTGATCTGCTCGAGGTGCTGGGCGCGCTCGAAGATGCCGACGTCACGATGTATCTTCAGGCGTTCGTGCCCGACGCCGCCAAGGCCGACGAGGTTGCCGCCAAGGTAGTCGCAGGACGGGCTGCCGAGAAGCAGGCCGCCGCTGCAGCAACATCCACTGAGGCCGCCACGGCAGCAGCTCCGTCGGCCGAGGTGGCACCAGCGGGAACTACGGCCTATCGCAAGTCGGACGCCGCGGAGGAGTTCCTATTCGGTGGCAAGGGCAAGGCTGCCAAGGCCAAAGAGGGACCGGCCCGAGAGGGACCGCCCGTCGTCGGAGGCGCCGCCGCGGTGCCATCACAGCGCAAGAGCAGCAAGAAGCAGCAGCAGGTGGTCACCGCCAAGGGCCTCGATTCGCTCGGCCGCGCGCTCAAGCCGGGACGCCACCTCTGCGACTGCAACGCGCGGAGGCACGACCTGCTGTACAACTGCCTCTCTTGCGGCAAGGTCATCTGTGCGCAGGAGGGTCCCGGCCCGTGCCTCTTCTGTGGCAACGACCCGGACACGGAGAATGGGCATGCCGTCGCGGACGCGGCGACGGCAGCGTCGGCCCAGCTGGCGGCCGAGCGCAAGGAGCGATTGCTCGAGTTTGATCGGACGGCGGCCAAGCGGACGACGGTCATCGACGACCAGGCCGACTACTTTCTGCACGCGTCGGACGACGCGTGGCTCAGCCGCGACGAGCAGCGCGCCGCCGCCGAGAAGGCGCAGCAGCGCGAGGATGAGACGGCGCGGCAGAGGCGCGAGCTCCGCCTCACGCTCGACTTTGAGAACCACAAGGTCGTCCGCGAACGGCCGGGTGGCGCGGCGGAGCCGCCTCGCGCGGTCGAGGAGGAGCCCACGCCGACGGCGGCGGCCGCAACGTCGGTGCCGGGGCCGCCGCTGCCCACCGTCGCGGCGCGCCAGCAGCCGGCGGCTGCCGCCGCCGCCTCTGCCAGCAACGCGCCGCCCGGCCTGGCGGCGCGCGTGCAGGGAGGTCGCGTCGGTGCCGGCGCCGCCGCTGCACCGCAGCGCGTGAGCCTGATCAACCCGACGGTGGCCGATCGGCCCATGTTCAAGCGGAGCGGCGAGGCCGGCGGCGCCTCGGCGTCGGGCGGTGCTGCGCCGAAGCCGAAGCTGTCGGTCAAGGATGCCGAGGAGGCTCTCGCGCAGGGGCTGCGCCACTCGGTGTGCAAGGTGCAACACGACAACCCCTGGTTAGCTAACCTGCTCAACATCGAGGACGAGCAGGGCAGGGGGGCGCTCGAGGTGCTCGCCTCCGATGCGCAGGAGGCGAGGCGCGTGTGGGAGCAGGCCGAGCACGCCGCCGACGGCGGCGACGCGGCGCAGGCGACTGGCGCGATGGCGGCGGGAGGAGCGATGGCGGCGGGAGGAGCGGCCGTCGACGACGACGACGACGACGACGACGACGACGACAGCGGTACGGCGTACTGCCTGTCGATGCACCAGCCGTGGGCGTCGCTGCTTGTGGCGGGCATCAAGCGCGTCGAGGGACGCTCGTGGCCGACGCGCCACCGCGGCCGCCTCTGGATCGCCTCGACGGCGCGCGAGGTGAGCGACCTGGAGGTGGCGCACGTCGAGCAGCAGTACGCTGCGGTGATGGCGATGCAGCAGCAGGAGCACACCTTCCCCGCCTTCCCGACCGAGTACCCCACCTCGGCTCTGCTCGGCTGCGTCACCGTCACCGACTGCCTCGAGCACGACGAGTACGTGTCCGCGCACCCCGACGGCGAGGACAACGAGTGCGCGTACCTCTTCATGTGCAAGCGGCCGCGCACGCTCGCGCTGCCGATGCGCGTCAGCGGAAGCCATAAGATCTGGCCGCTCGACACCGCCGTCGCCGCCTCCGCACGCGCCTCGCTCCGCCCCGCCACCGCCACGTGGGACGCGCGCCCCGCCGCCACCGCCGCCGCCACCGCCG
>Ga0209713_10002147_pt1 | contig 12154 bp, 5 predicted proteins | sample ArcOceMetagenome_3_FD_187444 | JGI IMG/M metagenome (GOLD analysis project Ga0209713, IMG submission 187444) | Marine eukaryotic phytoplankton communities from Arctic Ocean - Arctic Ocean- Svalbard ARC20M Metagenome (SPAdes) (version 2) | ecosystem: Environmental > Aquatic > Marine > Oceanic...
CAATGAGCGCCGGGATGCCATTTGCTCGCGAGAGCGCCGGCTCAAGCAACACGTATATAAGTGACGCGGTCGCGACAGCCAACAGCGAGCGGCGCGGCATCAGCGTCATCGGCCTGGCGGAGCAGCACAAACACCGCAAGCGCCGGACTGCACCATCCACCACGGCAGGCTCCTCGTCCTCGTCCTCCTCAGCCGTCAGCGCTGAGGTGAGCGAGAAGTCGGCGGCGTGTGCTCTCGCCGAGCGCATGCGCACGGCCATGCGGCCCTCCGATGTGCCTGGAGCAGGACACACCACCGTACCAGACGCTACCCCACCGCCAACCTTACTGCAGGCGCGCAAGGAATCGCAGCTGCACTTCCACGAACGCCCCTTGTGGCCGCAAGCATCAGAAGCGGATCATGCAGAAGAGCAAACTCCGCTGCAGTCACATCGTGAGCCACGCGACCTGCTGCCCGTGGGCTGCGACGTGGTGCACGCCAAGCGTGGCGCCGGAAGAGTGATTGATGTCTCGCCCGACGGCGGTCGCGTCGTCAAGTTCGTCGGGAGCGGCCCGCGAGGCGACGAGGTCCACAAGTACCTGCCAGGCTCCTGGCACAGACTGACGACGCCGGCGATCGAGCTACTGCAGAGGAGCAGCGCCGAAATCGACTGGCTCGGCCTCTCCAAAGTAGAGGCACCGCCGCCGGCCTCTCAACTCACCGAGATCAGCTTTTCGTTGGACAAGAAGCGCTCGAGCACCTCTCAGCGCTGGAGCATCTCTGTGGATCAGCAGCAGCTGCTCAAGGGTGACCTCGTTCGCGTCGAGCTGGACGACGAGGCTGCACCGAACAAGAAGAAGAAGGACAAGCCAGTTGGTCTCGTGGTTGGCAAGCAGCAAGGCATGGTCTCCGTTCGTCTCGATGGCAAAGGTCGCACGCTCCACTTCTCGCCGTCTCAGCTGGTCAAGTACCCACAGCTCTCGGATCTGGGTGTTTCGCTGGCATGCCTTCGCTCGTTCATCGCCACGCACAAGAGCCTGATTCGTGGCCTCAGCGCCGACGCGGTTCGACAGCATCTGCTGATACCGCTCGCCAAGAGCTGCCAGTCCTCGCTCGCCGATGCCATTCAAAGGAGTGGCAACCTGCCGACAGGCGATACGCAACCCCAATTCGTAGGCACGGCCAACGTGTACGTGAGCTTTTCCGGTGAGACCAATTTTGAGGCGCTGATCGACGGGCTCGAAGAATTCGAGGCAGCGCGCAAGGCCGACGACAAGCCAGCCACACTCTACTGGTTCAGCCCGTTCTCGTATGACCCAGCAGCCGAGACTCTCGAGACGATGCCGACGCTGTGGATCCGGAGGGTGTTCAAGCGGCACATCGATGCCATCGGGCACACGTGCATAGTGGCCTCATACTGGCAGGAGCCACTTGCGCTCTCGGACCCATGGTGCATTCTGGAGACGCTCTCGACGGCCGCGTCGGATGCCCAACTTTCGGTGCAGATGGTCCCAGACGATTCGGCGTCGTTCGTTCACGCGCTTCAGTACCACCCAGAACAGGTCTCGCAAGCGGTGCTGCGCTGGTGCCTCGGCACCAAGCACGCGCACTTCTACTCTGCAGCGCATCGGCAGGCTGTCACCGAGGCGGTCAGCAGCCTGAAGCGCTTCCCTGAGCTCGACGCCTCCATTGCGCAGCAGCTGCGTGAGTGGGCGTACCGCGAGGCCGAGCGCGCGGTGGAGAAGCTCACCGCGGAGCAGCGCGGATCGTCGCCGCTCCTGCACCAGCTGGCGGCGCTCCTGATGGAGCAGGGCGTCTACGCCAAGGCGGAGCCGCTGTTGGAGGAGGCGTCATCGGCGTGCAGCGAGCAGCTCGGGCGCCACCACCCCATGACGATGAAGACCGACGAGCTGCGCGCGCGGCTGATGCGGATGCAAGACAAGCTCGCCGAGGCGGAGGCGATCCTCGAGGACCTCGTGGAGAGGCGGTGTGAGATCGACGGCGACGGCTGCGAGGCGACCGCGTCGGTGCAGGAGGAGCTGGCGTTGGTGTGCATGGCGCAGAAAAAGCTCGCGGAGGCGGAGCCGCTCTTCCGCCGCGCGCTCAAGGCGCGTCGCAAGGCGCTGGACGACTCGGGCGACGCCAGCGGCCAAGGCGGTGTCACAAAGCCAGTGCTGGTGGCGGATGGCACGAGCCGAAGCAAGCGGCTCGCCGCGGTGGCGAGCGGCGATGCTGGCAAGCTGACCGTCGAGCGGAAGCAGCACATCACGACGCTCTCCAACCTGGCGTCGCTGCTGCGCGCGCAGGTGGGCTCGAAGCTCGAGGAGGCCGAGCCGCTGCTGCGCGAGTGTCTGGAGGAGAAGCGCGCGCTCCTCGGCGACAAGCACCCGGAGACGCTGATCGGCGTGAACCAGCTGGGGCTGCTGCTGCAGACGATGCGCAAGCCGGACGACGCGGAGGTCCTTTTCCGCGAGGCGCTCTCGGGCCGGATGGAGGTGCTGGGCGCGCAGCACCCGCAGACGCTCAACGCCAAGGGCAACCTGGCGGACCTGCTGCGCGAGCGCGGCCAGCTCGGCTTCGCGCTGCAGGCGATCGGCGACGCGGCTCAGGTGGCGAGCGGTGTGCTGGGGCCGTCGCATCGCGTCACCGTGGCGCTGCAGGCGAAGCACGACCGGATCGTCGCGGGGTTGCAGAGGCAGGCGGCGGAGGAGGCGCAGGGCGGCGACTCATCCGACGACGAGAACGAGGCACAGCTGAAGACGGAGGACTCCGCCGCGCTCCGGGCGAAGCAGAGCGCCTCGGCGCGGCTGTCGGCGGCGTCGTTCGACGCGCTGATGGGCGTGCTCACCCACACGCGCGAGGAGCTGCTCATCGTCCTTCAGAAGGCGGACAAGGACAACAGCAGCACGGTCAACATGGCCGAGTTTGCGACGGTCCTGAGCTGCCTCGGCGTCGGCTCGATGGGCGCGATGGACGAGCTGATGGTGGTTTTCGGCTTCAATTGGCACCGCACGCGCGACATCCACACGCTTCTGCACATTGCGCGGATGGAGCGGGTGCGCCACAAGGATGCGGTGGCGTGCAAGCGCGCACAGATCGAGGAGCGCGCCGCCAAGAGCATGCGCCGCGTGCTCGGCGCCGATTTCGTGATGCGAAAGCTGGACGGACAGGTCTGGAACACGCTGACGCTGCCGCACTACGACAACCACCGTGAGCGCTTCCTCGTGCAGGGCGGCGAGATGTACGCCGCTGCCGGGGCTGCTGGCTCTGGGTCGGCGGCCGATCTTCTCAAGAACGACGACTTCGAGAAGATGGAGAACCTCGCCTTCGACCCGCTCACGAAGCGTCACCGCTTCGATGACGTGACGCTCATCTCGGCGCTAGGCCTGCAGGCGGTCGATGACGCGGTCAACGAGGCCGGCAAGGGCAGGAAGAGCCTGCTGGGCCGGCAGAAGTCCAACCTGAACGCCGTGCTGCAACGGAAGCGGCGCCAGTCGGTCGCGCGGCGCGACTCGGTCGCCGCGTCGTCGGTGGCGCTCTTCCTGAACGCCAAGCAGGCGTGGATCCGCCGCCGCGCGACGGTGCGGCTCGTGACGCTCGAGGAGGACTGTGCCGAGCTGCGCAAGCTGTCGCGCGCGTATGAGCTCGTGGAGGCGGCTTTACCCGAGGAGAACCGCACCGAGGCGGAGGCGGAAGCGATGCTGCAGTACCACGAGATGCTCATGAGCGTGCACGACGCGCTGCGATCCGCCTCGATCCGCGTCCGCTACTTCGCACAGGCGCAGCCGGGCAGGAAGGAAATGCCAAAGTGGGATCGGGAGCTGCCGAGCCTGCTCGTCGCAAAGCGCGTGCAGCTCGGCGCCCGGATCGGCGCCGTCATCCTCGCCACCTCGGCGCTGGTGCGCATCTTCAAGATGCTGTGGACGACGGCGTACCACGACCCCGCCACCGGCCTCAACAACATGGAGTACCGGCTCGAGTGCGAAGCCTACTGGGGGGTGCTCGGCACGACGACCAACGCCACCGAGGCCCTGGAGGGCTACGACCGAGGCGCTGGAGGGCTACCGAGGCGCTGGAGGGCTACGACCAACGAGACTGAGACCGAGGCGCTGGAGGGCCTGGCGGTGAGCGGCTCCGGCTGCAACGACGCGCTGATGGGTTACGCGATCCTGTCGCTGGTGCCGTCGATCAACAACGTCAGTCTCTTCGTTGTGACGCTGCTGCAGCTCGTCTTCCGGGGCAACCTCAACCAGACGGCCGCGCGCGAGATGAAGACCGAGGCCAGCGTGCTGCTGATCGTGACGCAGGGCTTCCTGCGGCTGTGCATCGTGATCATGGTGCTCTTCGACCCGGTGGGGAAGGAGATGCGCGAGGTGAGCGCGGGGCTGATGCTGCTGCTCGCGGAGGTCCTCGACGCCTTCTTCCTCTTCGTCGGCCAGGTCCTCTTCATCTGCATGGACTGCTGCAACCAGAAGGCGCCCGAGATGCGGTTCTAATCCACAACTCTGACCCCGACCACCCACCGTATTTGACCCCAGCCCTAACCCTGATCCTGACCCCAACCCAACCACAGGCGCCCAAGATGCGGATGGCTCTCGGCCTCACGCTCGCCATCTCGCTGCTCGACGGCCTGTGGCGGCGGAGCCGCCACACCTTCGCGTCGGAGCAGGGCGCGATCCTGAGCTCGGCGTACTTTGGCGAGGCGGGAAGCTCGCCCAAGCAGCAGTACATCTCGACCTTCGACTTTTCGGTGCTGTCGATGCTCGCCACCGGCATCATCACCACCGTCCGCTGGCCGCACAAGCTCGCCTTCATCCGCGTCCGGAGCGACCTGTACCAGGTCACCGCCGAGAAGGAGGCCGAGCACTCCGCCCGGCGCGCCAAGGAGCAGCACCGCCGCGTGCAGCGGCTCGCCTCGCAGCGGACAAAGTTCCCGGCTGACGAGCTCAACTTGCGGATGCGGCGGCAGCGCCAGCGGGCCACGACCAGACCACAGATGGGCGGGCTGAGTGGCCGAGCACTCAGAGACGACGACACGCGTGACCACGGGGATTCAGATTCGGCCGACGACCATGTCGAGCACATGCACGCGCGTAGCGCGACCGAGCACACCGAGACGCGCTCGGAAAATCTTGTGTTTGGTGTCGCACGCGTGTAGGAACTCACATAAACGCGGTGACCATAAAGTATTCTTCTTCTACAGTAAAGTGACAATGAATCAAGGACAAGGTGCATGCGAAGCTCGCCCATCTGTGGACAGTGTGGTCAGTGTGGAGCCCTTCTTCTCGTGTGTGTGTGTGAAAAGCTTTTCATTCTCTGACTCTGTTTGTGTGACCGCCACCCTCACTCTATTGCGCGTCTCGCGTCTCGCCTCTCGTGTGCCAGTGCTCCAGGCTCCTTCTCGTCTCGCGGCCTTGTCACGACCATGATGCCCTGTTCAGCGCTCACGCGTAGAAGCCGTGCATGCGGGTGCGGAACTTGAGCGTGATCATGCTCTCGGACGGCTTGTACTTGACCTCTAGGCTCTCGACTTCCGCGCAGCGGGCCTCCGGCCGGATGTACGGGCGCGTGCCCGCCAGGCACAGCACCTTGCCGTCGAACTTGACGCCCTCGATGACCTCGGGCACTGCCACAAGCAGCACATGTGAGCTGGCAGAGCCGCGTTCGTGGCGAGTGGCGAGGGCGAGCGCGCACTGTCCGGGAGCAGGTGGTCGCAATCCTCGGGGCCGAGGTCCCACTTGGTCATCTTCTTGGTGTCCGAGGTCGCGCGGAAGTCGGCCATGAAGTCAGTCGCCTCAGACTGGCTGAGCCCGAGGTGCACCTCCGAGTACGGCTTCTTGTGGCGGTTGTGCTTCGACTTCTTGATGGCGGACACGCTCTTCTTGGCGAGGGTCGTGCGGACCTTGGACAGCGTGACGGACATGACAGCAGCGACGCGGTGGTTCCGAGATGGGTTGGTGAGGCCAGAAGTTTGCTCGTGACGATTTCGAAAACGTGATCGCTGATACTGCGGTTTTGTATTTGCAACCTACGTAGTGACTTTTCGGTGTTTACGCTCAAATAGTAAATAGAGGGGTAAAACACGCCTCTGAATCAGACCTCCACAGGCTCCCCCGGCGGCGCCCGCGGGTAGTACTCGACCTCGCCCCCCTGCTGCCCGTCGGGCGCGAGCGAGTCCTGCACCAGCGTGCTCGGCGCGCCGGCGCGCGCGAAGACCATCGTGGTGAGGCGGCGGCGCTCGGGCCCGCCCGCGGCGATGGTCGCGTCGTAGAAGGCGAGCAGCTGCGCGCGCGTGAGGGCGCGCAGCTGCGCGGCGACGCGCCACGGCCGCTCGTAGTCGTAGCGGCGCTGCGCGATCTCCGACCAGAAGCGCACCGCGCGCAGCTGCAGCCGCTTGTCGACGTCCTCGACCTCGTCGGCGAGGGCGTCGCGGTAGCTCTTGAGCTCGGCGTCGGGCATGCTCGCGAGCTGGCGGCGGAAGTCGAGCAGGAAGGCGTCGACGCGCTGCTCGAGCTGCGGCGGCGGCAGCACCGAGCTCTGCACGGCGAGCACGAGGCCGCGCACGCCCTCCATCTCGGTGACCGAGCTCTGCACGATGTAGCCGAGCTGCTGCTTCGTGCGCAGCTCCGAGTAGAAGGGCTGGTCGATGAGCTGCGAGAGCAGCCCGAGCAGCCGCCACGAGAGGCCGCCGTCGTCCTGCCCGATTTGGAAGAGGACCTCGAGGGCGCCGTTGACCTCGTCGGGGTTGGACGCGACGTGCTGGCGCGTCACGGCGCGCCCGGCGGGGACGCGCACGATGCGGCGGCGCGGCGAGAGCGCGGCGGGCAGCGGCGCGGCGGGCACGGCGGCGCGCAGGCTCTCGAGCATGCCGCGCGCCTCGTCCTCGCGAAGGTTGCCGCACACGAGCGCCTCGAGCTCCGCCTGCGGCAGCAGCCCCCGCTGGAAGCTCCGCACGTCGGCGAGCGTGCAGCGCTGCGCCGCGGCGAGGAGCTGCTCGGTCGTCGGGCGCGGCACGTCGAGCGCGAGGCCGCGGTGGTACGAGCAGAGCACGACCGGCTGCCGCTTGGCGAGGTTGGCGAGGCCGTCGAGCAGCGACGCCTTGCGCCGCTCAAAGTCGAGCGGCGACAGCTCGCACGCCTTGATCCGCGACGCCACCGTCGACACGAGCGCGGGGAGGCGGTCGTCGTAGCCGCTCGCGGCGAGCGTGAAGCCCTTGTAGTCGGCCGAGACGCCGGCGAAGACGCCCGCCATCCCGGCCTCGGCCGTGTCGTCGACGAGGCCGTCGGCGAGCATGCCGGCGTACAGCTCGGCGCGCACCGCCGCGTCGGCCGACGCCATCAGCTGCGGCGTGCGCAGCTCAAAGAAGGCGTAGCCGCGCGGCAGGTTGAACGTGGCGTCCTGCAGGTGGTGGAGGCGCACCGCCTCGGCCGACGCGACCACCCTGGGGGCCGGCCGCGCCGCCACCGCCGCACCGCCCGCCCTCGCTGGCCTTGCACCGGCGGCGGCGGCGCTGCTGCTGCTGCTGGAAGCGGAGGAGGACGCGGAGGATGGCGGCGGGGGCTGCTTGATCGCGAGGCTGCGCGGCAGGAATCGGTTGGGCGACGGCGCCGCGAGGCCGGGCGGCACGGCGCGCTTGGCCCACGCCGCCGCATCGACGGGCGCGACGCCGTACCTGGTGCCGTAGATGGGCTCGGTCATCGGCGTGTCGCCCGGCAGCTCGTCGGCCGTGAGCACGAGGAGCGCGTCGGCGGGCTCGGCGGTGCGCGCGAGGAGGTCGGCCACGTACGGCGACGCGCCGTCGAAGAGCAGCGCGGGGCCCGTCAGCCACTGGCTTGGCGGGAAGAAGGGGAGCGCGCCGACGGCCGACGTGACGAACGACTGCGGGTCGGGCGGCTCGGCGTACTGGAAGCCCAGGTCATTGATGAGCTTCGCCTCGGCGTAGACGTGCTGCGGCACGCCGCCGTCGCGCAGCAGCCGAAGGTATCCGAAGAGCGCCGCCGCCACGTCGCGCCACTGCGAGAGCCCCTGCGCCGTCAGGTCGAAGGAGACCGACAGCAGCGCGAACGCGCGCGTCTGCTCGTCGACCGACGCGTCGAGGCCCGAGATGAGGCCCTGCGCGCGCAGCACCTTGACGAGGCCGCCGTCGGTGCGCGTGCCCAACAGCAGCCGCCACACGATGTCGGGCTTCTGGAAGGCCCACACGTTGAAGTCGTCGATCGGCACGCACCAGCTCACGCTGAGCGTGCGCTGCTGCTGCACCGGCCGCATCAGCACGACGCTCGAGCCGAGGCCGCTGCCCGGCGCGTACGGCAGCGGCAGCGAGTCGTACGCCGCCGACGCGGGGACCACGTCGTCGCGCCGCGGCAGCTTGTCGATGCCAAAGTTGCCCGTGGCGAGCTTCTGCAGCTGCTCGAGGCTCTGCGGCCCCACGACGGCGAGCGACATCTGCGACGCGGCGTAGTGCTCGCCGTGGAAGCGCAGCAGCGCCGCGCGCGCCGCCGCGTCGCCGCCGCGCAGCGTCTGCGCGTTGCCCGTCCCAAAGTTGGTGAGCGGGTGGCTCTGCGCCGCGCGCAGCTTGATGAGCTGCCCGTAGCGCCAGTAGTCGGACTGCAGGTTCTTCGAGTGCTCCGAGTCGATCGCGCTGACCTCGCGCGCCGTCGCCGACTCGTCGAACAGCGGCGCGTAGAAGAAGCCGGCGAAGCGCTCGAGCGCGCCCGGCAGCGCCGAAGGCGTCACGTCGAAGAAGTAATTCGTGTCCTCCGAGTCGGTGTAGGCGTTGTTGCTGCCGCCCGCGGCGGAGACGAAGCGCTCGAAGTCGCCCTCGACGGGGAAGCGCTCCGTGCCGAGGAAGAGCATGTGCTCGCAGAAGTGCGCCAGGCCTGGCAGGTCGCGCGGGTCGCTGAAGCAGCCGACCTGCACGTCCATCGCGGCCGCGGCCTTCTTGGCCGTCGGGTCGGAGCAAAGCAGCACGCGCAGCCCGTTGGGCAGCAGCAGCCCGCGGAAGCTACGCGGGTCGCGAGGCGACGACTCGACAGAGAAGGTCTGCACGGCGGCCGCTGCGCCGACGGCAGCGATCGCGCCGCTGCTGCCGGGCGTCATGCTGGAGGCGGCGGCGAGCAGCCCGGCGACGACCATTTGTCTGCGCGGATAATCGCCTAGCCGGGCCTCCGGAGTGGGGGCGCGCTGTGGGGGCCATGCATGGCGCCAAGCATGGCGGTGCAAAGCCGGAGGAGGCCGCATGCTGGGATGGTACGGGTACACGCGAGCCGATGCGCGACTTGGCGTCGACGACCTTGGTCGATTGCTTTGCAAACTTCGCCAACTCGACGCTACAGCGGAGCTCAGTCAGCGCATGGCGGCCGCCGAAAGAGCGACGGGCCTGAAGGCCCAGCTGGCCGAGGCCTACGCCGAATTTGCTGAGTCCGACGCAACGCTAGCGCAGAAGCGGGCCGACCTGGCGGCGCGCGAGGCGGCGCTGAATTCTCGGATGGAGGAGCTCAAGCGGCGCAAGGCCGAGCTGCTGGCGGCGAGGGCTGCGAAGGCCGAGCGATCGGTGGAGCCGTCGTGCGACGACGGTCAGGCCGCACCGGCGAGCAAGGGGTCGGCGGCCGCCAAGGTGGCGGCGGTGGGCCTGGCAGTGGCGGTGGCGGTGGCTGTGGGATCGGTAGTCCTCAGGAGGGTCATCGAGGCGCGGCGAAGATAGTACGAGCTGAGATTACTACGTAGAACCTACTGAACATACTTGGGAACTCTGCTACCGACCCCTTGCGGCCGCGCCGCGTTGCCCTCCGTGAAGAATGGGTGAACCGGCGCCGCGGTGGAGGGCCGGCTTTGCACGGTGCGTCCACCGAGGTGCGGCGCGGAGGGCGAGTGCGCGGGCGAACGAAGCTCCACCTTCGCCGCCGCAGTGGAAGGCCGTTCAATCGACCTCTCGGCGCCGCCACGCGGTTGGGCGCCCACTGCCGCGGTGGAGGGCCGCGCGTTCGGCCGGGGGGCGGCGGTACCGCGCTGACGGCCGGGGCGCGAGTCGGGGCGCGCGCCGCCCACCCGCGGCGTTGGCGAGACGTCGCGCGCCTTCGGCTTCACCCGCATGACGGGCAGCCCACCGCCGAGGCCGAGCTCGGAGCCGAGGTCAAAGAACTGTGCCGACGGCGCGAGCTTGCGCCGCTCCTTGCTGGGCGCTGCGCTCTGGACGCGCGGCGGGCGATGCTGCTCCTGGCCGCGTGGCTGCGGCTGTGGCGGCGTGCGTCTCGACGCCGCTGGCCCCGAGCCCGGCCGCGGCGGCAGCGGCCGCGGCGAGAGCGCGGCGGCGCTGCTCGTGCGCTGCAGCTTGATCGCCTCGACGGCCTTCTCGCGGCGCAGCTGCTGGATCATCGCCTGGAACTCGGGCGGGAGCCCCGGCCGGTACTCGAGCGAGATCGTGTCCTTGGCCGCCTGCCCCGCCCGTCGCCACGCGTCGCCGTCGCCACCGCCCGGAGGCGACGCCGGCAGCGCGAGGCGCCCCACAGACGCCTTGCACAGCCAGCTCGGCGCGAGGGGCGGGTCGGGCGGCGGAGGAGGCCGCGGCTGCGATGCGACGCGACTCGTCGCTGACACCGTCTGCGCTCGCGCCGGCACCGACGCCGAGTGTGCCGTCGGCCGCCACTCCGGTGACTGCTGCGCCGCGCTGGGCTCGACGGCGCCGCCGATGCTGCCGGCCACGTACGCGCCCTGTGCTGCGCCGTGCCGGAACGCGCCGCCGCCGCCACCAAAGAGGTCTCGGCCCGCGCCGCCGCCGCCGCCGCCCAGGCCGCCGCCGTCCATCTGAGAGAAGCCTTGGCCGCCGCCTCGCCACTCGCCGTTGCCTCGCGTATCGAGGTCTTGGACCGCGCCACCGCCGCCGCCGCCCAGGCCGCCGCTGTCCATCTGAGCGAAGCCTTCGCCGCCGCCTCGCCACACGCCGCTGCCCGACGGCGGAGGCGCAGACGGTGGCGGCGGCGGCGGCGCTCGACGCGACTCGGTTGCCCTCGGCTCGCGGGGCTGCCGCGTCTGCCGCGTCTGCGGTGGCTGCGTGGGGGGGCTCTTGGCACGGGCCTGCGGCGGTGGCGGCGGCTGCGGCGGCGGCGTTTGCTTCGCGGTAGGCTGCGGAGGCGGCGATGGCCGCGGCTGCGGAGGAGGAGCGGCTGCGGCAGCGGTGGTGGCAGCGGGAGCGGGCGGTGTCTTCGGCCGCGGCGGCGCGGGCTGAGGCTTTGGCGCCTGCTTCGTCGTCTGCGCGGCCTTTGTCGTGGGCTGCGGCGGCGGCGGTTGCGGCGTCGGCTTCCAATGTTGCGTCGGCTGCATCTGTTGGATCGTCGGCCGTTTCTGCAGCGGCTGCGGCTGCTTCGGCTCCTCCTCCTTCTTCTTCTCCTCCTCCTCGTCCTCGTCCTCCTCCTCGTCCTCATCGATCTGGTAGCCGCCATACTCGATGTCCTTCTCGCGCTTCCATCGCCACTCGCCGTCGTCGAGCGCGGCGAGACGCGCGAACAGCCCCGACAGGAACTCGACGTACTCGTCGGCCTCGACGCTGCTCGTCCACATGTCGGCAAGCTCGAAGATGCAGTCCATGAAGGCCTGCCGGGTCATCTCGGGCTCGCCGCGAGAGTCCTCCTCCCAGTCCTCCTCCGCCAGCGCCTGCGCCACCTGCGGGTCCCACTCGGCGAGCATCGCCTTGCACAGCCGCCGGCTGATCCTGACGTACTCGCCCTTCTCCATCGCGCCGGCCCGCTTCGGCAGCGAGCGCTGCGCCGTCTCCCACCAGCGCTGCAGCTCGGCAATCACGCGGCTGTCGTTGCGAAGACGCGAGCGCTTCTCGAGCATCTCCTTGCTCAGCATCGCCTCGTCGCCCTGCTGCCAGTACGGGATGCTGGCCAGCTCCTCCTCGGAGCTGACGACCGTGACCGACTGCGCGTCATCTCGCAGGGCGTTGGCGCGTGCGTTCGTCTGCACGCGCACGCTCTGCATCACTTGCGTCGCAGGGCAGGCCACCTGCGAGAAGGTGCTGACAAGGCCCCACTTGGCCGCCTGCCTCTTGGCGGCGCTGTCCTGTGCGCGTCGCCCCGCCTTGCCCATCCATTTTTTAGCGAGCAGCGTCACACCCAGCGCGAGGTGCCGCCGGAGGAAGCGGCCCGAGCGCGTCGAGGCGGTGAACGGCATGTCG
>Ga0209713_10002149_pt1 | contig 12151 bp, 8 predicted proteins | sample ArcOceMetagenome_3_FD_187444 | JGI IMG/M metagenome (GOLD analysis project Ga0209713, IMG submission 187444) | Marine eukaryotic phytoplankton communities from Arctic Ocean - Arctic Ocean- Svalbard ARC20M Metagenome (SPAdes) (version 2) | ecosystem: Environmental > Aquatic > Marine > Oceanic...
TGGAGCAAAGAAGGAGGGCGGTGGCGGCAGCGGCGGTGGCGGCGGCGGTGGCGGCGGCGGCGGTGGCGGCGGCGGCGGGCCTGCGGCTGCGGCGGGCAGCAGCGGCGGAGCTCCCAAGACGGACGATGCGAAGCGCGTGCGCGAGGAGCAGAAGAAGCAGGTGACGCCGCGGACGCCGAGTGCGAAGCAGGTCGCCCTCTTCTCGCACCTGCCGCAGTACGAGCGCGAAGGCTCGTTGACCGACGCGGCCGTGGCCAAGGGCAACATCCATCGCTCGGTGCTGCGGCTGGGGTTGCAGATGGCGGAGGGCGTCATCAGCGGCTCCAACGCCAGGGTGGTGGCGATGCTCCTCGCGTTCCAGGACGTCATCCGAGACTTCACGTGCCCCCCCGCCAAGGTGCTCTCTCGTGAGCTCGAGACCTGCCTCAAGTACCAGATCCAGTACCTCGTCGACTGCCGGCCGCAGTCGATGCCGATGGGCAATGCGATCAAGTGGCTCAAGCTGCGGGTGGGGCACGCGCCGCCGCACCTGCCCGAGGCGGACGTGAAGCAGATGCTTTGCGACACGATCGACACCTACCTGCACGAGCGCATCGAGCTCGCCGACCAGGCCATCCTCTCGTATGCCGTGCAACGGATCGCGCCGGGCGACGTGCTCCTCGTGTACTCGTGCTCGCACCTGATCGAGACGATCCTGCTCGATGCGCACAAGCAGGAGAAGACGTTCCGCGTCATCGTGGCCGACACGGGTCCCAAGTTTGAGGGGCGCGACATGGTCAAGCGGCTGCTCGCGGCGGGGCTGTCGTGCGACTATGCAAACCTGCACGCCGCGTCGTACGTGATGGCCGAGGTGAGCAAGGTGCTGCTCGGCTGCTCGGCGATGCTGCTCAACGGCACGCTCGTCGGCCGCGCGGGCACGTCGCTCATCGCGATGCTCGCGCACGAGCGCGGCGTGCCCGTGCTCGTCTGCTGCGAGACATACAAGTTTGCGGAGCGTGTGCTGCTCGACGCCATCTGCTACAACGAGCTGGGCGACCCCGACGACCTCGCGACTCCGGACGGGCCGATTAGCGAGTGGCGCGACATGCCGCGGCTCAAGCTGCTCAACCTGGTGTACGACGTGACGCCGACCAAGTTCATCACGATGGTCGTCACAGAGGCCGGCGTCATCCCGCCCACGTCGGTGCCCGTCATCATCCGCGAGGACCACGCGCGCGCGCAGCTCGCCGCGGACGCCGGCGCCGCCTAGCGCTCGCCGTGCACACGTCCATCGTCACCTGCGTGCCTAGAGCGGGAGAAGAAATGAGAGAGGTAGAGATTGTGGTCTGCGCTGCTTATTATAGCCACCCCTCTCTTCCACATGGGAGTCCTCCCCGGGGTCATGAGGCTATTGAGGCGACGCGTTTGCCAGTTTCGCTATTGAGGCTTTGAGGCCGGATTGTGGATTGAGCTTTGAGGCGAGGACGTGTTTCGTGTTTGCCAGCTTCTACCCCGGGGCGAAGGTTACTTCAGGGCGGTGCCGGCTATACGCGTTTCAAGCGTTTTTAAGAAGAAGAGATTAGGCCCGAAGACCACGCACAATACCAGGCGTTTTAAGCGTTCCTTTGTTGAGGCTCTTTTTGAGGCTGTTGAGATATTGAGGCGACGCGTTTGCCAGCTATAGTAGTAGAACCCCCAGGGCCCAGTTACTTTAGGTTCTTTAGGGCTATTTAGGCGATTCAGGCGCTTTATTTGCCGGCTAAGAAACCCCAGGGCTCTACACTAGAGCGTCCGCGGGTCGGCGTCTAATCCTGGGGGAAAAGACCCGCCCGAAGCGACGATCCTCCGACGAGACGATAGCTAGCTGAGACGCGGTCTTCGGAGGCCCATCGATCGAAACAGGATGGATTGGAGCCATACCCCCGCACGGGGCCACCCCGCCACACACCATGTACATTTGGGGCCTGGGCCATGGATCTAGAAACTTGAATTTCTCGCCAAGGCCTCGTCCAAACTTGAATTTTAAAGCGGTTCCAAGTTCAACTCAGCGAGTACTACAACTTTGGTCGAATCGAACCTGGTCGACCTGGCTGCTTTTTTGGTCTAGAAAATGGCCATCTGAGGCCTCCAATCATCATTTTCTCCCGCTGCGCGGCCTTGGTGAAGGCTGCGCGCTATGGGGCGCGAGGAAATCTTCATTGACCTGGGGGGCGGCGCGCCAAAAACGCCGATTTCTTACGGAAAACTGGCTGAAATTCGGATTTCACTGTCTTCGTCCCTTGCGACGCCCATGCTGGATGGCCTGCGGACCCCTGACCCTTAAGAATCTACATGGTGTGTGGCGGGGTGGCCCCGTGCGGGGGTATGGGATTGGTTGGAGGCTGCGAGGAAGGGGGCGCCGTCGCTAGGCGGTGATCTACTATTGAGGCTATTGAGGCGACGCGTTTGCCAGCTAGAAACCCCAGGACCCAGTTACTTTAGCGCGGCCGCGCGTCCCCGCTCGATAGCTGTTTACGCTGTTTTAACGGTTTAACGCTGTTAGCTTACCTCAACTACACACCTCGGACCCCAAGCCAGAATTGGACCCCAGATTCACTATAGCCGCGCCCGGTTTGTCCGGTTGCGCTCCGCAAGTCTCGCATACTCTTTTACATAATTGACTACTACTCCTTGGACTACAGGAGAAATAGAACTGCACGGGGTCTGCGCTAACGGTTGCCAGGCGCCGGAGTCGGCCTGTGCCGACGCGTGGCCTGTCGGTGCCACCGCCGCCAACGCCAGCCTCGTCGCCTGCGTTTCCGCGTGCCGTCGCTGCGAGCGGTGCCGCTTCGCATCGTACTCTCGTCGTGAGGGCACCTGCGTCTGGCAGGAGACGTGCAAGCTGCTCAAGCTGCGCGGTGAGGACTTCGAGACCGTCGAGGTGCGATCGGCTCCGAGCACACCACCGGCTGAGCGGACCGGCCGGCGACGCTCGTCCGCTGGGCTGCTCGACCTGTCATCGGCGCTCTCCAGGCAGCGCGAGTGGCTCAGCCCGAGCATGCTCGACGACGGCGTGACGGGTGCCCGCGGCGACGCCCGGCTCGCGTGCTTCCTGCGCAGCGCCGCTGCGCGACCGGTCGTCGTCGCCGCCTTTGGCGGCTCGGTCACGGCGGGTCTCTCGTATAAGGTGCTCAACGCGTCGGAGCAGCGCGGCGCGCCGTTCCGCCATCTGTACCACCGCGTGCTCGCGCGCTGGCTGCGCACGCAGTGGCCCGGCACGCAGCGCGACGCGGCCGACGTCGACCGCACGGTCAACCTGGGCGTGCCAGGCACGGGCCCGACGATGACCGCGCTGTGCCTCAGCTCGATGCAGCCGCGGCCACCCGACCTGGCGCTCGTCGAGTTTGGCATCAACACCAACGCGCGTGACCTGCCGATGTTCCGGCTGCTGCTGCGCGCGCTGGATGAGGCGCGTGTCGCGACGATCGTCGTCAACGTCGACCGCTTCGGCAGCTGGGAGCGCTGCGGCACCGCGCACTGCCGCACGGCCGCGTTTCTGCGGCACGACGGCGCAGCGCGGCGCAGCGAGGCGTGGCCGAGCCAGGTGCGCGCGATCGAGGCCATCAGCGCCGAGCTGCGCACGCCCGTCGTCAACGTCAACCGCGCCGTCGGCGTGCGGCTCGGCGCGCCGCCGTTTGTGCTCTCGCGCTTCATGCGCGACTGCCGCCACCCTGCGCCGCTCGGCCACGCTTGGCTGGCACAGCTGCTCGTGCGCGCGCTGCAGCACGCCGCGGAGGCGCCGCCGCCCGGTGGTGCGCTCGCCGGTTCGCCGCCCGCTGCTTCGCCGCCCGCGTGCCCCGCGGCAGCGTGGCCCGCGACTGCAGTGTGTTTGCGCAATGAGCGGCTGCGTGATGCCGTCGTGGCGCGAAGCGGCTTCGAGTACGTTCCCGGCCGCAAGCCGGCGCTGCGCGCGACGGTCGCCGGCAGCTGGGTCGAGCTACGCGTGCGCGGCATCTCCGACAAGCCGGCGACGGCGCAGCTTGGCTACCTGCAGAGTTGGATGCCAAAGATGGGCGACGCCGCCGTCAGCTGCGCGCCGCCGTGCCGCTGCGCCGCCCTCGAGCCGCTCGACGCGTACGTGCCGCGCGAGCGCGTCAGCGTCACGCGGCTCCGCGGCGTGCGCCTCTCGCGCGCCGGCGGCACGGGCAGCTGTGACCTGCGCGTCACGGTCGTCCGCGGCGCCAAGTCGGGCGGCGAGCTGTACGTCGTCAACTCGCTCATCCTGAGCAGCAGCAGCCACGCCGCGCCCGCACTGGGCGCGCACCAGCTGGTGAGCCTCGAAGAGATCATCAACGTGGCCGAGGGCCGCCCGCCGCACGGCGCGCCGCGCCGCTCGTGAGCCACAAGTAGAAACGTAACTTCTGATCGCCTTGTAAAAGTGTTAGCAATATTGTAGAATACGTAGGGAGCATGTAGAATCCTCCTGTCAGTGTCAGTAAGTTGGCTCGCTGGAGTGACGTAACCCCCCTGCGCCACGTAGACAGTCCAGGAGCACGTGCACCCATCAAAGCTGTAGCTGAGTCGTTTCCAAGGTTGTTGGACATGCTCTTTCATTATGGACCCATGGGGACGTGGTTCTAAGCCCGAGAGAGAGGTCGAAATGAATCATTTGTACCTTAGACAGCCAGCGGCGACGGGCCGGGAGCCCGGCAGCACCATCCCCCGGGGAATCTACCAGTCTACCAGTCTACCAGTCTACCAGTCTACCAGTCTACCAGTCTACCAGTCTACCAGTCTACCAGTCTACCAGTCTATCAGTCTTAGTAATAGTATCGCTGACGTTACTCTACGCCGTGAACAGTACTTTACCCCGACTAGCGGGTAGCATGAACGTGAACACCAGCCTACGGATACGATGGACTACCCGCGTTTGCAGGTGGGCGCTGCCACTGGCGTGAGCGCCACGGTGTACCCGCCCAAGCAGCTCGGCCATGAGCAAGCGAGCGGCTTCGGTTTCTACCGGGGCCCACGCTACGATTGGCTCTCAATGATCGGCTCAATCCAGGTACCAATGCCCGAGGGCGGTGGCCACGTGACACTGTGCAGTGGGTCGCAGCCGCCCCCACACCAGCCGGATGGGCCCGACTATGGACTGGGACTGGCCACAGAGTTTGGTTGCGGCGTGCATGGAACCATCTGCCCTATGCGCGATGAGGGGATCGACATGCAACGGCACTCAAAACACGCGCCACCTCCTCCCCCGGCCTCGGACGCGCACATCACCAATGGAGTACTGGGATACGGCAGTGCTGGGCCTGGTGGCGTTTTCCTTAAGATCGGGGTGGGCAAGCTGCGGAGACCCGCCCTGAAGAAGGGCAACACAAAGCCTGACGATGGCCGTCTCGGCTACAACATCTCGTACCCGTACAAGATTGCGGAGATTCCCCGCTCGACAGTGAGGACGCTCAACTGCTCTCGCTTCTATCCTGAGGCGGAGGCCCCCAGCCGATGCGCTCCAGCCATGCGATGGAGCGGTGTGGAAATGGGGTCGACTGTCAGGCTCGGAGGCTGGGGCTATCGTGTCCAACGTCGTGTGCGCCCTTGCGGAGATCCCGATGGCAAGCTCAATGCCGGCGCCCTCTGTGTGGACATGCGGCTCGTGAATCGTGGCGACCAGGAGCTGACGACGCCCTATGCGGTCGGCAACCTGTTCAATGTGCAGGACGCCGCGGCAGTGGGTCCTGGCTACGGCGTGTCTTTTGCCATGCCGAAAGCAAATCAGTACAAGGACGTCCCTGATGCACGACCACTGGAAGCAGTCGCGGTCCTCAGGCTGCGAGAAGACGGCAAGCCCTCGCAGGTCATGTTCTCGCGCGAGGTACCTGAGTATCAACGAGCGATGGCCAGCTTTGTGGTGCCGAGGAGCCAACGCAAGTGGAGCGGCGGCTTCTCGATTGACATACCCACGGAGACGGGACACAGCGTGATCGTGACGCACTCGATGTCTGAGGTGAAGCCCGCGGGGACAGCCGGTGGCGTCCGCGGCAAGGCGGCCAGGTACGTCAGGGATCCCATTGCTTCTCATAGCTGGTATGGATTCAACGTGCATGCGACCAAACGCGCAATCGCGCCGAGGCCGTACTCGTTGCTGACTCTGCCAAAGGGCACCAGCTTGGAATGGACCCACAGGTACGATTTCAGCTGGCGGCATGACTTCTGAAGACGCGCTGGAATCTCCGAGCGCCCGCTCAAAGGGCATGGTTTTATCACCACTGCAACCCTGCGCCAGCAGGTACTGTTCGCAGCATAGAGAGAAAACTGGACGAGATCCGCGCGGTTAGATCCCACCACAAGCTCTCGGGTCTCGCGTTGGATCGGTGTGCGCGCGCGCGCGTGGGCAAACCCGTAAGGCCGTACCGCCTGTGTGATCGTTCGTTACCGTTACTCCGCGGCTAGTGCCACCTCGAGCAAAACACCACTCTGTAATTCACACACGACCTGTTTGGCCCAGATGCCCAGCAAACAAGCCGAATGGTCCCACAGGTGGCTACGACGCCACCATGCCTATGATCGCTACACCAGCGCGGGCAGGCGCTGCTAACAGAGTATCAAGACGCAGGAGGTGCTGCCGCCCCAGGCTCCGATTGCTGCCGTGGTGTGAGCCTCGGTTGCAAGGAGCTCTCTGGTATCTTCCAGCATTCCATGTCCTTGAACTCGTCGAAGCTGATCTTGCCGTCTCGATCGGGATCAGCCATTTTGATCAGCTCCTCTACCTCCGCCTCCGTTAGCGCCTCGTCGCCACCAGCATGGCACATGAGCGATCGAATCTCGTCTGCCGTGACGTAGCCGCTCTGGTCTGCGTCGAACAGCTTGAAGGCCTGTTCCAGCTCCACCTGTCCGCAGGAGAGAGGGCGCGGCTGCAGCGAAGGCCAGCAGGGCACAGAGCCAGCTCCGCCCCACGCCAGCCCGCGTGCGCCATCGGGCAAAGAGGAACGCGGGGGGAGGTGCGCGGCCATCAGGGAGCATCTTGCAGCTCAGCGAAGCCGACGCCGACGCCGTGCGCGCGCCGCGCCGTGCGCGCAGAGCACGCACACGCGCGCGGAGCGGGGACAGGCAAGGGGGGAATGGGGCACAGCCGCAACACGGTGGGCCGCGGCAGGGGACGGTGGCTAGGCAGCCCACCTTGCCGTCGTGCATCAAGATGCGTCGCGCCATCAAGTTGGAAAACTCCTCCAGCTCAATCTGCGCAAACGAAGGGCGTGCAGCGGACCATGCAGCGACTGTGCAGCTGCAACGGGGACAAGACGCGCACGCGCCCCGCGAACACGGCACGAGCGGCAGTCTATGTGGGAAAGCGGGGGGACGGGAGGACAGGACGGCACGGGAGTCACGGCTCACTTTGCCGTTGCCGTCGACGTCGACGGACTTTATCAATTCCTGTAGCTGTTGGTCCGAGGGCTCCATGCCCATGATCCGCATGACAGTGGCCAACTCCTTGGCTTCGATGTGCCCGTCGCCGTCGCGATCTACGACAGGGGAGGCAAGCCAACGAGTCGGAGGCTGTAATGCCCACCATTCAGTCCAAGGCCTGCCCTCTGCGCAGGGCTGCGGCGAGCGCGTGCCACAGCTGTCAGAGCGGTCGCTCCCCACAAGAACCTCAGCCTCAGCCCCTTCCGTGTAGCCAGCTGCTCGCAGATCGGCGGTGGAGGCGGGGTGCGCACCGAATTTGGAGAACGCCTCGTGTATCTCAAGCAGCTGTGCGGTCGAGAGGCTGTGCACCAGCGGGTTGTCAGCACCTGATTGCCGCACTGCGCACGGCAGGACTTTCCCATCAGTGCCAGAGTGGCGTACGCGAGCCGGGGCGCTGCGCGGCAGATTCGGCGCACCTAATCGATCCTTGGTCGACTGGTCATCCGCAGCCACCTTGGTGCCACAGCTGCAGGCACCTCCCATGGCTCTGGCGGCTGCAGGCTCGAGCGCCTGTGCGGCGCCCCTGCTGACTGCGACGCCCCTGACTGGAGCCCAGCCGCGCGACGGTGCAGGCCGAGACTCAGGATCACCTGCGCACACACAGCCAGGCCAATTAGGCTGTGCGCAAACCCTCACGGCTGCGCAACGTTGCGGGGTTGGAGCTCACGAGAGTTACAACGACACCAACTGAAGTTCAACACCACCCAAGGCCGCCGCGCAGCATGGCCGCGGGTTCGCCTGCAAACAGGGGGGCTAGGAATAGGTCAGCCTGACTGCTTCTCCTGATCTTTCCGCGCGGATGTGTTGAGCGCGTGGCCGTGCGGAATTATGGGGCGCAGCGTGCAAGCTGACGGGAAAATGCGGAACGCCGGACACGAGATAACCAGCGCACGAGGCTAACACTGTTGGCTTGTTCCCGTTGCGCTGCACCACTGGCGCGCGCAGGGCGGTGGCCATGGACGACTTGCCAGCGGTCGAGCCGATCAAGATCTATGAGAACACGTACCGGATGCCCTCCGAGGCCACCCGGTGAGCCCCAGCCTCACTCTCACCGCACACGACGCAGGACGGCAGGTGCCGGGGAGGGCGGGGCCGGTCGGAGGCCGGTTTGGCCAGCCTGCTGCCTGCAGGCTCGTGAGCGGGGCGTCCAGGACTGACCGGCATCGTGGCACCCCGCCTGATCACAGCTTCAAGAAGTCTTCCGCCGAGAAGATCATGAAGGCGGTGCTGGAGGACAAGATGGCCTACACGAACGAGCGCGATGGCAAGGGGTGAGGCCACGCCGCCGCCCACCTTCCCATCGGCCGAAGCGGGCGTGGGCGCCGCAGCTCACGTGGCATCTCCCTTGCGCGGCGCAGGAGGTTTGCGTGGACGTACAACAAGGAGGAGGTCGACGACGTTGCGAATGAAATCGTCGCGACGTGCCTGGAGCAGATCAAGGAGGACGCAGGCCCGATGCCGCGCTTCAAGCTGATCTGCCAGGCGTCGGTTGGGGAGAGCCTGGGGCAGTCGCTCCGGATGGCATCGCGGTGCTTGTGGGATGAGCAGATCGACTCGTCCGCCTCTGCGACGTGGACGAATGTGCGCCGCGCCAGCCCAGCCGACGACCCGAGCCCCTCCTGCACGCCACCTCCTGCGACGCGCATGCTGACGTTGCGTGCCGTGCGCAGTCGCGAGTGTATGCCGTTGTGACCTGCTGGGCGCTTTACTACGAGTAGGCACTGGGCCGGGAGAGACGCGTTGCCATGCTCGCACTTGCGGTACGTGTTGCGCCACCTTTTGGTCGTGTAGAGCGTGGGCGGCCGGCTCGGCCACTGTAGCCAGGTTCAACATGAACAGTGCAGATATTCAGGCAGAGAGACCGAGAGCTATAATATAGGTTTAGCCTTGTGGGCTCGCGGAGTCACGCGACTGTGTGTGGGCGCGCGCGGTGCGCGGACGAGAGTGCACAGGGCCGCCGCGCACGCACGCGTCGCCCGGACAGATTCGCGCGTGCTGAGGATGCACTGCCATCAAGACATGCTCTCGCCCTCCGGCTTCGCAAAATGGTGCGGGTAGAATATGGGGGCAAGCCTGTCCTTGCATTGTCCCATGATCCAGATTGCGCAGATCATTCGGCCCGTCCTGCGCGCCGCGGGAGGTGGGAGGGTGGGCTGTGAGTGAGTCGCTTCCGACCTGTGTGCGCACACGCGAGCGGCGGGCGTGCACACCTCCACGACCAGCCGCTGAAGAAGCGGCCAACGCCACCCTCCTTCATGAGCGTGGAGAAGGTGCTCGGCATGGTCTTGTAGGTCTCCTGAGCGACGTCTCCCTGCAGGCAGGTTTTGACCGTGTCGAGCGGATGGCTGAGCGTGGCCGCCACGATGCCAGCGCAGCACGCGCCCAGGAAGCTGCCCAGCTTGCCCTCAACGCCGAACGACTCCTTCAGCTTCGTCGCCAGCACGGGCGCCGCGCCTAGGTATCCGGCGGTGAAGAGGCCCTCGCGCCCGCACGACGTGGCGAGCCCGCGGAAGAGGCTCGTTATGCCGAACTCGTTGACCACTCGGCCGGCTTGGAAGAAGAGGCCGCCGCCACTCCGCTGTTGCTGGATCATGACGAGCTCCATAGGCGCGCAGACGAAGCCGGAGAGCGCTCCGCCGATGAAGCCCGCACCGATCTGCTCAGCCGATTCCAGCTTCCTGTCCTCGCCCCGGGTGATGGCCTTCGACACGATGCCTGTGAGCGGAAACTGCAGCCCTGTCAGGATGCTCATGTTCACCACTGACATGGTGAGCCCTCGATACAGGACGGCTGGGTTGACGGTGAACGGCAGCCCTTGCTGGGCAGCATTCTTGCAGTACAGCATAGGCTGCAGGATGCACACCTCGATGGTCCCCGCCGCGACGCCGAGCCCCACGTTCTCGAGCGGTGACAGTGCAGTCAGCGACCCACCGCCCATGGTGACGCGTCTCGCACGACAAGGTTGGCGTCTTGGATAAGGTTGATCACCCACCACGAGCACGCGCGACTTAGTAGTATCTAGTAAGGTGCATCTAAACAGTAAAACAATGAAAAGAGTTTAGTTCACGCTTATTGCAGTCGGGCGAAAAAGAACTAAGACTCGCGGAGGAGACACCGAGAAGAAAGGGCACTCTGGCACACGAGTAGCTACTCTCGTAACTCTGGGGGGAGGCATGCGTGGAGGCTGCACCTCCGGACAATTCGGCGACGCAGAAGCCTCGGTCCGCGCCCCTGCGAACTTCTCCTGCGAGCGGGCCACTGACTGCGGCACGTAGGAAGCGGCAGCGGTTGCGAGCCTGCGCTCCGGCTGCGGCGGCGCGGCGGCGCGGCGAAAGATGACCTTGTTGCGCCCTGCGACCGGGAGGAAGCCCGCCTCGAGGCCGGGCGCCTTCTGCAGCAGGTAGTCGCAGAAGGCGGCCGTCGTGCGCACGGCGCCTCCATTGGCGAGCCGGCGCTGCGGGAAGAGGCGCGGGAAGACGCAGCAGGGCACGACGGCAAACGGCCGCCCGTACTTGAGCGCGGCGTCGACGATCAGCTCGGTCGCCTCGTCGGAATGCAGCCCCACCACGCACGCCGCCTCGCGCAGCAGCCGGCGGCCCTCGTCGCTCTCCTCGAAGCGCTCGTCAAGCAGGTCGCGCAGGTGGCGGTACGCGCCGAGGCCACCCTCGCCCTGCTTGCGCAGCCACTTGCGCTGCCGGCTGTCCAGCCGCACCTCGCGCGGCTCTAGCAGCGTCGTGCGCACGCCGTTGCGGCACTGCAGCTCGAACGCGAGGTCCCCGCCGCCGCCCGCCACATCGAGCACGCCCGAGCCGCCACGGAGCACCTCGGCCCCAAATGTCTGCAGCAGCCACGCAGCAAACTCGGCGTGCCTCTGCCCGTGCGCGCTCTTGCCCCCGCTCTCGCCGCCGCTCACGAACGGGTCGTCGGCATCCTCGTGGGCCTTGCGCTGCGCCGCCCACCGCAACCTCGCCTCACGCACGGTCCGCTTCTCGTGCTCGTTGGCGAACGCATGCCGGAAGGCGCACCCCGTCGTACTGCAGCCGCCGCGCACCCAGTGCTTGCACAGAGCCACGCTGCCACTCGATGGCTCGTCGCCGGTCTGCACTGCGGCAGCGTGGTTGCCCTCTTGCGGTGGCGGCAGCGGATAGCACGGCGCGCACAAGAGCGGTGGCGGCGGCCCGGCTCTGTGCTCGAGGAGCTTGGAGCACTGAAATGCGCGTAGCCCGCGGCGCGTGCGCTGCGGCTCCTCTTGCGCCACGAATCTGATCAGACTGCCAGCTGCCAGGTCGGAGGCTACCAGCTCCGCCACCGCAAAGCACAGCTGCCACTCCTCGCCGTCCAAAGCCAGCGCGTCGACAAAGGTGTAGCGCTGAGGGATGGATCGCCAGCGGAGGGCCGTCGCGGTGAGCTCGCAGCCCTCCGTCATGGATCGGCAGCTCTATGCTGTTTTTAATACTTGTAGTCGGCTACTGGTAGCGCGCAAAACGGCACGAGGGACAGATACCGTAAGGTGCCAATTGTAAGACCCAGGACCTAAGAATAGGAACGGGGGGGTGACCTCGAAATTGGCACCGGTGGGTCCACGAATAGGGGGTGGGTCTACGAACTGGCGCCGCCAGCAGGAGGGGGTAACACTACGTGAGTCGACGTTTCACCGGGGAGCTCCCTACGACCAGGGGCCCTGCGACGGAGATACGCGCATCTCGCAGCGATGATGCTCACG
>Ga0209713_10002150_pt1 | contig 12148 bp, 3 predicted proteins | sample ArcOceMetagenome_3_FD_187444 | JGI IMG/M metagenome (GOLD analysis project Ga0209713, IMG submission 187444) | Marine eukaryotic phytoplankton communities from Arctic Ocean - Arctic Ocean- Svalbard ARC20M Metagenome (SPAdes) (version 2) | ecosystem: Environmental > Aquatic > Marine > Oceanic...
CGGTACACGTATCAACGGTAATGCGCAAAGCGCTCTGGACGTGCTTGAAGCAGAAATGCCATTAAGAGACGTCAGACCAGCACTTGCGGAAATGTAGAGAAGAGATCCAGGAACAGCTGTTGCTTCAGCCCCCAAGAAAATCTCTAGCGTGAGACCTGATTGCCACACGCACTGGGAACGAATGCCCAAGAGCGATCGGCATTTTTCATCAAACAACAAGGAGCAATCGGTTTGAGCGCCCGTCATCTTTGCTTGATTCGTTTCCTGATCAAAAGTCATCAGCAATTTGCCGCCTGTGCTGTCGAATGCAAGTGATGCTATCTGTGGCGCTGCCCAATATAGATACTTTGTCTCTGCTATGGAAAGCCTAGAGCTCTTGTATGCCACAATCAAATCGACCATAGCCTTGCCTTCAGCTGTTGTGCATGACGAACACGTGTATGCAGGTGGTAGTACACGGAACGTTGCCCCAAATGCTCCCGTTCGCACCAGCTGCACATCTTGCGAGGGAAGTCCAGCGAAAAAGAAGCTGTAAGTTTCAGATACAGGTCCCTCTCCCACTACCAGATTCGACACAGTTGCAATGAGGGCTTTCGTAGCCTCAACTTGACCATTACACCCCGTGGACCGGCTGCAGGTCAGCTGGATATTTTCATCGTAAAGCTTTACATTGAAGCGCGCCACCGACACAGTTGGACGAGTTATGTCCTTTTGAACTGTCAAAGATGCGCCGACCTCTCCGGGATCAGCAGGGCTGTCCAGAACAATTTCAAATGCTGATCGTGTGTCATCAGTGAACAGAACACGTTTGAGCAAGCCTGGGTAGTTCCCAAACTGAACTGAGACTGCTGCAGTTTCTACAATTTGACCAGTGCTCGGAATGTAAGGGATGTTACCCACATTGTCAACAACAACAGTGAGAACGCTGGCGCCCGAAATTCCGAGCACATTTTCACGGGGCATTACGCCATCTGCGCATGCGCCAAAGACGAGACAGGCAGTGACGTTTGGCCCCGAGTTGCACTTTTCGCAGCTCAGCGCAGACAAAACCACGGGGGGGGCTATGCTGTACTTGAATCGGGATGTCACAAACTTTCTCGAACGAACAAAGACAGCAGATGGATCTCCTCCTTCTGGAGGAATGGCGTTGCCAACATAATCAACCATCAAAATGACTTCCATGGCCCTTTGCACGGCCGGAACGGTAACAGTAAGTTCAACACTTTCAGCCCCATTCTCGAAATCCAGTATACTGCACTCGACGCCACCACAGATGATGCTTCCAAACACCACTTCAACATCAGATACAGATTTCAGAGGAGGAAAGTTGCGCATGGAGATAGTAATTGAACGTCCATCTGCCGACGTCGTCTGGCCTTGGATGGATGCTTGGGTTGGCTCAACTGCTGCAACCGGATTCTCGAAACATTCGAAATCGAATGTGTTTGAATAAAGTTCAAAGGAGACAGTACCTGGTATTCTCGTGCCTTGCGTAAGAACTGGGGTTGAAATAGTGAAGGTCGTCAAGGACGTGTCATCATTGCTCATGGACGACAGAATCTTACCAACCTTTGCCGTTTTGCCGCCAACTGTTACAGTAATCTGTGAAGCTAGTTTTACTACTTTACCCCAGCCCATTGCAGATATTGTAACAATCGCACCGCCATTGCATGGGGCATCTATTGGGACAAGCTCCGCAGCTGGTACCGCAAAGTCTAGCTCAGATGCTACGGCCACTGTGCCTTCTTTCACCTGCAGTGTCACTTTTCCACCTTGACCCTTCGGTGCGAAGGGCGGCTTCAAAAAAATTGTGCGGAGACCATTTTCTGCAGAACCGCCAGTCACAACACCTGTTCGAGTGATTGCCTGCGAGCCTGCCCCAAAAGTGAACGAGGCAACGCATGAAGACCCAATGCTGCAGAAGGAAGAGTCGACATTCGAAACGTACACAGTTAGGGAGGTATCAGCCAATTTGGCGACCGAAACTGACTTCGGATCGATAGCTTCCAGTACAGGTGTCCATGAAGGATCATATGGAAACTGGAAATCAACTCGATCGGATGCTTGATTACTGGCTTCAATACGCATTGCAATGAGTCCTCCCGGGTCTGGAATGAGGTTTTTGGAAATAACCACTGGTATAGTCAGCTGTGCGCACACACGAAATGCACAATCACCAGGTGTTTGAACCACAACTTCGCCAACAGGAAGCTCACCGGACTGCCCTCCTGCTGTGATACTGACTTTGAAGTCACCATCACCGAGCTCAGGCAGCATGTATCGCACGCTTATACTGAGAGACAAGTCTCGGCCCACGATACCGCGGGGGGGAAAGAAGCCACCATTTCCTTTGGCGTCTGTGGCAATTTCTGGCGTAACTGGAGGGTCCACAGTGATCGTGCTATCTGTAGCTCTTGCTTCACCATGAGGACTGTAATATACCTGCAGCGGTCTGGCACCAGGGGCAGCACCTCGCAAAACAAATGATGCAAGGGTGTATTCGTAGGTGGATGCTATGATCGACGATGCAACGATCGTATCGCCTTCGAACAAAACTTTGACGTTTTGAAGTTCTGCAAGGTTCTTGATGAGAGGGAAGTTAGTGAGTTGAACTGTGACTGTATTGTCTGCCTCTGAAAAAATGCTGGCGGGCCGCATCATGGTCAACACGGCACGTCCAATAGGGACTGGCGTGAAGATGAATTGATCGCCGATCGAAACTGCAACAGATCCGACGTAAACCACGAATTGGATAGGAAGCTGTGTGACAGAGCCTGTGTTCGCGATGGATGGGGAATCGAACTCTAACATGCCTTTACTCGAAAGCAAATTACCGCCAGGGTTTGAAACGGTAATCACTTTTGCATACACAGCTGAGCCACCAGATCCAACAACAACAGTGACATCTTTTGGGGTAAACGCAGGAATATTTTGGAAGTAAATCTGTACTCTCGTTCCACCAGTTGCTGGTCCTTCTCTTGGCAACATAGATGACAAAATTGGCTTCGGAAGCGCAGAAGGATCTACGCAAAATTTCAGGTTACAGAATTCGTCAGTCGGCAATTCCGTGCTGAGACTCTGTGCATCCATGAGCATCCGCTTGTCGTTGCAAAACTTTTCATAGTCACACGGTTTGAAATATGGAATCGTCAGGGGGAAGCTGTCGTCTGTATCGGCGGTCATGCTGAAGGGTACGTTTCTTGCCACGTCTTGTGGTTGCGACACAATTGTCACCTCAGTTCTGTTACAGTCAATAGCAGTTTTTGAACATGATACAACGTCAACAATAGATGTCACTGTAACCACGGTGGATGCCCCCAGCATTATGCTCAGGCGTTCTGGCGTCAAGCCCTGTTTGAGATTGGCAAATGTCACCTTCACACTTCTTGTAAGATCCAGGGTTCGGCCGTACACTGATAACCTGGTTGGCAACTGGGGAGGGTCTGAACGCACAAGTCGCACGGATGTGCCGTCGTAGAATTTGTAATTGAAAGTTCCAGACCTCACCTTACCTGCAGACGTAACTGTAAGCGTGCAGACAGAGTCTCCAACCTTATTCGCATGGGGTCGACTGAAAACAATCGACGCTGTTTCATCGGTTTGCGCGACTGAAATAATGGCGATCTGTCCTACCTTCACCGTGCCCTTTCCTTCGCACGAAATGACCAGTGCCTCGTAACCCAGGGATGGGAAAGGTGCCACTCTGATGGCTTGAGTGGCGCCTGCGACTTCCTGGTAAGGTCCACCCGTTGGCAGAGGCGGCAAAACGACAGGCAGGGAGGAATCTAACTGCGTGAAAAGAAACTCAACACTTTTCCCACAGTTTGGGCATACTTTAGGCGTGACCCTGACGGTAAAGTCTCCCGGTTCGGTGGCTGGAGTTTCAAAAGAAATGGTGGACAACTGCTTTGTGCTCGTCTTGGCAACACTAATTGAAGAATCCGGAACAATGATTGAACCGAATTCGACAATCACGTCTGTTGGGAAAGGAAAGTATTGAATCCGTACGAGGGTGCGAACCCCTCCTTTGTTCGATCCCTTCGACGGCAAAACTGCACCGCTCAAAACTGGCACAGCTTCCTCAACCACGTAGTTGATATTGATCTTTTGGCTGGGATTGGAATTAGGTGATAGCTGCAGAACAACTGTTCGCGTGAACTCACCTTTGAGATCAATCTCAGGACTCTCCACCAGCAGTTTAGTCTCAGCAGCAGATGACGATGCGACAAATACTCGTCCTTCATTTGCGCTGTCAAACACAGCCGCGACTTCCTTGCTCGCCTCTTCACTTGCTTCTACAACAGGGAAGTTGGTAATCTGTACAGAGACCACCGAGCCTCCCATTTCTGTTCCTATGGTACCAGAGACAAATGATACTCTGGGGGCCAGGTCATCAAAATATTGCAACTTGAAGCAGCTAGTTCGGCAGGTACAAACGTCTGAGCATGATGAAGTTTCGCAACATGCACTTGTGCATGTCTTCCCACACGATGAGGCAAAAAGAACGAAACCATACACGCCATCAGGCGACGATCGTGAGCTGGAACTGAAAACAGCTTTAGCACTGCGACTTTCTGGTGCATACTGTGACAAAACCAGATCTTTGGGCTTTCCATCCACTTGAATACCAACTATTGCTTCCCGGGCATTCTGTACCGACAAAGTGACTTCTGTTGGCGCAGACATCCGAACTTGTACAACATCGGGACCATTCGTGGATGCATCGGTTCTCATAGTTTCAACTTGAGGAAGGGTGGTATCGATGAATTTGAAGCCTTGCTTTTGACCCTGCCGTTTGCGATATCCCACATGATAAACACTCATGCTGACTGCACCTTCCTTCACTTGGGAGCCTGTAGGCGAGTCGACATCTATAAGGTAATCCTGAACAGCGGTGGCAAACTTGCTAGAGTCTACCTGACTGTATGATGTCACCGTGGCCTCGACGGGGTTTGCGTTTGGCCATTTGAATGCAACAACGACATCGGATGCCGACGAAATGCCTGGGAAGTTTTGAATCAAGAGTCGGATTGGCGAAGCCGTGAGTAATGGCGCTGTCGAGGGGTTGAAGGACAGCAAGACTGGGTTCGGCGGAGTTTTGTACGAAATCGCTGACGGGAAATTGAGATGAATGCCTACTCTGGGAATCCGAAGCTTGGGGATCACAGACCTGGCAGAATCTGAAGAAGGCACTAGAGCAGTGATAAGAGCACGATTAAGGCCTTCATAGCCTGTGGCTTCCAGGGTCTGAACATCCGTAATCGTTGCATTGCTTGGGAAGCCCACGAGGACATGATTTTTTGTGACGCTTGCCGGCAGATTATCAATGTAGATTTTGACCGGTACTCTACCATCGGTCGCAACAACAAGCGGATCTACGAATTCGATAAAAGGCGCCTGGGGGTGCCTGAAGTTCAGCACGAATGTCGCTGATTTTTTCCTGCACGCATCCTTACCTATGAGCGATGAGGGGCAATTTGCAATGGTTACCCTGACATCGCCGACTATTTGCTGGCGGTTGGTCGCTGCAAACTTGACAACTAAACCTCCTGTGCCGCTCCTAATTTCGGTGATTGTGTTATTGTATTTAAGAGAATCCGCACTATCAGCACCGTTTGTCAAGATACATCCAGAGCCTTTGCCTTCGCGATCAGACCAGGTCTCACACGATGACTCATACCCCATGAAAACCCTGATTTGAGAGGCATCTTGAAGGCCACCAAGTCTTGACACTAAAACCTCCACTATCTCACCGTTAGCACTCGCCTTGAGACTCGCAGGATAGACATAGACGACTTCTGCAATGCTGTCATCACGGAAGAACACAGGCACAAGAGCGTACAGCAAAGGGTTTTGGAGGCTCCAAATTTTTACTTCGCCATTCTGCCCTCCAATGTGATCAGGCACAGCAGGTGCTGTGAAGGATATGCGTGTTCCTAGGATATTCGATACCACTCGCATTCCAGAATCTGTAGATATCTGTTGCTCCGCTTGAAAGCAATGGGGCATCGATTGGTTTTGGGAGCATAAGGTGCCCACCTTGAAATGCACTCTGATGTCCGATTCGTCGGTGACCAGCTTGAAATTGGTCAAGCTGATGCTCATGATTGTTCCTCCCAGGCTGGAAGCGATTGTCGGAGACACTTTCACAATATTTGGAGCAGTTGTTGGCACAGCAGCATATGAAAAAGACTGACAATCGGGTTTGGTTTCTGGGCAAGTAGATGCCTTGGATGCAGCACCAATTACAAATTTGGCCTTTCCAACAGCAGCTGTTGGGATCGTAAAAGTCAGATATGACGTGTCTTCTGGAGGGACACCGCCCTGGCGTACTAGTTTGGAAGGCTTCACAGAATCGCCTATCTTACTCGTGGAAGTCGTTCCAATGCTAAAGAAATCCACTGTCAAGTCCTCCAACTTCACGTCAGGGAGCAAAGCAACCACCGCCTCCATTTTCACTCCACCCGTCTCATACACAAGGGAGGGGCCGAACGATGTGACTTCGGGTACACGTAGGTCAACGTACTCCACATTGAACTCTGCAGAATTTGATGTCAAATGCGTTGGTCGTAGCGATATTTTAAGGACACCAGGGGGTCCAGGCGGCGCAATGATATAGAGTTTGGTCTCGCGTTGTGTACTGTACAAGAGGCGAGAAATTTGAAGGGGGGTTTTCCCCAACATGGCAGTTATGTCAACCGCTTTGTAGACAATAGCGAAGTTGAACAGGGAAACAGTCAACCTCACATCGCCATCAAGCCCGATCTTCAATTCTCCCGTCTCTGTGCTGACAGACACATCGGCTACTCCCGTTGGAGGAGCGATACAGACGTACGAGCTTGTGACTGTGATATTTTGCGCCTTGAGTTGAATGTCCAGTGCCATCGAGCTAGAATTTAGTCCATCCATATTGAATTCGGGCATCTGGAGAAAAGCGAATCCGGCCTGCTGCATACCGACTACGGGATCGAATGACTCCTGTTCAATGGCGGATACTGTCTTCGCCACCAGAGCATCCATTTGTGCCTGGGCGGCATCATTGATACCGACCTGAAAGGAGGAAATTGTCGGATGACTGATTAAGCTGAGATACGCTGTGCCTTGGTCTACCCAGTCCTTGACCGAAATAATGCCCAATACCTTCATTTGTTTGCTTTGGTCCGGACTGCGTGCCTGAGCTTCAGAAGCGCTAGATTCCAGTAATTGTGGAAATGACAACATAGCAACCATCAGAATGTTTTCGCCTCGCGACGGGCCCTCAGTAGGCGAAAGCCCCAGAATACGAGGCTCAGACAAATCTCTGAATTCAATGACGAATGGCGTAGAGTCCTCATATGTATCAGCTGAAGATACCACGATTCCTTTGGATAAAACTGTGACATTAACCGGGACCATGCCCGGGGCCATCCTGTCAGGGGTAGTGAAAGTGACTTTCGAATTTAGCCCAAGCTGCAGATAGCTTTTGACGAAAGCGCGCTTGCTGCCAAAGTAGATCTGTATCTCGTCATAGAAGACGCCATATTTCGGGCTAAGATTCTGGATTACGAACGAGCCATCATACCCTTTTGCACTTGCCGGAGCCCAAAGACCTTCGTTTTCAGCGATCACCATTGAATCTGCATTGATGACAGGCGTAGGTGGAAGTTCATATCGATAAGTTGCCTTCAGTTCCTCCGGTAGGCTGGCGTCTGCAAGAGAAACATTCACTGTTCCTGCTAATTCAAACGGCAATTCGGGCACAGAAACAGTAACTGTTGTCACAGTTCCGAGATCATTAGGGACAGGATCTGAAATTCCAGTGATTGCACATGGCGCTCCCGAAACGGTCACTTCCGGACTTGAGCCTGCAGCCAAGTTTGCCACCTTCAGCTGAACGCTGGCACCGCCGGAGCCTGGATTCAAGTATGCGGATGCCGGGACGAGCGCCATTATTTTTGCTCCGATGTATTCGAAGGAGAAATCTGCTAGGTCCGTATTGAAGGAAAGTACCTCGTTAGAAACTAAAATTTGTATGTTTGAAAGTGTTGGACTTCCAGTCGGTGATTCTGGTAGCAGGACTTCGAGCTCATAAGATCGTGAAGAGTCAGGCTCAAGTAGGCCCAAAGTAATATTGTCGGCATAGAAATCTTGGACAAAGAGTGAATTTTCTGCTACAGAAAAGGATATTCTTATCGGCAATTTGTCGAAGTATGCCCCATAGATCGTGGGTAGACCAGCACCTGCTCTTGTGCGTGGACCCTCATAGTCTTGAAGGCGAAGTTTAACAAACGTTCCTCCAGAGACAGGACCGTTGTATGGATTCACTCCCATCACCGAAGCTTTCGGATATGTGAAGAACTTGATGCTGATGCTGATAGATTTTGCTGTCCACCTCAAAAACCTGATGTTTACATTAAAGAGACAAAGTCCACAACTTGAAATAGTCGACTCCGGAAGAGCTGGTGGCCTGAAAATAAACGTGGTGCCTTGCTCAAGCGAAGAGCTCGAAATGCTCAGGGAACTTGCCATGCTCACGTCGCTCAAGGGATTGGTGGCATCATCTGTCGAATACGTCATGACAAGGTCTGATAGATCCCGGACTAAAGGAAAGCCGATCACCTGCAACATGGTGGAATCTACCGAGCTTGCTACGCTGTCCCCTTGCCAAATTTGGATTCCATCGGAGGTGACAGCTATGGGTATCGGATAAACAATGGGAAACTGCACTAAGGGAGCCTCGTACGGGAGGCTTCCAAACTGCTCTCTCAATTCTTCCAACAAAACTGCAGGACCGATCGTGTTGTAGGGTGTGACTCGGTAGATGTAGAAAAATCCTGGATGCAGGTCGTAATCAATATTGAATAAGATAGGGTAAACGAAAGTTCCGCCGACGAAATCTCTCGTCTGAATTGAGGGATGTTCCGGTCCAACCACGTCCGACCATGTTGAACACAGGGGATCGTCTTCAGGGAAGCCATCACAAGAGGACACCTCCAGCAGATATTTCAAAATTGGCAAGTCGATCGAGTTGCCATACCCAGTGTCTGACGGGGCATACCAAAGCAGCTGAATCGCGTCCTGGTTCTCTATCTCCTCCAGTTGCACATCGCCAGTCGGCAGGATCATCCATCTGATTGCATGAGACGAGTAGTCACTCATCCCAGCAACATTCACTGCTCCCAGGCTTACATTCAGGAACTCTCCACCATCCAGATACGGAATCAAAAACGAGCAATGCGACGATTCTGCTTCTTCGCAATCATCATATGGCACTTCAAATGTGTAGGTGGCGATTTCACAATCCGCGCAGTAGCTTCTTTGCACCACAATCTGGTAATGAACAACCTTATGAGGAAGATTATGACGCGCTGCATGCAAGGTCTTGACGGTGTGGTTCCAGATTAGCCACACAGACCCTGGCAGGGGTGAGGGCTCGGAGGAAATGGTTCGGCTTGGAGTGGCGTCGGGAGGCTCAATTTTGCACTCTTGGTCACATCCATCAAAATCGTCGAGATTTCCGTCATCGCATTCCTCCCTTCCAGGCATGAAACTTCCGTCACCACACACGGCACAGTCGTAGGCTATCAACGCCTCACGACTTGAACGCGCAGACGAAGTCGCACATGAGCTCATACACGCTTTGCTCCTATAATGTGCAGCTATGAAGACCGGCGGCATCGCTAAAGTTTCAACATATGTCAGATTGTTGACATAGACGGTTCGAGTTATGTTCTCCTGAGGCTCAAAGCGACCAACTTCTACAGGTGTGCCGCAAGTTTCGGCGGGCAGCTGTGTGAATGCTTCTTGGATGTTGTGATAACAGCGGCATCGCTCTGCATGCTTCCTTTGCTCAATGTGGTACGGGTCTCCATACCAACGCTGCAGGCCAAGCACCCCGACGTTGTATGGATAGAGCTTCACAATAGTCGCATTCGGTCTATCCAGGCACTGCTGAAGATCAATTTCGCACTCACTATGCGTGTCCCAATCACACTGGGTTGCACGTGGGTAAGCAAGTTGGCACTGGGAGTCCGTGCATTCTGAAAGACTGCAGAGCCCAGCGATGGCGTCACGGCTCATTTGGTCGCAACCAGCATCTACGGAGCATTTCTTGAACCGACCCAGACATTCGCAAGTGCCATTGTGAGCACTGAGAGCCACCATGCAAAGCTGAAATTCATCTTGACAACCTTGATATTCCTCTGCGGAACAAGATCCCAGACACTCATTCACCACATCAACATCTCCGCAAATCCTTGCATAATTACCTTGGCTGACGTTGGAACTGACGTTGGAACTGACGGGTTTTGATTTCGTGAGTAGAACAGTGTCGTACAGCCGGCTACAGTTGAAAGTAGGAAAGCACTCGCAAGTTCCATCATTCCGGCAGCGGCCGGCACCAAGACATGTCTCATCGGCTGAACAATTGGCGCTGCAAGTGCCTTCAAATCCAACGGCGCAAACATCGCAAGCATTTCCGCTCCAACCATCGTCACACACGCATTCCTCTCCCGACGCTTCGCAGCGCCCATGCCCGCTACAAGAATCGTCCGAGCACATCCGTTCGCAACTTGCTCCGAATTTCCCAGGCAGACATGTATCGCAGAAAGGTCCCGCAAAGTCTTCGCTGCATACGCAAGTGCCATTTCCTGTGCAACGACCATGCCCGTTGCACGTTTCTGTCCTGTCACAAGCGATTTGGCAGTCGTCGCCGAAGAACCCCTTCGAACATTCCTGACAGCCTTCCCCGACTCTACCGGCATCACAGACGCAGAGACCCTCGCCGTCACAACGCCCTCTACTATTGCAGGTGGTGTTCCATGCACAGTGGGTGTTACATGCTTGACCGCGTGTATTCATTGCACACGCATCACATGCGCCGGTCACATTATCATTGAAACATTCGCACAGTGTGGTGTTAAGGCAAATGCCCTGCCCACTGCAAGTTGCATTTCGATCGCATAGTGTAACGCCATGCAAGACGATTCGATTGAAATCACTCCCTTCGTCTGCACACTCTGTGTCATATTCGTTGCGCGCCAATCGGAATGGACAAATAGAACAATTGACTCCAGAGTATCCTGCAAAGCACGCACAACCGACGTCGTCGCCGACATGACAGCGGCCATGTGAACTGCATGTGCTTTTCCAGTTGCACTGTGCCGCACAATCTTCTCCAAACGCTGACGAGCTGCACTTTTCACAGGCATCTCCAACAAAGCCAGCATCGCACACGCAAGCACCTTGTAGGTCACAATGACCGTTTGAATTACACGTAACATTGTCGTCACATGTTTTCTCGCAACCTTCGCCATAGACATCAGGAACACAAACATGACAACGTTCACCCGTATAGTTGCCAAAGCATTCACAAGAAGAGTCTGCCATGCATCGGCCATGCGAAGAGCAAGTTGTGTTCCACATACACACGTGCCCACAGCTGGATGAACTATCATCATATAAATTCAGATATTCGTTCGCCGAACAGTCCATACAGTCAGCTCCGTAAAATCCGTCGAAACACGAACATGACCCGTCGCCATTACACCGCCCGTGGCCTGAGCAAGTTGTGTTCCACTGACACACTTCTTCGCACAAGTGTCCAAACGCGGTCGAGCCACACGTGTCACAGCCTGCTGAAACAAATTGGTCCGAGCACGCGCACAGGCCATCACCAGTGCATCTGCCATTGCTACTGCATGTAGTCTCGTGGTGACAAGCCTGGTTGCAGTCTCTTCCGAACACATCTGCATCACATTGAGGAAGACAATTGGGGCCTCCAAAGCCTGGATCGCATTCGCATGTTCCTTGGCTGGTGCAGCGACCGCGGCCAGAGCAGTCAAAGCTCGACAAGCAATGCATATCGCAGGACTCGCCATAGTATCCTTCAGCGCATCGCTCGCATGCTGTGCCTGCGAAGCCGGGCAAGCATTCGCAACTGCCATCTACGAGACAGCGCCCGTGTTGTGAGCATTTCTTCCTGTCACAAACTGCCTCACAGGTATTACCATAATCACCTCCTGCACATTCCTCGCAATTCTTTCCCGACCACCCCTCATTGCACTCGCAGCTACCATCCTCCCGGCAGCGACCGCGCGAGCTACAAGTCACGTTCCATTCACAGGTCTCTTCGCATTCTCGACCATGCAACCCCGACTCGCAGACGTTG
>Ga0209713_10002151_pt1 | contig 12148 bp, 7 predicted proteins | sample ArcOceMetagenome_3_FD_187444 | JGI IMG/M metagenome (GOLD analysis project Ga0209713, IMG submission 187444) | Marine eukaryotic phytoplankton communities from Arctic Ocean - Arctic Ocean- Svalbard ARC20M Metagenome (SPAdes) (version 2) | ecosystem: Environmental > Aquatic > Marine > Oceanic...
ACCTTAATAAATAAATGACTCTCTATTTATATTGCGGGAGATAAGAGTCATTATATGATGAGTATCAATTAAATCTCTTGGTGTAAAACTTAAGTTCGATATTTCGAATGAGTTATCTACTACGAAGGTCTTCATTTGAAGGCCTTTTTTTATGGTTAAAACTCTTTCTTAGGAGACTTAGCTTAGCCTGTTTGCGTCTTGTTTATTAAAACATTAGATTTGGTATGAATGTAAATTCTTACTTAATTAAAAATCAATCACTATTGATGGTTAAGTATATAAACTCTAAGACAATGAGCAATTCAACCTTTATTACTCTTTTTATGAGTGCAATTCTTGCCTCTTGTGCAAAAGAAACAACACAAAAAAACATTAAAGTGAACTATCCCGAAACAATAAAAAAAGCCGTTAGAGACACCTTTTTTGGAACTGAAGTTATCGATAATTACAGGTGGTTAGAAGACGATCGTAGTGAAGAAACCGAAAACTGGGTCAAAGCAGAAAACGATGTTACCTTCGACTACTTAAGTAAAATTCCCTATAGGGAGCAGCTGAAAAAACGGTTAACAGAATTGTGGAATTACGAAAAGCTAGGCACTCCTTTTATAGAAGGTGATTACACCTATTTTTATAAAAATGACGGCTTGCAAAATCAATATGTTGTTTATCGAAAAAAAGACGGCATAGAAACCCTTTTTTTAGATCCAAATACATTTTCAAAAGAAGCAACGACTTCATTAGGCTCCTTGAGTTTTTCTAAAGATGGGAAAACAGCTGCCTATTCTATTTCCGAAGGAGGATCGGATTGGCGTAAAATAATTATTATGGATACGGAGTCTAAAATAATTAAAGAAGACACCTTGATTGACGTGAAGTTCTCAGGTATTTCTTGGTATAAAAATGAAGGTTTTTATTACTCAAGTTATGATAAACCTCAAGGAAGTGAGTTGTCTGCAAAAACAGATCAACACAAATTATATTACCATCAATTAGGTACATCGCAAAAAGAGGATACAGTTGTTTTTGGTGAAAAGCCATCTGAAAAGCACCGATATGTAGGAGGGACTACAACGGAAGATAGTCGTTATTTGTTAATTTCTGCCGCTACTTCAACCTCAGGAAATAAGTTATTTATCAAAGACCTAAGTGTAAGCGACAGCAAGTTAATCCCAATAATCGACACGTTTGAAAGTGACACTTATGTGATACAAAACAGCCAAAGTAAATTATATTTAGTCACTAATTTAAACGCTCCTAATAAAAAAGTAGTAATAGTTAATGCGGAAAATCCAACACCAGAAAATTGGATAGATTTCATTCATGAAACAGAAAACGTATTAAGCTTAAGTTCTGGAGCAGGCTACTTTTTTGCAGAGTATATGGTAGATGCCGTTTCAAAGGTTTTACAGTACGATTTTGATGGAAATTTAATTCGGGAAGTGAAATTACCAGGCGTCGGATCTTCAGCAGGTTTTGGCGGAAAATTGGATGCTAAAGAATTGTATTTTTCTTTTACAAATTACAATACCCCAAACGCCTCTTATAAATTCAATCCCAATAAAGGGACTTACGTTTCTTACTGGAAACCAGCAATCAGTTTTAATTCCACTGATTACGAAAGTCAGCAAGTATTTTACAACTCAAAAGACGGCACTAAGGTCCCAATGATTATCACTCACAAAAAAGGGGTAGTCTTAAACGGAAAAAACCCAACGATCTTATACGGGTATGGAGGTTTTAATATCAGTTTAACGCCTTCTTTCAGCGTTTCAAACGCTGTTTGGATAGAGCAGGGGGGTGTCTACGCCGTTCCAAACTTACGAGGCGGAGGAGAATATGGAAAAAAATGGCATGATGCCGGTACCCAAATGCAAAAGCAAAATGTATTTGATGATTTTATTGCAGCGGCAGAATATCTCATCGATAATAAGTATACCTCACCGGCATACTTGGCTATTAAAGGCCGGTCAAATGGCGGTCTTTTAGTAGGAGCAACCATGACTCAAAGACCCGATTTAATGAAAGTGGCGCTTCCAGGTGTTGGTGTTTTAGATATGTTACGCTACCATACATTTACAGCAGGTGCAGGTTGGGCTTATGATTATGGAACGGCCAATGACAGTATCGAAATGTTTGAATATTTGAAAGGGTACTCCCCTGTTCATAATGTAAAAAAAGGAACAAAGTACCCGGCAACATTAGTAACCACTGGTGACCATGATGATCGTGTAGTGCCTGCACATAGTTTCAAATTTGCTGCAGAATTACAAGAAAAACAAACAGGAGAAAATCCTGTTTTAATTAGAATAGAAACCAATGCGGGTCATGGCGCAGGAACCCCTATTTCAAAAACAATTGAGCAGTATTCTGATGTTTTTGGCTTTACATTATTTAATATGGGTTTTGAGCGACTGCCTAAGTCATTAAAAATAAAATAATTGACGACAACTCTGAAGTGTTGTTAATTGATAGTTAGTAGCTATGACATTATTTTATCAAAATTGTCACTCAATTATTACTTAAAACTGGAGACTAATTTGGAAAATTTCAGGGAGGTCCACAGGCCTATTATTGAAAACACCACTAGCATTGAAAACACATACTGATGCCCAAGGATGCCAGGGTAGGTATCCAATAAGTACCCAATAACGGGGCTTGCAAATATATCAGGTGTATAGCCAACTACAGAAATAACGCCAACCGCAGTGCCTGTCAATACCAGCGGAACATGCCCTTCTTGCATCAGAGAAAAATATAAAGCACGAATAGCATAGGTTCCTGTGGCAACCACAATTAAAGAAAAGAAAAACACATAATTCATGTCTACTTGAACGATTCCAAGAGAAAATATTAAGGCCCCTATTAACATAATTATAAAGCCAATAATAATTAAATGAATGTAACTTTTTTCATTTGCAAACAGCGCAATTAGCAAGCATACTAATGGGCGAAGATACAATTGGAGTGATCCTATGTTAGCTGCTTCCAAATTGTCAAAATCCATAACATCAGAAGCATAGAGGGAGTAAATATCGGTTACCTTATAACCAACATAAGCGGAGATAATGATAAACATGATAAGCCATACGGACGGGATTTTTAATACGGATTTGATGTTAGGTATTAAAGAGGCGTTCTTGTTTATAACACCCTCTTGACTTGTTTCCATTAAAACAATGACAAGTATACCAGTTACAAAAACAATAAATGACAAAAATAAAATTACATATCTAAATGCATTTTTACGTTCAACCAAAGAAGCCAATTCGATGTCATTTGTTAGAAATACAGAAAAAATAAGGACTCCTAAAGTCCCCATAGAAGCGGCTACTAAACCCCTTCCGCCATCTAACAATCCGAAAGCTTCCCCTTGATTTTTTGAGCCTCCCCATACACGAGTCGCTTTTATCATGGCTCCCCAAAATAAAAATACAGTTGTAAATCCCCAATAGCCCCATAGTATTTGTAATATCAAATAGGAGGGGTAAGTGGATAACACAAGACCCCCAAAAGCAGTAAAAAAAAGAGAGATGGCAATCAATATCTTAGGTTGAAATTTATCTGAAATAACACCTCCGTACAAGTATGAAAGTATAGCAACTGTTCCATAAACGGAGAATAAACCTCCTAATTGAAGATTAGATAAATTAAATACTTCTAAAAATGTCGGCCTAAAAACCCTAGCCAATACATAGGGTAGTAAAAAAATTAATTCTCCTGAAAGTATTAAAAGGGTAATACTTAAAAAAGAACCCTTTTTAAGTTCAGGATCTTTCAATTTCATGGTTTTAATGGTTGCTTACAATATACATCAATTTAATAAGGTTTTGTTTTATAGATTTTCAATCGAGCTTCATAAAGCTTCATCAAATATGTTAGTAGGTTGTGATTATGAAATTACTATGAATCCACTTATTTGAACACAACCTCAGCTTCTTACATCTAATTATAGGTATTTGATAATGTACTCATACAACTACTAGCTATTATTCAATATTATGCTTAGATATAGATCACTTGCTCAATAATTACGCATTTTAACTAAGCTCTTCCTTGTTTACTACTGGTTGATTTAGCTCAAACACCTATACATTACTACAACAAATGTCATTAAAAGACCTTTTTTTTTCTATAAATAGTATTTTTACACCGTATATGATCAGCCCAAAAGTTGTATTGTTTTGTATGTTCGTTGTAGCACGAATAATTATAGTCAAGATGAAAATTATATTATTTTAGAGTTTGACGATGGTCTTCTAATAAATCAACCAAAATTAAACTCAAAAAGTAATTAAAAAATGACTCAAAATAAAACCATAAACATTGGTGCTCACTCAGCTCAGTTCGCAGATTTGAATGTTAAAGGCGAACAGATGAAAATTGACGGAGAGAGTTTTTATAAAATTTCCAATGTAAACGGCATGCGCCCATTTTTCATGAGCATTGTAAGCCATTCAAACCACTGGATGTTTATTTCTAGTACAGGTGCTTTGTCTGCGGGTCGAAAAGACAGTGATGCCGCTCTATTTCCTTATTATACAGACGATAAAATAACCGATTCTTTTGAAACCACTGGAAGTAAATCTATTTTTCTAGTTGAAAAAAATGAAAAAACGTTTTTATGGGAGCCTTTCTCCTTGCGACAAGCGTCGTTATACAAAATAACAAGAAACCTTTATAAGAATGCTTTTGGTAACAAAGTTATATTTGAAGAAATTAATCATGACCTTGAAATGCGTTTCACTTATGAGTGGAACTCTACAGACCGTTATGGGTTTGTCCGAAAGTCTTCGTTAGCCAATACGGGTGCTTCCGCGGTTAAGGTTCAATTTATTGATGGAATTCAAAATGTATTGCCTTACGGAATTGAAGAAGCACTTCAAAACAGTACCAGTAACCTAGTGGATGCTTACAAAAGAACCGAACTTGTAGAGGATTCCTCGTTAGCTGTTTTTGCATTGAGTGCTATTATTGTTGACAAAGCGGAGCCTAGTGAGGCTTTAAAATCTAATATCGCTTGGTCTATTGGACTTCAAAACCCTACAATTCTTTTGTCTTCTTTGCAGCTAGAAGCCTTTAGAAGAGGTCAGTCAGTAATCCATGAAACGGATGTTAAAGCCGAAAAAGGGGCCTACTTTTTACATTCGGAAATAGCTTTAGAGTCCAGTTCATCCAAAGAGTGGATGATGGTGGCAGATGTGAATCAAACGATCTCAGATGTGGTTGCAATTAAATCACAGATTCAAACGAATTCAGATTTAAAATCAACGATTTTAAATGATGTCGAACTAGGTTCCGAACAGCTTACCGAGTTAGTAGCGGCTTCTGATGGTCTTCAAAAAACCGCTGACGGACTTCGGAACGTGCGTCACTTTTCAAACACGATGTTTAACATCATGAGGGGGGGTATATTTGATGATAATTATCAAATTGAAAAAGCAGATTTCGTTCCTTACATCGAAAAGTCAAACAAAAAAGTTTACCGTCACAAAGAGGCTGTATTAAAGGCCTTACCAGCACTTTTTAAACTGGAAGATCTGAAGTCTTTGTATGAAGGCGATTCCGATAAAAACTTTAAACGTCTTTGCTGCGAATATTTACCCTTAAAATTTAGCCGTCGTCATGGGGACCCTAGTCGTCCTTGGAATAAGTTTTCTATAAACACTAGAAACGAAAATGATGGCTCCAAAATATTAGATTATCAAGGAAATTGGCGTGATATTTTCCAGAATTGGGAAGCCTTAGCACATTCCTATCCTGAGTTTATGGAAGGGATGATTCATAAGTTTTTAAACGCGACTACCTTTGACGGTTACAACCCGTACCGTGTTACTAAATATGGATTTGACTGGGAAACAATTGAGCCCGATAATCCATGGTCATATATTGGCTATTGGGGAGATCACCAAATCATTTACTTGCTTAAGTTTCTTGAATTTATGGAAGCTTATTATCCAAGCAAATTAGCAACCTATTTTTCTCAAGATTTATTTGTCTATGCAAACGTTCCTTACAAAATTAAGCCATATGAGTCCATTTTGGAAGATCCAAAAAATACCATTGATTTTGATTTTGAAAAGGAAGAAAATATACAGTTTAAAAGAGATGAGATTGGGGTTGATGGAGCCTTGTTAAGAGATACAACCGCTTTTATATACAAGGTTAATTTTGTTGAAAAAATATTGGCTACCGTACTAGCAAAAATGTCTAACTTTATTCCAGAGGGTGGTATTTGGATGAATACCCAACGCCCTGAGTGGAACGATGCAAACAATGCCCTTGTTGGAAATGGGGTGTCTATGGTTACTTTATATTACCTAAGACGTTTTTTAAAATTCTTTAACAAAGTTTTGGATCAAGACACTACAAGTCAGTTTGAAATATCCAATGAATTGTTAGAGTTTTTCAATAAAGTATCTCAAACTCTAGAAGCTCATAAACAGCTGTTAGAAGGGCGCTTTTCTGATGAAAACCGAAAGCTAGTTCTTGATGGTCTTGGGCAAGCAGCGAGTGACTACAGAACACAAATTTACGATCAAAAGTTCTCGGGTTATAAGACTGCAGTATTAAAAACATCCTTGATTGAGTTTACAAGTACAGCTTTGGATTATTTAGAGCATTCCATACGTGCCAATAAGCGTGCTGATAATTTATTTCATGCCTATAACTTAATGACCGTAAAGGACAGTAAGGCCGTATCTATTTCCTATCTGCCAGAAATGTTAGAGGGACAAGTGGCAGTGTTGAGTTCTGGTTACTTATCTACAAAAGAGAGTTTAGACGTTTTAGATAACTTAAAAAAGAGTGCATTATTTAGAGAAGATCAGTACAGCTATATTTTATATCCCAACAAAGAACTTCCTAAGTTTGTTCATAAAAACACGATTGCATCAGCAGACGTTAAATCTTCACAATTATTAACTCAACTTCTTGCAGACGGGAACACCCAATTAATCAATCAAGATGGAAATGGTGCTTACCACTTTAATGGTAGTTTTAACAATGCCGATTCCGTTCAACTAGCCTTGAGTAGCCTTTCAGATTCTTATTCAGAACTTGTGGATGCGGATTCTAAAAAGGTTCTTGATATTTTCGAAACTGTATTTGACCACAAATCGTTTACAGGAAGATCGGGTACTTTCTTTGGATATGAAGGTTTAGGGTCTATTTACTGGCATATGGTATCCAAGCTATTATTAGCTGTTTATGAAGTGACTGAAAAAGCGTTATCCGAATCTGAAGATAAGGAGCTTATAGGTCGATTGTATGATCATTATTTTGAAGTCAATGCCGGGATAGGAGTTCATAAATCTCCAGAAATCTATGGTGCGTTTCCTACCGATGCATATTCTCATACTCCTGGAGGTAAAGGCGCACAGCAGCCTGGAATGACTGGGCAAGTGAAGGAAGATGTTTTAAGTAGGTTTGGGGAGTTAGGAGTCAAAGTGCGTAATGGTGCTGTAGCGTTTAACCCAGAAATACTGCGAACGGAAGAGTTTTTAACAACGAAAGAGGTGTTTAATTACGTCAACCTAGCTAAAGAAAAGTGTCATTTAGATTTGGAAATAGACTCTCTGGCTTTTACATACTGTCAAGTGCCAGTAGTTTACCAAAAAGCATCCAATTCAGCTATTAAAGTGTTTTTAAGTGACGGAAGTGTTTCATCTTTTGAAGGGAAGTCCCTAGATGTTGAAACGAGCCAATTGCTATTTAATAGAGGTGGGCAAATAGATAAATTAGTTGTTTCTGTAGCAAAACTCTAATATGATGTGTCTAAGACCTTTTCTATCCATAGCACTAATTTTTGTTTTATGCTTTGGAGTAGAGTCTTGTAAAGATAAAAAAATGAATGTATTACCTATAAATAAGAATAAATCAGCCGCTGAGTTTCTCGGGCACTCTGAATATAGAGCCATGTCCTATGGAGGGTATCGGACCCTAACAAGAGATGATCAACCTTCTATATCTCAGATTAAAGAAGACCTTAAGATTTTATCAGCCATAGGAGTTAAAGTCATACGCACCTATAATTTACAGTTAGATCAGGCCCCTAATATTCTTAAGGCGATTCGTGCTTTAAGATCTGAGGATGCTAGTTTTGAAATGTATGTGATGCTTGGTCTTTGGATGGAATGTGAAAATGCTCGACAATCTCCTAACCACGTAGTGGAAGACATTGCAGTTAATAGCGCTGAGATTGAACGTGCCATAATCTACAGCAATCAGTACCCAGATATTGTTAAAATTATAGCTGTCGGTAATGAGGCGATGGTACATTGGCAAACGGATTATTTTGTAGCACCATCTGTGATTTTAAAGTGGGTAAACTATTTGCAGAAATTAAAAATCGAGGATAAGTTGCCCTCAGCTTTGTGGATTACAAGCTCAGATAATTTTGCATCATGGGGTGGAGGTGATGCTGCATATCATAATGAAGATTTAACCGCTTTGATTAAGGCAGTAGATTATATTTCTCTACACACGTATCCCTTTCATGACACTCATTATAATTCCAGTTTTTGGATAGAGAGTCAAAAGAATACCGAACACTTAAGCGTCAAAACGCGTATTGAATTGGCAGTTCAGAATGCGGTTGATTATGCAGTGTCTCAGTACCAATCTGTTGAAAAACATGTAGAAAGCTTAGGAGTTCAAACCCCGATTCACATAGGCGAAACGGGATGGGCTACTGAGTCAGAAGCTCTTTATGGACCTTCGGGAACTCAAGCAGCCGATGAATATAAGCAAGCTCTTTATTACCAAAAAATGTCTGACTGGAGCATAGCCAATGGGGTTAGTTGTTTTTATTTTGAAGCTTTTGATGAACCTTGGAAAGATGCGGCTCGCCCAATGGGGTCTGAAAATCATTTTGGACTTATTGATGTTGAGGGAACTCTGAAATATGCGCTTTGGGAGGCCTTTGATTCAGGGCTTTTTGAAGGACTGACACGTGATGGTAAGCCACTTAAAAAATCATTTAATGGTGAGTTTCAAAAGATATTCAACTCCATTAAATTACCAAACTAACTCTAATGAAATTAAAATTAAAATATATATTTATCTTCGGACTTTTAAGTCTTACTTACAGCTTTACAGCGTTTGAGGATAGTGAAGTAGTTTCTGTTAAAGGCAGACAATTGCGAATTAATGATACACCCTATTTTATAAAGGGAGTTTGTTTTAACCCCGTTGAAAAAGGACATACAGAAAGAGATTTTACTAATATTGATCTTGACCTTGCTCTAATGAATGAGGCGGGTATAAACACCATTCGTGTCTATAAGCCTATAGGAGAAGTTTCTGTTTTGGATAAGATTGCTGCCGCAGGGATTAAAGTGATTACAAGCTTTGGTTACAACCAAGAAGGTCATTTTGATATATTAACAGGTTCTTACTTAGACTATGTTAATACCTACAAAAGCCACAAAGCAATTTTATTTTGGGAGCTTGGAAATGAATATAACTACCACCCAGAATGGTTTGACGGCGATATAACCAACTGGTATGACAGTTTACAAATCGCTGCTGATGCTATTCATCAAAATGATCCGAACCACCCTGTAGCTTCCGCACACGGGGAGCTTCCAGATAGCGCCACTTTAGCGGCATCAACTAATGTCGATTTATGGGGTTTGAATGTGTATCGTTGGGATAATCCAGAAGCGATATTTAACCAGTGGTCAGCGCTAAGTGACAAACCGATGTACCTTTCAGAGGCCGGAAGCGATAGCTATATGACTGTTGCTAATCATGAATTCACTAAGGGAGAAAATCAGCAGGCACAAGCACAATCCTTAAATAATATTTTGAGTGATGTTTTTGATAATAAAGCGATTAACTCAGGGGTTTTAGTGTTTTCTTTTACAGATGAATTATGGAAAGCAGGAAATCCAGACAAACAAGATGTTGGTGGCTGGGCTCCAGCGAGTAGCGGAGTGCCTTACGACGGGACAGCCAATGAAGAATACTGGGGGATTTTAGATGTCAATCGCCATAAGAAAGATGCATTTCATGTACTTAAAGAATTTTATAATAACCCAGAGAATTAATCAGTTTATTATGCGAAAAATAACGTCAATTTCCCTTGTTTTTTTATTAGTTGTAACTCTGTTTTTGTTTTCATTTGACTCCAAAAAAGAAATGTTGATAGAGGTCTATGAAACGTCTGCCGCAGGACACAAACTAACACAAATAAAAACCTTTTCCGAAGGGAAAATAGTTTCTGAGATTAATTTAAATCCTGAAGAAAAGCTGCAGACGATTACAGGATTTGGTGGGGCCTTTACGGAGTCTTCAGCCTATCTGTTAAATCAAATGAGTCCCGAAAAAAGGGACCAAATAATCAAAGCCTATTTTTCTAATGACGGAGCCGCCTATTCTTTAACACGAACCCACATGAATTCATGTGATTTTTCTTTGAGTAACTATTCCTATACTGCGGTGGAAGGCGATACTGAACTTGAGCACTTTTCAATAGATCATGATAAAGATGATTTGATTCCAATGATTAAGGCAGCACAAGAAGCTTCCAAAGACGGCTTCAAACTTTTTGGTTCTCCTTGGACGGCTGCGCCGTGGATGAAAGATAACAATTCATGGGTTGGTGGTAAATTAAAGCCAGAATATTACAATACATGGGCGTTGTTTTTCTCTAAATACGCCGATGCTTATAAGGCTGAAGGCATCGATATTTGGGGTTTTACGGTTGAAAACGAACCAATGGGTAATGGAAATAACTGGGAGAGTATGGTTTTTAGCCCTGAAGAGATGACGCTTTTTGTTCAAAAATATCTTGGGCCTACCCTGGAAGCTAAAGGACAGGAAGACTTGGTTATATTAGGCTTCGATCAAAATCGAGGCGACCTTAAGGAATGGGTGGATGTAATGTACAAAGACGAAGTAAGTTCAAAATATTATGATGGAACCGCTATCCATTGGTATGAAAGCACCTATGACTATTTTCCTGAAGAGTTACAGTATGCACATCATAAAGCGCCCAATAAACATTTAATTCAGGCCGAAGCATGTGTAGACTCTGAGGTTCCAGCTTGGAAGGATGATGCTTGGTATTGGTCTAAAGAAGCCACAGATTGGGGTTTTGATTGGCGCGAGCCAGCAAAAAAGTACCTACACCCTAAATACGCTCCTGTTAATCGCTATGCCAGAGATATAATTGGTTGTTTAAATAACTGGGTTGATGGATGGGTTGATTGGAATATGGTTCTTGACCGACAAGGAGGTCCTAATTGGTTTAAGAATTGGTGTGTCGCTCCTATCATTGTAGATCCAGAACAAGACGAAGTTTACCTTACCCCGCTCTATTATGTCATGTCTCATTTTAGCAAATTTATTAGACCAGGTGCAGTAGTTATTGGCGCAGAATCTAGTGATACAGATTTAATGGTGACAGCCTCCAAAAATCCAGATGGATCAATTGCTGTTGTGGTTTTTAATGAAGGACATTCTGAAAAGTATTTTAACTTAAATTTATTTGGTCAAACTCATTCCTTGAGTGTAAGCCCCCAAGCCTTACAAACGATAATTTTCACAAACTAAAACTATAATTATGAATTCACAAACTAATTTAGTGCACAGTAGAGTTTCCTGGGGGCAAAAGATAGCTTTTGGCTTTGGGATGCTTGCCAATCAAATGTTTCCAGCGGTAATAAGTATTTTTATTGTTGTACTGGTTCAAAATTTAGGTTTTCCAGGATGGATGTGGGGTGTTGTATCCCTTGCTCCAAGGATTTTCGATTCTATTACAGACCCAATTATGGGGTTTATATCTGATAATACCAAATCTAAATGGGGTAGACGGCGACAGTATGTATTGATTGGAGCTCTTATTATGGGCGTCTCATTTATTATTATGTGGCAGTTGTTTTTAGATAATGGGGTGGATTATAATTTTGTATATTTTTTAATGTGGTCTCTTGTGTTTTATTTAGGTCTCACCATTTTTGGAGTTCCTTATGTAGCGATGGGCTATGAAATGAGTGATGATTTTCATGAGCGTACGCAGATTATGGCCGTTGCCCAATGGATCGGTCAATGGGCATGGGTCATAGCACCTTGGTTCTGGGTTGTTATGTATGACCCTAGCTGGTTTGAGTCTGCCGAAGTTGCCGTAAGAGAGTTAGCTGTTTGG
>Ga0209713_10002152_pt1 | contig 12142 bp, 2 predicted proteins | sample ArcOceMetagenome_3_FD_187444 | JGI IMG/M metagenome (GOLD analysis project Ga0209713, IMG submission 187444) | Marine eukaryotic phytoplankton communities from Arctic Ocean - Arctic Ocean- Svalbard ARC20M Metagenome (SPAdes) (version 2) | ecosystem: Environmental > Aquatic > Marine > Oceanic...
TTTACATACCGTGAGAACACGTCGAAACAGCCTCAAACAACCTAAGTTCGTCCTTCGCTGCAAGCAGCTACTGGTAGGTCTAAACTGCCCGATCGGCTGAAGGCTATCCAGTGGGTCCCTGTGCACGGGGCCCGCGCGCGCCACCGCGCGGTCGAAGATTTCTCATCCCTCGCAAGCCCGCCGTACCATAACCTGGAAAACTCGCGTAACTTCGCCATTCGTCTTTTCGCCGCCCAGGTCGTCGTAAAAGAAAAGCCCTCCCCCCCTCCCCGTCCACGTCCTCATTCCGCCTCGCCTTGAGTTGGTTCCCATCTCCGCCCCCGCGGTGGTACTCCAACCCTCCAGCCCCCTTACTCGTATTCCGAGCCCGACTCCGAGCCCGCCACCGTGACCCCCTCGCCGCGAACGCACTCCACGGCATTGCGCAGACGCGTCTTGCCAGCCTCGGTGTTCAGCCTCGACCCCGCCACCAGCCCTCGAATCGTAGCCATCTTCGCCTTATCCTCCCCAACGCAGTACTCGTCACTCCCCCGCATCAGCCGTGCGTACCAGTTGTCCCACTTCCCCGCCTTCTTGCTGTGCGTGCCGCGTGCAGCCGGCATGCCGCGTAGCAGTGAGGCGCACCTCCCCTTTGGCCGCAGCGCATTCTTAAGCGCCGCCTCCAGTCTTGGCCCCGCCTCTTCCCGCACACGTCCCTCGTGCCACTGTAGAGCCTCCTCCCAGGTCACGTACAGCTCTGAACTCTGCCTCGCCTCGCCGACCGCGTCCGCCACCTTCCAAGCGTTGTACATCGCGTTCTTCCTTTCCGTCTCCGACCCCAGCCGTTCGTAGGCCCCCGTCTTGCGTACCGTGCCCCCGTCCCTCCTGCCTTTCCCAACCCGCTTGTCCACCCCTCGCCCGGTCCACGACGCGCCCTTGCCCTTGCCGTGGTGACACCCTCCTTGAAAGCCTGCGGCTCTCGCACGGTCACCACCTCCCCCCTTGGCAGGCCGTGCGTTGCCCTTGTACCTCGCGAAGGCAAACTCCTGACCGCTCCACCCCGTCGTCCCCAGCACCCAACCCTCACCACCTCTGAACGCACCTCCCCAGTCTTGCATCCCACCCTTGCCCCTTCGTACCACTGAGCCGTCGACCCTCTGACGCAGCCCATCAATCTCGTGCCGAAGGTCACCGCGGTCCGTCCTGTCGCCCATGAGTGCCACAATCTTACGACCCGCAAGGTCGGCACAACCAATCTCCCAGTTAGCCGCTCAGCCAATGTCGCCGTCCACGCCAGGCAAAACCGGTAACGATCTCGTCTGAAAGTAGCTCGCCGCGGTGAAATTACCCAACATTTGTTGTTGTTGATGTTAATCCCAATCGCTGTCTCCGTTAACATCATCCTCCTGATCGGACTCGCAATAGGTCGTGCCCGACTTGAAGCTCGCCGTCTGCCGCTTCCCCCTTCCTGGGCCATCATTGTTGTCGTCGCCGTCACTTAAACCGCGCCCACCCGTCCGCTGCAGTCGCCTCCTTTTCTTTCCGTCCCCACCACTAGACCTCAGGCCGACGGTCCCAGCTCCCCCTCCATCCACTGCACCGTCATCGCGCTCACCTTCCCCCGGCGACCGATTCGCCACTCCTCCGCTCCCCTCCACGCCACAACGCACCATGTCATCGTTCAGCACCACCACACCCTTGCTGGCCAGTGCCCTGAGCTCGCTCCCAACCTCCCTTGCGTTCAACGTTCCAGCCATCAGCTTATACACAGTGCGTACCTCCACTGCCGGAAAATCAACACCTCCTCCGTCAGAGCGCCTCCATGCCAACACCAGCGCTTCCACTAACAGCCTCCTCTTCTTGGCCCCTTTACCTTTGCCCGCCGCGCCAACTGCCCACCCAAACCTCCCGGTTCCGCAACCCGCCTCGCTGCCTGCATCCGCCGCCACGGCCCCCCCGCTACGCCCGCTCCTCTCCTCACTCCTCGTCTCTATGAGTCCTTCCCCTCCGCTTGTGCCTTCGTCCTCTTCCGCCTCCACCGTCCGCACCCCGCCCCCTCCTCTCCTGGGCCTACCTCGTCCACGTGCACCTTTCGCCCGTGCTGCCGCGTCCATCGCCTCGTGATCGTCTGGACCCTCCCACGTAGCCAAGTCATAATCAGCCTCCCTGGGATCCACCTCGCCGCCAGCTGCCCATCTCTCCCATTGCACTTCGTCCACCTTGTGCACGGAAGCGCCCCACCCCTCCAGCGCATACTCGACCCGCATCAAATCTCCACCTCTCCCAAGCCCAGTCACCGTGCCACGAAACCAAACCCTCTCTTCTGTCCAGAATATTCTAATCCCGTCCCCGACTCTCAGACCCTCCCTCTCTTCGCTGCTCTCCTCTCCGTCGCCGCGCCCGTTGCTGCCTACCTCCTCGTCAAAGGTCTCTTCGTACTCGTCGCCACTGCCGCACCCGTCGCCCTCGTCGCCACTGCTGGCCTCGCTGTCCGACGAGCCCCACCTACAGTCCTCCCGCCTCCTCCCCTCGCCCCGCCTCAGGCGTCCACCGTCGCCACCGTCGCACCTCCCACCACCCCGTCGTCCGCGCGCTTGTCCTCGCGCTCTCCACCTAGCCCTCTGTCTCTTGTTAAAGTGAACTTCCACATCCTCAAGTCCTTCCGCCAAAGTAATACAACCCTCTCCCTCCACCCCCATCATCACTTGGAAGTGTTCAGCCTGTCTCGCGTTGTTTCTCTCCTTCGCCTCTCTGGCCTGTCTCGCCCTAGCCCTGTCCTCCTTGCGCTTGCGCGTCCCAGATGCCGGGCACCTGCCTGCGGCCACACTCCACCACCTCATTGCCCTCATGAGTGGTAGCGTGCCGACCAGCCCCACGTCGCCTACCGGATCCTCGCCATCCCGCGCCCTGCCGCGATTGGCCCTGCGCCAGGCGTACCTCCGCCACGCCCTCAGTACCGTCAAAGCGGCATACCATTCCTTGCAACTAACCTCCCAGTCACTCGCCCGATCGGTCCTCCTGGGCGATCTGCCCGTTAACACCGCTGCCTCCTGTCGCCACGTGCGGTGCGCCCCCAGCATCCCTACCGCTGCCTTTTGATCCGCCGAGGCCGTGGCTAGAAGCACTGCCGCCTCCTGCCGCCACGTGCGCCCGTCTCCCAGAGCCTCGACTGCAGCCCTGCGCTCGGCCGACGCAGTAGCCAGATGCGACCTGTGTTGAGCAACCACGCACCGCGGTACGCAGGGCCCCTTCACCCCCACCAGTGCCCTCAGCTTATTCACAAACCTGCGTCCCAGCACCAAAGCTCTCTCCGCTGCCAAAAAATCGTCCTTGCTGCCCCTGTACATGTCCTTAGCCACGCCCAGGCTGTCTGCGCAGAGCCTCACAACGTCCATCGCCAGCAAGCGAGCGCTGCGAGATTCGACCTCAGGCTTAGGCATGCACCCCAACAGCCAGCTATGTGCTCGCGCCCTTGCGTCTCCTCCCCCGCTCGGCCCCTCCACCTCCCTCGCGACCTCATCCGTTCCACAATGCGGCTTACCTCCGTCCAGCGCCGCCAACGCTAGTGCTACCTTCTTCACGCCGGTCACCACAGCAGCCCTCTGCGCCCGCGCGGTGGGCAGGCAGCAGTCGAACAACCAGTGAGCCGTGTCGCAGGGGCCACGTCCACACCTGCATTCCACCCGCTGTGCCCTAACCGCTCTCTCGTCCTCGAAGAACGCCTCGTCGCTGACTAGCAGTCGCCTCGTCTGCGCCTCCTGCATCACACGTCTCCTGCTCGCGTCGCCCCTGCCCCAACGCAGATCCCAGTCCGTCGTACTCCTCCAAATGGACCGATGCGACTTGGCCCCAAGAACCATCCGAACGTGGCGTTCGATACGCCCCGCCGCCCACTCAAACGGTGCCCTGTCGAACGCAAACGTAAGACTAGTATGTCTGCGTGCCGGTCTAACCACGTCCATCGGTTCGTGCCCCAGAAACTCCGTGGCCTGTAGGTCGGCGGCTTCATTCGGCGCCGCGCCACTGTGTCCCCTCAGCCAGTAGAACACCACAGTATCCATCCTTTCCAATTCCACCAGCAGCTCATCCAGCATGTCGTCCTTAAAGTACTCTGCCCTCCGATTCACATGTGCCTCCCGAAACTTCGCTATCGCCTGTACTGGTGACCTAGCATCCACTGCCAGCAACACCCTGGCTCCCGAGGGCCATGACTTCACCACATCGATCAGCGCCTGCAGTTCGCACTCATAACTGCTGCGTGCCCATCCCTGTGCATCCAGTGCACCGCCGACCACCATCCCATCGTCGCGCACCGCTGCCGCTGAGGCCACCATCATGTCGTCATCATCGAGCTGTCGCCCGCCATCTGTTGCAGCAGCGAACTGTATGTCATGCTCCACAAACAATGCATTCCATTCCTTAAGTATCCGCCTCGACGACTCAACGTGCACCGCCCACTTACCAGCCCCGCGCACGCTAACCTCTGTCGTCCTGTCAATCGTCGCGTCAACCTCACGCAGTATGCTCGTCGTAACCAGCAGAAGCCGCACGCACGGTAGCCCTTCAGCATCTTCCACCTTTGCCACCCGCCCTCCAACCAACAACTCGCCGTCCGTCCCAACCTCCCACCTCTCCGTCCTCTGTCTCCTGTCCTCCCTGCCATCCAGCACCTCCCTGCTCACCCCTCGCCTGCCAAACAACCTTTGGTCCTCGCCGCACCTCTGGTCCGCACCGGGCCACACCTGCACCAGCCTGGTGCCATACCTGTCCACATCCGTCGGAGCACCGTCCCGCCACTCCTTCGCAGCCTTCCTCGCCACGCTCCCGTACGTCTCTCGTAGCGCCTCCGCCCACACCTCCTTCCCGATCACTGTACCGCTCGACCTCGCCTCCAGCAGTAAGCTCGTGAACCTGCTGCCCGTCCTGCGTGACTGCACGTCATCTCCCGTCGGCCAGCCGCTCATCCACTCGCCTTCTTGGCTACGTGTCCTGTACCCATCCCAAAGTTGCCACGCAGAGCACGGCTTAAACATCGTACTCGTCATATGATGAAGCCCCCCAAACCACGGCTGCGTCTCGCCATACGCGTCCCGCAGCTCAGCCACCATATTGTCGTATTCCCTGTGTACTCGTGGTGACCTCTTAAGCTCCCATCGCTTCACCATCTCGTCAAAGGTCAGTATAACAAACGCATAGCCCTCCATGCCGGGCTTGCACACGTGCTCGGTCCTGGTGATGCCTGACAGAATCATCGACGCCGGAGCCGCGTGCCCGAGCACCTCATGTAGCCTCCGCGAGTAGCCGCATCGCCAGGCCGCGTGCTCGCCATGCAACAGCGCCTCCCCCCAGCCCCCGTCCTCATGTTCAATCGACAGAACGTCACGCATCGGAACGGGCTCGCCACCGCTCATCGCCGCCTCATGAAACATCGCGGCGTCCTGCCTCGTAAGCCAGGCCGTATATAGGATAAAGAAGTCAAAAGCCTCCACTTGCATGCTCCCTGCCTCTATAGCCTTCTCCAACACCAGCGCCGTATCGAGATGCTCGCGGCTGCCCAACCACTCTGTAGGAGCACTAGTGCACCCCCATTTCCTCAGTCTCCGCGCCAGAGCCGACCTCGCTACAGCCCTCTCCGGCGAGTCCTCGGGCGAAGCCAGCGCTCTCCTGCACGTATTGTAAAGTGCTCCCACCGCATCAACCAACACATGCCGCCCGTGTAAGGTGTCCGCCACCCTGTCGGCCTGCCCGCCATAAAAGTGAGCCGACGGAGTGCTGCGATGTACTCCAAACGCCATGCGAAACGCAGCCCTCCAAATTTTCTCCACCCCCTCACCCTCCGCCATTGTCAGCCCGTGTGCCGCAGCGTAATACCCGACGTAGCTGCCCTTCAAGCAGTTGGCGCACCTGATGTGCTGTCCCTTATCAAACTTGACCCTGCGAAGCTTATGCACCAGCGCCGCAATGCCCTTCCGCATTTTGTTCCTCACGTGCGCCCTGTCGCCGCAGATAGAGCGTAAGATCCCCATGTGTGGGTAGGCCTCTCTGCAACTCAACTGCGGAACAAAGTCAGGCATCTCGCTCAGTCCACCCTCTCCCTTCGGAATCCTTAACTTCACGATGACATCCACCCATTTGCCACCGCTGAACCTCGCCGCCGTAACGACCGTCTTCTCCAGTCCGGCCACGCCGATCGGTGATCCTGTGGTCATAGCGTAATCCACCCACACCGCCCACTGAGCACGCAGTGACTCCTCGGTACAGTTAAAGCCTGCCCAGTCGTCAGCCATCATAGTCTGCGCAACATGTCTAGCTCGCCACTCGCACCCCCAAACCCTCACGCCGCACGACACCGCTGCAATAGCCACCGAAATGGAGGTCAGCAGACACCGTGCATGGCTTGGCGACAGCACGCACCCCATAAGGTCGCCGCCCAGAATGTCAAAAGCGTCACTGAGACCGTGTGCCGTGTCGAAGCTGGCCTTCATATTGCAGAAGACCGCCTTAGCGAGTTCAATCACTTCGCAAGGCAAGCCAATAAAGTACTCGGCCACCGTGCGCGCTTGTCGTTTTATAGCTGGGAAGAACTGCTTAAGATCCAAAAAGAGGATAAAGATGCTGTGCCGCAACTCCCTCGCCTGCCCCAGTACGGCGTCCATCATCAGCGCCGCGTTCAACGCCCCATGTCCGGCAACCCAGCCGTGATTGTCTTCACCCGTCCGTCCCACCATCCTGTCGAAAGACAGCTTCTTCACACACTTCAGCATGAGCTTCAACGACTGATCCATCAACGCAATCTCCCTCCTCTTCCGTATCCTGCGTTGGTCCCCATGCTTTTTAGGTAGTAGCACATAGACCATCCTCTCCCAGTGCTCAGGCATCTCCCTCTCCACAATGCACCGCTTGGCAACCGCAAAGTATGCCTTGCGCTCCTCCTTCTCCAACCGCCTGATCAGCTCTAGCGCCGAGAAAGCGCCGCCCGCCTTGGCGCCAACCGATTTGTACCTCGCGTACGCGAAGAGCACCTCATCAAATAGCTCGAAAGTGAGCAGCTTATGCAAGCTAAACGTGTCACCCCCCCCCGGAGGCCTCAACTCCTCAAACCCTTCCGCAAAATGCTCCATCCACGCCGCAAACGCGTTCTCCGGAGCTCGCTCACCATTCTTGTAATCCTCCTGTGCAGCCTTGCCAATAGCAGCCGCTTCCCTGCGTACGCCCTCTGGATCACTCACAAAACCCCTCTCCGGGTCGTCACCCAGCGCCACAGCAGCCAGTTTCTCCTGTGCCTCCCACTTGCCCCTCAACAAATCATGCGCCAGCTTGACCCTCCTCAGCGGATCCGTCTCCGTCTCTGCCCTTGCCACCTTCTCAACCAACCGGCCGGCCTGTGCCCGATCCTCGTCGCACACCCTCTCAAAGAAGTGTCTCTCCTTCCTACATCTACGTACGAGTGCTGCCCACAGCGCCTCGTCGTCGCCGCCGACTCTGTCGTAGAAAGCCGCATCGTGTCTCAGTTCGCACCTCGGGTGCGTCACCCAGCTAAGCATCCTAACCGCCTGTTTGCAGTCGTGAATACTCAGAAGTCTGTTCAACCTCCACGTCCACTTCTTCTTCAGGCTGTAATTGTCGTGGTCGCTGCGCAACCCGCCTCCGCCACCCTCCAGTCTCTCGCACTCAACCAGCTCCGCGGCACTCGCTAACTCTGCGTCAATCACTCGCATTCTCTCCGCCGCATCGCCGCCTCCCTCCTGCCCTGCCCTTTCCCCCAACCCTCTCGTCAATTCCTCAAACCTCCTGTGCTGTGCCCGTTTCCACCCCTGCATCCTAGGCAATGCTGGTCTGCACTCCCCTTCGTCACGATCGACCGACCGTGGCCTCACGTAGCACACTGCAGCATGGTCCGATAGCATCTTCCGAGTGTCACCCGCAGCGTCAGCCCAGACTATCTCGTCCAGCTGCCATCTCAACCTCTCCGCGCCCACCTCCACCAGCCTGTCAAGTACTGCCCACTGCTCCTCTCCGCCAACAACCGCCCTCCGCGTCGCCGCAGCTTCCCGCTCGTCAAGCAACGGCACCATCCTAACGGCGCACCCTCTGTCATCCACCGCACCGCCGCCACCCGCATTCCACCCCACAAAATCCCTCCACCTCCTGTCCCCTATTCCCAACCCGCCCGCCTTGCTGGCCTGCGACTCGCAAGCCCGCCTGTTGATATCTCCCAGAATAATCGTGTCACAGTTCGCCGTCGCTAGCCCTTCGATAGCATCCATCTGCTTCCCAAACTCCACCTCTCCATGGCAGCCATGCCATGCCACCACGTTCAGTATCGACCTGTCTCCTCTTCGCAGGGCCATCCTCAGTATCCGTTGCCCCAGGCTCGTAGCGGGGTTAGGCGATTTATCGGCCACGCACTTCTTATATTTAGCCACATCATCGCCCACCACCCCTTTAAATCTCGCAAGCCGATAGAACACGGCCACCGAGTTGCGGATGCCTCTCCTGTCGAAGCCGCGCTCGCCAGCCGCGACCTTGAGCCCATAACCTCTCGCCCTGAACCATCTAACGAGTACAGCGGCTTGTCTGCAATCGCACATAAGCTCCAGCAGCACGCCCACGTCAATGCGCTTATCCTTGACCACGGACATGATAAATGCTAGCTTGCTCAAAGCAGTCTGCGCCAGGTAATAACCCACTCCCCCAGCCACGACCGCCGACGAGACCGCGAGCCCTCTAGTGTTAAAGAGCATAGCTCGCTCGCCGTCATCGCCACCGCCTGCGCTGCATTCCGCCACTAGGCAAAGCATCAACAACAGCAACGCGCGTCCCTCCCCCTGGAACCGCGCTCGTGCACGAGGCCGCGTCCTTCCGCCCCGCGCCCCGCCCGCCACCGCCAACGCGCAGGCCAACACGGCAGCTGCCACGGTCCACACCGCCGTAGCTAGCCCCTGCTCCCCGTAGTAAACAACGCCCCTCAGTCCAATCGACCAGTCCAAGTGTCGTGCGTCGGTCGTCCAAGGCAAGGTGTCAGCTAGTGTCGAACCTTCTTCGTCACAACCGTCCTTCCCCCCCGCACGTGCATCACGGCAGCCTGTAGCTCTGCGTCCCACCCATCGTCTGGTGTCCAAACCACCTTCACTGTCGCCATCGATAGAATCATCTTCACCAAACTGAAGTTCAGAACGTAAGTCTCGACTGCAATAGTTGTTACACCTCGAATTGAAAACGGATCGGCGCTGTGAAGATCCGTGGCTGTGAACTGTTGTGTAACAACTTCGTGTTGTAACCGTCCCGTCTCGTAACGCTTCCACCTTGTAACCGCTCGAGCCAAAGTAACAAGAGCTGTGAAAAACTGTTGCATGTAACCGCACTCCACAAATCGAACCAGATAGGGGGGAAAACCCACCACCGATGCGAAATCCGTCTCCCTCTTTCCCAACCTCAGGTCCCAGACTGGCGTCCCTAACCGCACACTTCGTTGTGCAGATGACAACTATTGCCGCGACCAAAGCCACCCATCGGTACGCTGCCGCCACCGCCCCGCCCCAAACCCGCCCAAAAATCACCAACGCCGAATCCTTGCCCCGCGAAACCGCTGTGCGCCGCTTCCGCCTGGCCTTGTGGACGGAGGCGAAGCACCGGCCGAGCAGCCTCTGCATCCGCCTGAGCTGCGCCACCACGACGATTACCATCCAAACCATCCCGAGCAAGCACTGCCAGTCATCGCCGCCACGCGCCCGCTCGCGCCGCCACCCCTCCGCAGCACCTCCATCTAGTTGGCACCTGAGTATATCCATGTGGCAGTTGTAGGAATCCACCCCGCCGTGTACATGCGCACTCTGCCCTGCCAACCATTGCCTGCCCCACCCATACCCCTCGTCCGCCTCAACCAACACAGGCGCACCGCTCGTCGCCCGGCTGCTGTTCAGCGCCCTGGACGCCTGCAGGTCCTCGTTGGCTTGCCGAAGCTCCTGCTCCGCCGTGTCGATCTCTGCCTGCTGGCACGCCTCCTCCTCGGCACTCTCGTCCTCCTCCTCGCGCGAGCGCTTCGATGCCATCTCCGCCGCCACCTCCGCCACGACCGAATCAATTTCCATCCCACCAGCCGTCTCTTCGCCCTCCGCGCCTTCGCCGTCGGCCGCGGCCCGAACTCCCAGAGCCATGCGATTGCGCACCGCGACCGCGATGTCGGGAGCAGCCAGCAGCATGGCCTGTGTGACCATCTGGTGGCGATGGTTCGCCTGCTCCATAACCACCAGCTTCTTCATGAGCTCGACGGCCTGCGCGTTAGCGCGCTGCGAGTTGAGGTCGGCCTGGACGGCAGCGCTGCGCTGCGAGCACCGCAGCTCTTGGTACACTCCCGTCAAGCTGCTCTCGAGCGTGGCCACCTGCTGCCGCCCGGCTGCAATCTCTTGCTCCGCCCGCCGTGCCGACTCCTTGTTAGCCTCCGCGTCCGCCGCACGCTCCTCATTGTACCGAACGAACGCTTCGGCGCTCTGCGCCGCGCGAGCGCTCGTCTCCTCCGACAGGCTCTGCAACTGCTGCCGCAGTGCCGCCACCTCGGCAGTGCCCACCCCACCGCCGCCGCCGCCGCCTCCACGCACCTCCGTGTACGCCATGCTCAACTTATCGAGACCGTGCGTGAATGCCGAGGGCGAGCTCGCAACCACCACCTTGCTTCCATCGCCCACGATGAGCAGCTCCAACGCCTCCTGCTCCGAAAGCTCCAACACCCCGCACAAGTTCGTCTCCATGCCCGGGATTTGGCCCAGCGTTCCCATCAGCGCACAGTACGCCGCGGCTTGCACGTACATGATCACACCACCCTCCACCACCGTCTGCCTGCGCTGCCGGTAATCCGCCACGCCGATCTCCGTGCGCGCGACGCCCAGCTTCCCGCAAACCACGTCGCGAAGCATCTCCTTGGAGTTCTGATCCTGGCCGATATCCTGCACGTACGCATAGACCGTGCGTTCCTTAGCCTCCTGCGGCACCTCATACAGGTTGAAGCTGCGGCCATCAAAGGTCGCACTGCCGCGCGCCACCGAGCCCAGCTCGCCCCACATCGTAAAGCTGATCTTTGACATCTGCCCCGAGTTGCGATCCAGGCTCAGGTACACCCCCGTCACCTTTGCCTGCTTCTCCGCTGCACCGTCGGCCGAGGCTTTCTCGCCAGCCTTGTGTGCTGCCTTCACCGACTTGTGAATCTGTGCATCTGTAATGACGTGTTCGCCCATGTCCATAGTGTATAGAAACTCCTCCCTCGGCCGTAGCTCCGCCGGTTTGTCCATCGTGAAGACCCGCGGTTGGCCCAGCACCGTGACCCTGGTCACCCCATCCGGCACCTCCGTGACAGAATCAAGAAACTGTCGCATGTAGAGCGTCGCCATCGGCGGCCTCCCAAGCACCGGAAACTGTATAATCCCGCCGTAGAACGCCTCCTTGCCTCCCGTCGTAGCGCGAGTCGTCGACTTGGTGCCTGAGTACTGCTCGCCCACCATGGCCGCTAGCAGGCGATCGATAGCCGCCGCCCCCCCGTTCTGGTAGACCACCGCCACAACCGACTGTACGAAACTGCCCAGTCCACCCTCCTGCAGCAGATGGTTCCAGTTCACAAGCAGGCCGTTGTTCGGCACGTCTTTGCCAAACGCATTGCGCTCCAGCTGGCTAACCGAGCCCAGCAGCACAGCCACCGTGGTTATCTTGCGCTCCTTCTTCAGTTCCGCGCGCTTCATAGCGCTCTTCTTCAGCGCTCCCTTCAGCAGGCTGTAAACGTGCCCCTCCCTGTTCGTCTCGTATCCCTCCGCGCTCATCTCCTGACCCACGCGTTTCAGCCAGGTCGCCAAGTGGTCCATTATCTCTCGCGCCTTCGTCGAGATAGCCTCTGGCATGTCCAAGCCAACTCCACAGCTCAGCCCAGTCACCGACAGTCCAACCACCAACTGGCTCACAAGCACCGACGCCTCTCCAAAGATGACCTTCTCGTGTTCCATAAGCACCTCCTTGACAGCCATGTTAGTCAGCTCCACCGGCAGTCGCCCAGCCTCCAACTCCGCCGCCAGTACCACGGTATCGGGTATCGACATTTTCTTCGCAAAAACGTTACTCACGGGTTACCCCGTTGAGGGGGGTCCTACATCGGGAGGGGTGCCGTTCTGCATCATCAAAA
>Ga0209713_10002154_pt1 | contig 12136 bp, 8 predicted proteins | sample ArcOceMetagenome_3_FD_187444 | JGI IMG/M metagenome (GOLD analysis project Ga0209713, IMG submission 187444) | Marine eukaryotic phytoplankton communities from Arctic Ocean - Arctic Ocean- Svalbard ARC20M Metagenome (SPAdes) (version 2) | ecosystem: Environmental > Aquatic > Marine > Oceanic...
AGGTCAAGTGCAACTTGATAACGTTAGTTTAATGACAGTTTCAGTAGGAGATAATGCTGATACTACAGCAACGATACAAACTGCCGGTACTGCAATTATTGATTTTGAAACGGTGGGAAACCATTACAGCTGGCAAACCTTTGAAAACGACTCTAACCCTGGCTTAAACATCGTTATTAACCCTGCACAAGATGGTGTTAATGATTCAGATAATGTTGCTAAAGTAACGACATTAACAACAGGTCAACCATGGGCTGGAGTACAATCGGCACATGGTGATTTTGGTCCACTTACCCTTGATGAGACTAATAGCACCATAAAAATAATGGTGTATAAGTCTATTATTAGTGATGTTGGAATTAAATTTGCCATACCCAACAATGGTGCACAACCTGAAATTAAAATGGCTAATACTCTTGTCAATCAATGGGAAGAGTTAACTTTTGACTTCTCTAGCTATATTGGCCTTATCGAAGCAATCAATATTGATCAAATTATTATCTTCCCAGATTTTGATACAAATGGTCGGAGCCAAAACAATATAGTGTATTTCGATAATATTCGTTTTGAATAAGTAAGTTATGACAGCTAACGACTTACCTAAACTAGTCGTTTATATAACAACCCCTTTTTTGATAATTAACATGCATTATCAGAGATATTGATAACATAAGAAGGTCATTGTGAAAAAGATGAACTTAATAAAAAATAAAATATCTATGTCAGTATTATTGGCACTCAGTTCAACTATGGCGTGGTCAAATAGTACTATTGCCCAACAAAATGAAAACACACAGTTAGAGCCAGAGTTAGAAGTTATTGAAGTACTAGGCCTTAGAGGTAGTATGATTAGGGCTATGGATTTAAAGCGGGATGCCTCGGGTGTAATGGATGTCATTTCTGCTGAAGAAATGGGTAAATTTCCCGACACTAATTTGGCTGAGTCATTAGGACGAATTACAGGTGTATCGGTTAGTCGCTCAAATGGTGAAGGTAGTCAAATAACTGTCCGCGGTTTTGGGCCTGAGTTTAATTTAGTAACATTAAATGGTCGGCAGATGCCGGGTACTGGTTTTAGCCGCTCTTTCGCTTTTGAAAATTTATCCTCTGAGGGCGTAAGTGCTTTAGAAATTCAAAAATCTGCCCGTGCAGATACACCAACAGGCGGCTTAGGCGCTACTGTCAATATTGTTTCAACTAAACCGTTAAATAACCCAGGTACACAAGCATCATTTATGGCGAAAGGAATTTATGATGAGTCAAACGTAAAGTATGATGATATTACTCCAGAAATTGCAGGGGTAATAAGTAGTACCTTGTTAGATGATACCTTCGGTATCTCATTTAGTTTTTCTCACCAACGTCGAGATTTTCAGAAACAGCAAGCTAATATTCAAGGTTGGCAATATGGAGAGGTACTCTATGGCGCAAATGATGTCGGAGAGATTGTTGCTCAAGAGCAAGGTATTGGACGTTTACCTAGTTTAGATGAAACACGTTTTTCTGACCCTAGGTCACTCGATGAAAATGGCGAGAGAATTGGCGCACATTTTTTTCCTAAAGATTTTAATTATGGGTTTGAAGATATCCGTCGAGAGCGAAATAACGGACAACTGACGCTTCAATATGCAGTGACAGATGACTTAACTCTTACTGCAGATTATACCGCTAGCCAATCTACCACAGCAGTAGAAGGCTTTGGTTGGGGTATTTGGAATAATTTTGGTTCTAACATTATTGGTTACGAGTTAGATCAAAATGGTACGGCTATTTATGCAGATATTGCTGGTGATGATACCTCGTTTACTGCCAATAAAGGCACTACCGATGTTGACTCCAGATCTTTAGGTTTCAATCTCGATTGGCAGTTAACAGAGAGTTTTAGTGTAGAAGTTGATTATCATAACTCGTCGAGTGAAGTCGACAATGGTGCTGATAAGGGCAGTGGTAGTCAAGGGCAAGTTATACTCGGGTCAGACAAACTCATTTCAAAAGTATATGACTTTCGAGGTGGTGATATTCCTTCTTACTTAATTAACTTTGATAACGGTACAAATGAGTTAATGCCTAGTGAAATAGATTCAAACTTTAGTCAATTTATTCATTCACCAGGAAAATCTGAAATTGAACAGTTACAACTTGATTTTTCATGGGCAACTGATTATCAATATTTGACTGAGGTGAAATTTGGCTTAGCACGAACTGAACAATCACTTACTGGAATAAATGGCTGGAGTGGTTTACGTGGTGGACCTGGATTTAGCCCCAGCTTTACTGAAATATTCCCAGATGAGATGTTTACTCGCAATAATACGGACAACTTTTTAGAGGAATTTACAAGTAGTGGTGGCGGCTTAGCACCCAATTACTTTTATACCTTTAATTATGACGAGGCTGTATCTCGCCAATTAGCCGTTTTAAATAGCGATATATTAGGAGACAATGCTTACAATACTAATCCCTATTATGCTCAAAAAAATACCAGTCGTGTCGATGAAAATACCGATAGTTTTTACCTAGAGACTGATTGGGAATTCGAATTAGGCGATGTCTACCTTTCTGTCAATGCTGGCCTTCGTTATGAAACTACAGAGGTTGTTAGCCCTTCACAAGACAGTATTCCAATGCAAGTAAATTGGGTTTCTGCAGGAGAGTGGATTACTGTTTATCAAGATCAACCTGTAGCTACTGAAAATTCGGCATCTTATGACGTATGGTTACCCATGATTGACTTTAAGCTCGATTTAACAGATGACATTGTGACACGTTTATCCTGGGGGAAATCAATGACACGCGCTGGTCTTAACAATCTTCTTGGTGGAATTTCATATACAGGAAGCCCTAAAATTGGAGCCAGAACCGGTGGACGTGGTAATACCAGCTTGAAACCCTTTTTATCAACTAACTTAGATCTTTCGTTTGAGTATTATTACGACGAAGGAAGTTATGTGTCATTAGGATTATTTCAAAAAGATGTTGATGATTGGATCGCTAACTCAAGTTTTGATCAAAGCCTAGCGGGTGTGAATGATATTTATCTTGGTGAACGTTGGGAACAGGCGGTCAGTCAAATTGAACAGCGAGGCGAAATTGCAACTAATTCTTCAATTTTTCAACAAATGTTAGTTAATGGTCATGGGAATGTTGATGGTGCTATTGAGGCAGACGTTAATTCTGATCCTCTTCTCGTTTGGAGTATTAATTCACCAGAAAATCTTGATTCACGCTCGGTACAGGGACTAGAATTTGCCGTTCAGCATTTATTTGGTGATTCAGGGTTTGGTGTAGCATTAAATGCTACTTTTGTTGACGGTGATGTCGACTATGACTCTGAAATTTATGCAGAGCAACCTGTGTTGCCAGGCTTAAGTGATTCCGCTAATTTTCAAGTATTCTATGATCTAAACGGTTTGTCGGTTAAAGCGACCTATGCTTGGCGCGATAACTATCTTATAGGCTTGGGACAAGCACAGGGTACAACCATAGATACTCCCCCTCAATACGCTAAAGAATATGGCCAATGGGATGTCAGTATTAACTACGATATTACTGAAGATATTACTATTTTCTTTGAAGGGGTTAATATTAACAATGAGACTGAGCAAGGTTATGGACGATATGAAGAGCAGTTTTTATTCGCTCGTGAATACGGAAGCCGTTATGCTATAGGAGGAAGAATTAAGTTTTAACTTTGTTTAACAATTGGCTTTAGTAAAAACAGCTAAAGCCAATTGTTAACTCATTCATATATGATAAGGGTATTAGAACACTCAGCTTTTATCGAATAATAAAATCTATATCAATGCAATAAATATTACCAACTTATAAATGACCAGTTTTTACATAAATCAGTGCACCATCATCCTTGGTAAAAGGGCAATGTTGGCTCATGTGTGGACTGCGAAGCCATGAACCGGCAGGATACATCCCGTGCTCGTCATGTAAGGTACCTTCCAAAACAAAAATTTCTTCTCCTCCCCAGTGCTGGTGTGCATTAAACTGTGTATTTGCCGCCCATTTAACCAATGCTACATGCTCAGTTTTAAATGAATGTAACGGCATAACTGTTAATCCATCTACCATGCCTTGTGACCATGGTGTTGAGCGCGTGTCAATTACAGATTGTGTTGTATCAGCGACATCAAATTGCTGCAGCTTGACAAAAATTGTTGCTCCTTCTTTACCTATTTTTGGGGTATGTGAGCTACCTATGGGGTTACGAACGTAACAGCCTTGATGATAATCTTGATGCTCATCCGAAAAAACACCATCGAGTACTAAAAATTCCTCGCCACCGCTGTGAGTATGAGCTGAAAATTCACTAAAGGGTTTATAACGAACAATGGAGGTAGCCTTTGCTACTTCGTTACCCACTCTATCAAGCATCATACGCTCAACTCCAGGCATTGGCGAATTAACCCAGTGATACTGGTTAGGTAAAATTACTGTACGTTGTTGAAAATCTGCATTAATTAGCATGGTCACCATTGATACCTTCGAAGATTTTTTAGTTAAATGTAATCTATATTCTTATTGCGCTTGCCATAGCAAATCAAGATTAAAAAATGTCTTCAATAAGGGGTTATTTTAAATAATGCTGTTATACGTTATTGCTTAGGATGAGATCAGTGAAAAATTTTAATCTACAGGTGTTTAAATGATTTAATAGATTATCTCAATTATCAAAATTTAGATTAATGTATAAATGACTGATATTAATTATAGTCATAAAAAGTTAAGCTTATAATGATGAGGATGATATTGATTGATTAGTTACGAGCACTTAAGGTTTAAGCGTACAAATTACGTGCAGTAATTGATGATGACATAATTTACGTAGTACATTAAATCAATCAATGCAGATAAGTAAAAAAATCGAGATATACTGACGTGCTAGCGCACTTATAATTGACCTAATTACAATGCGAGTAATTAGCTTAGCTGGTAAGTTCCTTAAGGGTATCAAACACTTTATTTTGATCAAAAGGTTTGAAAAAATGACCGTCTATTAAGCGGTTAAGCTCGTTATCACTCGCTTCAAAATCTATGTTAATACCACCGGTAATAAAAATAAATTTAGGCTGTTTCAACTGCTGATTACCACGAATAGTTTTTAATAGGGTGACGCCATCCATTTTTGGCATTTGAATATCTGAAATTATTATGTCAAAAGCCTCAGGTGCATTCAGATAAATATCAAGTGCTTGCTGACCATTTTCAGCCTTAGTTACCTTAATACCCATTTCTTCAATAATCATTGCCAATACATCTCTAATACCTTCCTCATCATCAGCCAAAATAACTGACGATTTCATAGTGGGTATGTTATCAATACTATTATCTTGATTAAGGTTTTTACCTTTTAAAAACTCAATGACCGGTAACTCAATAACAAAGCTAGTCTTATTTTTTATATTACTGTTAATGGTAATCGTACCACCTAATTCTTTTACAAAATTATAGACAAGAGATAATCCTATACCTGTACCTTCATTAACATCTTTAGTCGTAAAAAAAGGGTCAAATATATGGTCTATAATATTACTTGGGATACCACAACCAGAATCAGTGATAATGATTGTTAATTGATTATTATGTAATTCAGTATCAATCGATATCGTTTTTACAGGTGTTCCTTTAACAGCATCTTTAGCATTAGATAATAAATTCATGAAGGTTTGTTGCAGTTTTCCTTTGCTACCATTAATACCAATCTTGTTTTTCGCCAGTGACGAATTATTGCATAGGGTAATACCCTCAATTCTGTATATATCGTCGACCAGCGCAATCGACTCTTCCAAGGTTTCAATAACATCAAAATGTTCAGTGTCATCGTCATCAATACGAGAAAAGGTGCGCAAGCCTTTTACGATTGCAGCGATTCTATCGAGTGCATTATTGACTTTAGAAAAGGTATTACTCATTACAGAATCATTTATGGTGAGTTTCTTATTTAACGACTCTAACAGCCCTTTAGCGATAGCGAGTGGATTATTAATTTCATGACCAACTCCAGCGGCTAATTCGCCAATAGAAGCCAGTTTAGTATGGTGTTGAGCTAATTTTTTTTGCTGCTCAAGTTCTAATGAATCTATATGTTCTTTGGTTTTGTCCCAATTTATACCTACCATTCTGGTCGGTTTTCCAGCTTGATCTCTAAATACCTCACCTCGGCCACCTAAAAAGCATTGCACACCATCAGGTGTATTAATTTCAAAGGTAGTATTAAACTCTGCTTTACCTGCAAGTGCATCAGCAAAATCTTTTAAGGCGTTACTTTTAGAGTTAGGGTGAAGCCTACTTGCCCAAGCACGACTAGCACCAGAAAAATTATTTCTGTCAGCTTTAAATAATGTGTAGTTGATATCGTCCCAATCCAAGGCATCATTTTCAATATCGTATTTCCATGTACCTACCTGCATACTATTTAATATAAAGCGGGTGTCTTCTTCTAGTTTTCTACTTTCGGTAATGTCGGTAAATGTAGTAATCGAATTAATACCTTCATCGGTTTTAACAGGTGTAGCATTAATACTTATCCAGCGTATTTCGTTGAAACCATCGGTTAGCCCCATCACAACATTTTTGACAGTCTTTTTATAAGTCAGCGCGATATGTGCAGGGTGTTCTTGTGGTGAAAACGGAACACCATCCTCTCGAATAGATTGCCAATGAGGCACCATTACTTTTCTACTCATTAACTGTCGCTCACTAACCCGCAAAATTTTTAATGCCGCGGGATTATGCTTTATGATACTACCATCACTTGCTTGGACTATAAGCCCTTCCAGTAAGTTAGTAAGTACCAGTTTAAATTTACTGTTTTGGCTATCGAAAGTATTTTTTAAAGAAGAGAGTTCAAGGTTTGAGCGTTTTAATTCTAAATAATTAATGACCTGTTTTGATAATGATTTTAACGCAAGGATTTGATGAGGTAGCAGTGTTTTCTTTTCTGGATCAATTACACAAAGTGTACCAATTCTAAAACCGTCAGGAGTAATCAATGGCGCGCCGGCATAAAATTTTACATGTGGGGGGCCAAGATACAGAGGGTTATCACAAAAACGTTCATCGTCTGCGGCATCTTCTACAATCATTAACTCATCAGAGAGTATTGTATGACCACAATACGAGATGTCCCTAGGTGTTTCGCTGGCATCTACACCATGTTTAGATTTAAACCATTGACGATGATTATCGATTAATGAAACTAGAGAAATTTTAGCATCACATATGGCTGCTGCAGTTTTAGTGACTTCATCGAAAATATCCTCAGCGTCAGTATCTAATATATTGTAAGCAATTAGCTTATTTAATCTAGCTGTTTCATTCTCTGGAATCGGTGCAGTTATCATAACGTCAACTTGTGGGTGATTTAATTAAAGTACAGGTTCGTTTCATAAGACGCCTCAAAGTATAGGCAATTTACCTGGTAAATAGCTATTAGATATTGAAATATTTACTTAATTTTTATTTTTTACGATGATTTTATACTTTTCAGATTAAAACTAAAAAGCGATGGTGTTAATGGTCAAAAAACATAAAGATAATTAGCCGTCTATTCTTACATTGTATTTTTGTAAGGGTTAACTGCAAAAAATCAAAAAGCTCGTTCTTATATCAAGTTGTATTTTGCAATTTATTCTTACAGTGTTACAAAAAAGTCTTGCTAATGAGTAAAGTTAGATTAATGATTAACTTAGGCGATTTATTATATATATCAAGGGTTAGTTATGCATAAATGGATTATGGTATTGATTTTAATGTGTGGTAGTGTTTGCACTGCTAAACCGACAGATCTTGACAGTTTAGCCTCAGTCTTAATGGAGCCATCTCCTACCATTGATCACCAAAAAATATACAGCACTGAGCTAGTCGATTACGCCTATCAAATAACTAGCTATCAATATATTTGGCAAAATAAAAAATCAATTTCTCAGGCGCTTACCAGCCTAAATAATGCGTGGCAAGAGGGGTTGGCGCCACAAGATTATCATATTAGTACACTGAACCTTTTAGCCAAAAATATTGAGCAACACATCAATACCCTTGAGTTTGATGTGTTGCTTACCGATGCTGTCATGACGTATGCCACACATTTAATTCGAGGTCGGGTCAACCCTAATGCTATAACCGATACATGGAACTACCAACTTTATTTAGTTTCACCAAAAAAAGCGGCTGAACAATTACTTAATCACATAAAAAATGAAACAGTTACATCAGGTTTCGATGCTCTAAAACCTCAACTCCCTCAATACACTTTGTTAAAACAGAAACTTGATTTTTACACACGATTAGCATCACAACAACAAACCAGAATTTCACTTGAAAATACACTGCTAAAACCTGGTCAAAAAGATACCGCAGTTCCCCTTATTAGAAAACACTTACAGCAATTATTGTTACTAACAAATAACGAATTTAGTAACCCTGATAATATTTATAGTGAAGAGATTGTTGCAGCGATTAAACAATTACAAACCGTTAATCAACTTCATGCAGATGGTGTAATTGGCAAAGATACTTTAAAGATATTAAATATTTCTGCCGCGCAACGAATCGATACACTTAAAGTAAACCTAGAGCGTATTCGTTGGGTAGAAAATAGTTTAAGTGATAGTTTTTTAATTGTGAATATTGCTGGTTATGAGTTGTACTTATACCAAGCAGGTAAACTAACTTGGAAAAGTAATGTTGTGGTTGGTAAAAACTATACTAAAACACCTGTCTTTAAAGGGAAAATGAGTTATATCATGATTAACCCTACCTGGACAGTTCCTCGTAGTATTGCTCGAGGCATGATTGCAAAGATTAAAAAAAATCCAAACTACTTAATTGAAAAAAACTTTATGGTAGTTGACAGTAAGCGTAATCCTGTCGATGAACAGAAAATTGATTGGACATCAATGAGTCACCACAATTTCCCTTACTGGTTTGTGCAACGCCCCTCTGCAGAAAATGCACTAGGTCAAATTAAATTTATGTTACCTAATAAGCATGCGATATACTTACATGACACTCCTGCAAAGAGTTTATTTGGGAGAGAACAACGTGCATTTAGTCACGGTTGTGTTCGAGTTGATCAACCCTTTAAATTAGCAGAACATATATTAAATGACGAAAAAATCTGGTCAGCACAAGCTTTACAAACAACGGTTGATACTGCGCAAACAACACGCGTAAATTTAGCTAAGCCTTTAGATGTGTTGCTAATGTATTGGACGGCATCACAAAATAGTGATGGCTTTCATTTTTATCCTGATATTTATCAACGTGATAAAACTTTATTAAAGGCATTAAACCAACCGCTATAATGCATGGAGACACGGTATGATAAGGTTTGTATTAGTCTTAGCCTATGTGCTGTTATTGATATCATCGTCAACAGCAGTGGCTAATAACAACGCCAAGTTTTATGTACTTGAACCAGGTATAAATAGCTTGATTGTTATGCCAGAAACTACGCACTTAGTTAGTGTCAATAAAGACATTGTATTGACTGAAAATGTTCCTTGGTTATCTGTTAATTCACCGGGTATTTATAAGGTGCAAGCACCTAATACTCCTGGTTTTTATCAGGTGGCTACTCAACATGAAAAATTAGGTCGTGGCGTATTACAATTGATTGTCAAAACACCCATAGATACGGCACGTGTTAAACAACACAACGGCTACCAACTTAACCAATACCCAAAACCCTACAAAGGCTATGTAAAATACAGTCAACCAAAGGGTTTAATAGAAATTAATAAAGCACTTGAAAATCGATACTTGTCAGACCTAGTACAAGTTAAAGATGTTATGTGTAAACAGCGTTCTGATTACCCTAAATATTTACTTGTTGATACAGAAGGCTTACGAATGTTAGATGATTTGTATGAGTACTTGACAGCAAAAGGACTAAAATTTTCCCGTTTTTCATTTATTAGTGGTTATCGAACACCCTATTATAATCGGATGATTGGTAACGGTAAGTACAGTCGTCACTTGTATGGCGATGCTTTTGATCTGTATATTGATGAAAATGGTGACTACCGTATGGATGATCTAAACCGAGATGGTAAACAAAACAAACAAGATGTTGATTACTTGTATCAGTTATTTTTAACTTTTTTTAAGGATAATAAGCGTCAGGGCGGAGTAGGGAAGTATTTACCTAATAGCCGACATGGCGGTTTTGTACATATAGACAACCGTGGTTTTAACGCGCGCTGGTAGTTAAAATTTTTTACATAGTACGATCGATTTTTTTATTCTGCCATTAATTATAAATTTAAGGTTAACGTTAAATATTTAATCTATGCTGTTAATTACCCTAGTTTAGATATAAACACGCATTAATAAAAACTATGTAGCTAAAGATTTTACAAAACAGATATTAATTCGTTCATCTAACTATAATGCTTTTTAAACCTGTATATTTGCAAATTTTATAGTGAATAACATGAAAAGTAACATGAAAAGTAATATGAGATTTTAATAGAAAATAGTTGGGGAGCGTATAGCTATGATGGCAAGTTTATTCTTAATATTTTTTATAGCAGCAGTGCTGGCGATTATGCACTACGAGAAAGTAAGTCTGTCGCTTGCTGTAATAAATTTAGTATTGTGTGTGTTATGGTTAAATTATCATGCCAGTGATACCTTAACTATACTTTTGTAGTGGACACTTGACTTTAAAAAGGTGAAATATGCCCATTTTATTCAAACAATTAAATGCATTAGGCTTGCTAGCTGTGTCGACTGTTATGATGTTTGCTTTATATGCTCAATTTGTTGAACATGAGTTACCTTGTCCTTTATGTTTAATTCAACGCTTGGGCTTTGCTGGTGTTATGTTGGGGTTATTGTTAAATGCATTGTATAGCCCAAAACCTAAATTCTATACGTTATCAACAATTTTTGCTGTTTTTGGCGCGGTAGCAGCTTTGCGGCAAATAAGCCTGCATGTTATTCCAGGTACGCCATTTTATGGTGATGCTTTTCTAGGCTTTCATTTTTATACATGGGCCTTTATTTGTTTTAGTATAATCATCACCGGGTTAAGTATTATTAGTGGTTTTGCAAAACAGTATGAACAAAATCTAGGGCAGCAGAGGTTGGCTTTTAAACAACAACCAATTTTTATAAAAATCAGTGTAGTTTTAGCAATATTCATTTTATTACTTAATACGATAATAACTTTTGCTCAATGCGGCCCTAATGTTTGTGCAGATGATCCGACGACGTACTGGTTATTAAAATAATTCAATATGATGATTTATGTGTGTTTAAGCTCAATAAAACTAAGTTGCCGATTAAGTTAACATAAAACACTTATAGTATAAAAAAACGAGCCTGAGCTCGTTTTTTTATGTTGAAGATAAAAAGCTTATGCTTTTTTTCTACGCCATGTTAATAGTTGAGACAAGAACACCATAGTAAAACCAGCTAGACCTAATGCAGGCCATACAGATGCTGTTTTTGGAAGCTCTTCTACTACAGCAACTTCTTCTACAGGTGCTTCATTCATTTCTTCATGATTAGCCATTTCAAAACGATCACTTGGGATTGAAAAGTTCAAAGTATAGTTTCTTGGTAAATCAGAAAATCTTTTTTTAGAATCTCCTACATTCACACGCATTTTTGGGTCAACTTTAATTGTTTGACGTTCCTTAGAACCATCATTTTCGTGTACATTAACCGTTAATTTGTCAGGGCGACGAAAACTGATAAAGTCTGCGGTAACTTTAACATACGATTTACCATTTTTTTCAGTAACTTCTTGACAAGCTTTAGAGATAGCTGGATATTTATCAAGAACATCTTGATGATATTCCACATCACTACATTCAGCTGCTAAAGCAGCAGGTGCACCTAAAACAGTCGTCAACGCTAATATTGGTAGTACTTTCATGTTTTTCTCCTTGGTTTAAAAACTTAAATTCTTTCTGCTCTAACTATATAACGCTCAGGGGCGCTTCCCACAAAATAGAATGGGTAACAAGTAATGAGCGTAATCGAAGGCTTTTCTGTTGCTTTCATTACATAAGTATCTTTGGGTTTAACAATCCAAGTTTTAGTTACTTGGTAATTAAACTCGTTACCTGAAATATCTTTAACTGTAAACACATCGCCTAATACGACTTGCCCT
>Ga0209713_10002155_pt1 | contig 12134 bp, 8 predicted proteins | sample ArcOceMetagenome_3_FD_187444 | JGI IMG/M metagenome (GOLD analysis project Ga0209713, IMG submission 187444) | Marine eukaryotic phytoplankton communities from Arctic Ocean - Arctic Ocean- Svalbard ARC20M Metagenome (SPAdes) (version 2) | ecosystem: Environmental > Aquatic > Marine > Oceanic...
CAGACACACTACATCTAGACACCTACTCGATTAGTGCCGGCAAGGTTCTCTGGAACTTCACGGGGGAGAGAAGGGGGCCGGGACCCCCCCCGGTCGGCCGGCATCGCTCTAACCGTGCACCTTGTTTCACCGAGGAGTTAGTTCACCTACTTGAAGAAGTCGGTTACGTCTAACCTCCGGCGTTCGAGGCCGCGATCGCACAGTCCCCTCTAGGTGCTAAACGAAGTGTGCAGTTCTGGGCGTGAGTACATATTTACAGGCCGTTCCTCTTTCTGTTACAGCTAACGGTAGTTTGTAGATAAGACAAGAAAATACAAAAGCGGAGAGAAGAATAAAACGGTCTGTAGATAAGACGGGAAAACCTATGGCTACACTCGCCCAAACGACAGACACAAACCGAGAGAAGTGAAGTGGGTAGTCCGCGGCTGTTTGCGTTATTTAGTTTACCTTTGGGCGCCCTGCGTGCTGGTTGTAATGCCCGACTTGCATGGTGCCCATGCCATTGGCACCGCGTTCGCCGAACGTCAGGTCTGGCTGCGGCTTCACTCATGGCCGCGCGCTGTGCAGGGTTCGTTGCCGGCACTGCCAGGGTAGGACGCAGGTTCGTGCGTGATGCGCTGATCATGTGCCTGCTCGCCTCGGCTGTCGCCTGTTATGTGGCGCCGTACACGTCGCTGTACGACCTGTACATTCGTGTGTGGGACGATGCTGTCGGTGACCTACGCTACTACTATGCCGTGCGGGTTGCTGTTCTGGTCTCCTTCGTCCTGGCCGCTGTCGTCGCAGCTGTGCTAGAGGAACCGGAGGCGCGAGCATCGCTGGTGCACAGCCGTCTGTGCAGGCGCTTGCTCAAGCATCGTGCATTCGCCTTCGCCTCAGGCTGGCTGCTCGCACCGTTTGTGCTTGCACTGGTGGCAGCGCTCGTCGTATGGCTCTGGATGGGCGTGTACAACTCAGCTGTCGAGTACGCGTGGGGCGCCGGCTGGGTGTCGTCGAATCATGAAGGCCGCACTTACGCGCAGCTGATGCTCCAGCGCGCTGCGTTGTATGCTGGGGTCGCCTCGCTCGTCCCGATGACGCTGCTCGGCCTGCCGCTCTCGCGCTCGTCGGCACTCTGGCGTGCGGCAGGGCTGTCGTACGATGAGGCAGTTTCACTGCATCGTGCTCTCGGCCACCTGATGATGGGGCTGCTTAGCTTCCACGCCATTGGCTACATGACTGCGTGGGCGTCGGTCTCGGCGGAGCTGCTGCTCCGAGAGCTGACCGACTGGCTCCATTGCGGCGAGTGTGCTTCTGCCCTGCGCTCCTGCCCCACGCCACCACCATGAGGAAGCTCGCTGCGCACGTGCATGCCCCTCGAACAGCACGTGCTCGCCTTGCGCAGGTGTACGCACATCAACAATCTCGCCGGACTCATCGCGTGGCTCGCCGGGCTGCTCATCTGGGCCACCTCCGTCGCACAGGCCCGCCGCAAGGACTACGCACGCTTCTTCGCGGTGCACCACCTGCACTTTGTCTTCACGGGCTTTGCGTGCGCCCACTGGCCGCCATACGTGTGCTTTGCCGCGCCCATGGTGGTCTTCCACGCGTCGGACTTCGCACTGCGCTCGAGGCTTGCGCACGCCTGTGTCGCGGCAGCGGCAAGGACGCACTGCGTCCAGCGCGCGAGGGGCAGCTGCAGCATCAGCGACGTGAACAGCGGACCACGCTTCGCAACGGGGCACGGCTCGCGCCAACGCCTGTGGCGGCCGTGGCCCGCCGCGTGGTCGTTGTGGACGCGCCGCGCGGGCCGCACCGCACCGGCCAGCGCCAAGGCACAGACTGGCACAGATATTGTCATGTCAACCCTCCTCGTGCCTCTTCCGCCTCCACGGCCGCCGTCACGGCCGTTGCAGCGGCCACCGACACCGCCTCACCGCCTGCCGGCTGCCATGGCGGGCTCCCAAAGCATGAAGGCCAGCCGCAGTAGCACGATGCAGGCGGCGGCAGCTCCAGAGGCGGTCGTGCAGGTAAATGAGAGAGCGAGCTGCCCATTTGCTCGCGCCGACGCCGCCACGACGGCTGGCGACGGCGAACCCGGCACGCTGGCCATGGTGGCAGCTGGTGGCCTCGCCGCGTGCGAGGGTGGCACTGTGCAGCTCGCCTTACCGCAGCTACGCAGCCTGTGGCGGCGGCACGAGTGGCACCCGTTCACAGTGGCCGGTGTCATCGACGCGGACGGAGAGCGGCCTCTGCTGATGCTGCACGTGTCGGTGACGTCGCCCGCCTCCGCTGCCGAGCGCATTCGCCGCACAAGCGCAGCAGGCGAGAGGTGGAGCGCCGAGCTAGCGCGCCTCGCGGCGTCACTGCCCCGCCCGGGCGCCCTGGAGCTACGTATGATCGGCCCGCTACCCGCGCCACCAAGTCTCTGTGGGCTCGTCCAAGCGGCGGCGGCCGGCACGCCGCTGCTTCTCGTTGGCGGTGGCTCGGGCCTCGTTCCGCTCGCCGCATTGCTCCGTAGGCTCGCGAGGCGCGAGGCCGCCGTGGCGCTACCGTCGAGCGCCTTCGTGCTGCTCGTGTGCGTGGTGCGCGAGGTCGCGACTCTCGAGGTCCTCGACAGCGCGATGCTACCGCGCGCGATGCCGAAGCGCGAGGGTGGTCACGCTGTGACGGACGCTGCAGCTGGCACTGATCACGCCGCCGCCGCTGCAGCTCCAACGGGCTACCCGTGGCTCGCCTGCGAAATCCACGTGACTGGTCCGGCAACGGGCCTCGGGACAGAGGCGCCAACGGAGTCGCAAGGCCCAGGACGCACGGTGGCGCCACCAGACGTGCGTGTGCTGGCCACAGCAGAGGAGGAGCCGGCGGAGACAAACGCTCACGCCGAGGCTGAGCTGGCGGGCGGGGGGAGACATGAGGTGTCGCGAGCCGCTGACGGCAGCAGAGACGCTGGCCTCACTGGGCCATGCCGGCTCGTGCCTGTGCCGGGCACGATGCAGTTGCAGGCCATCGCAGCGCCGTTCGTCGAATTGTGCGCGCCACCTCCTACCGCATCCGCATCCGCATCCGCATCCGCAGCCCAGCGAATCCGCAGGCGGGAGACGGCATCGCTGCTCGGCGCTGCCGTGGGCTTCGTGGGGTGTGCGTGGCCACTGCTTTGGGGCTCGGCAGCTGCGCCGCTCTACCGACGCAATGGAGACGGTAGCAACCTCAACACGGTGGCCGCCTCCGGCCTCGGTGGCTATGGCGCGACGGGTGTCGCCGCGCTCTGCGGCGCCACAGCTGCGCTTTGGCTCGTGGACGCCACGGAGCGGCTGCTGCTGCTACGACGGGGGTGCCCATCGGCGTCGGCGTTGGTCGACATCGGAGGGGCGCTCGCGGTGGAGTTTGGCGCCACCTCGACACGGGTACGTCTACGCGAGGAGGCGGCGGTGTCGCGGCGGGACAGCCCTCTGGAAGGGCGGCCGGGTGTCGGCAGAAGGGACAATGGGGGCTACAGCGACAGCGGAGGCGCCTCGGCGGGAGCCTCGTACCGCGTCCCCGTCGCCGCGCTGCACCGCCCGTGCTTCCGAGCGCTCCTCGCCCGGGTGCTCGCGGCGCACCCCTCGGCGCGAATCGTTGGTGCAGCTCCCGACTCGATGCTCGCCTCACTCGACGCGGCGATCGCCGCGGACGCGCCGCAGCATCGCCTGGTGAGGCTGACGCACGCGATGTGAGATATAGGGGTGTATTTGCTCCGAGACGCCCTCTGGGCGTCCGGACTCTAGCTAGCTAGGGTCCGCGTTTCTCTGTCTGTCTGTCTGTCTTCGGAGGTATCTGCACAGGCTATTGAACGAGTGCATAGTCTGCATGAACATGCAAAAGATGCACGTCAGTTTCATCGGTCGCCCCGACCTGAAACTGTGGGCTGGCTGTCTCCATCTCGGGTCATAGATAATACATGGGTTGCGGTGGCTCCAAATCCGACCCGGCGGTTGCGCCCGACGAGCCCAAGCCAAAGCCCGGCCCCAACGAGCCTGTCAAGGAGACCTCTGATGCCAAGCCGGCGCCAGCGCCCGCCGAAGCGCCGGGGGCGTCGCCTGCGGCTGCTGCCGCCGAAGTACCCTCCGCAGCACCGGCTTCTGCTCCCGAGCCAGCGCCCGCGCCAGCGCCTGCGCCGGAGCCCGCTCCCGCTCCTGCGCCGACCGAGGAGCCGGTGCCTGCGCCGGCACCAGCGCCCTCCGAGGAGTTGGCGCCTGCGCCGGTGGCCAACTGGCACGAGACGCCCGTCGATTTGTCCGTGCCCGTCGTGCGAAAGTCGGCGCACCACCTGAGCGAGGAGGAGCAGGAGAGGATTGCCGCCGCGTGGCGCAAGATGACCGAGAACAAGGACGGCAAGCCCGGCACCTCCGAGTACTTTCGTCTCGGCCTCATCCACGGAGGATCGATGAGCTCTCAGACCCGGCTGCAGGCGATGCAAAATCCACAGCCCAACTACTGCGTGCACGGGCCCGAGTGCTTTCCCAACTGGCACCGCGTCTACATGACCGACATCGAGCTCACGCTGCGGCGCGCCGACCTCGCCCTCGGCAACGACGGGCGCATCTTCCTGCCGTACTTTGACTGGACGGTCAAGCCGGAGGGCAAGCCGATGCTGCCGGCGGTGCTGCAGAAGATCATGGCGACCGACAGCCACGGCGGCACCAACTACAACCCGCCCAAGAGGAGCGAGGGCGGCCTCTTCCACGGGGCCTTCCTCCCGCTCGACACGGACGGCAACCAGCTGGCGCCGCGCGAGGAGGACGGCACCCTCTTCTACAAGACGATGAGGTGGACGGACGAGCTCGACGCCGAGCTCGAGGCGATCCTCACCGACACGGACGCGGGCCGGCTGGGCGGCTGGGGCGCGCACGAGGGGCTCAAGGCGGGAGAGACGCTCTTGCTGCCCTCGACGCGCGCCGTGCTGCGTAGCGCCAACCACCGGCAGGCGTCGAGCGCTCTCGAGGCCAACCCTCACGGCTGGATCCACGTCGCCGTCGGCATGCTCGGCAACGAGCTGCCCGGCACGGAGATGGTGGGCGCGGTGCCGACCGCAGGCTTCCACCCCATCTTCTGGATGCACCACTGCAACGTGGACCGCGTGTACGAGTCGTTCCTGCACACCGAGGTGGGCAGGACCGCGCAGCAGGAGTGGCGCGGCCGCCTCGAGGAGCGGCTGCCGCACGTGACGACGGCCGTCGCCTTCCCCGACGGCGAGTGGGGCCGGCTCGAGCCGTTCGGGGTCAACCCGGCCACGGGCGAGCAGTACCACACGCGCGACACCTTCGACACGGCCGGCATGGGCTTCACGTACGACGCGCTGTACGCCCTGCCCGACGGGCCGCCGCAGATGCGCGAGATGCCCGTCGTCTGCGTCTTCCGCGACATCCAGAAGCTGCGCGTGACCGGCTCCAAGTCGCTCTTCGTCTACGTGTCCGACGGCGGGTGGGAGCCGCCCGCCGAGCTCACGCCGCTCAAGCCGGCGCAGCTCAAGAAGCTGCCGGGCTACGCGGGCTTCGCCGGCCTCTTCGTCTTCGGCGAGGCGGCCAAGTGCGACAACTGCCTCAAGAACTCGCCCCTCGTGACGGTCACGCTCGAGGTCACGGCGGCGCTCCGCGCGCAGAAGCTCGGCCGCGCCAAGGCCAAGGTGCACGCGATCGCGTACGACCTCGCCACCAAGACGAGCATGACGCTCGAGGCGGCCGGCGTCGAGCCGCCCACCCTCGAAGGCCCCGCCATCGAGGGCGTCGGCGCGGCCGTCGGCGAGAGCGCCGACGACGTCGCCGCGCTGCAGGCGCTGCTGAACGACGACGACGTCGATCGCTCGGCCGACGGCAGGCCGGGGGCCAAGCTGGCGGTTGACGGCGTGATGGGGCCCGCTACGATCGAGGCGGTCAAGCGTGCCCAGGCGGCGGCGGGGCTCGAGCCGACGGGCGTGGTGGACGCGGCGACGAAGCGGGTGCTGCGCGTGGCACAGAACGAGGAGCTCAACCCGGACGCCGAGGGCAAGGAGGCCACGCCCCACCGACCCACCGCAGGCTCGGTGATCAGGTGGCGGCTGGCCGAGGGCACCGTCCCGCCCTCGCTCGGGTCGGTCGGCGCCGTCTCCGCCGAGCTCGCTGCGGCCTTCGCCGAGTGGGACGCCGCGATGGAGGGCGTGACCTTCGAGCGGGTCAAGGACAAGGACAAGGAGGCCGCGCAGGTGACGCTCCGCTTCGAGGACCGCACGCCGCAGAACAAGCTCGCCTTCGACGGCCCGGGCGGCGCGCTCGCCGCCACCACGCCGAGCGCAATCACCTTCGACTCGGCCGAGCGGTGGGAGCTGATGGCGGCCGACGGCGCCGCCGCGCACCCGCAGCGCAGCATCCTGCCGGACGACTACTTTTTCAAGCTGCTGCCGGTGGCGCTGCACGAGATCGGCCATCTCTTCGGGATGGGGCACTCGAGCGAGCCGGCCGACGTCATGAGCCCCTTCTACAACGCGACGGTCAAGCTCTCGGACAACGACAAGGCGCGCATCGCCGAGCTGCTCAAGGAGTCGTCGGTGAGCGCGTGACGCTTCCGACGCGGCAGTAGTAGTATAATGCCCACGCTGTTTTGTTTTCGCGTCTTTTTTGACAGCTCGCTATAGGAATCCTAATACGATTGCATGTCATGCCAAACACGCGACCCGTATGAAGCCTGACTAGCGTGCGCTGCGGCCTTGCCTCTTTGGGCCCTTTCATGTCCAAGCGCCCGCTCAAGGAAGTGGCGGAGACGTACGCACGCCGCCTGATCTCGCAACCGGCGCGTCGCATCAAGGCGGAGCACGTCGTCGCCGTGCTGACTCAGCAGCACGGCGGCGGCTTCCCGGTCGCGCTCAACCACGGCACACGCCCGACAGTGTGCCGCAAGCTGAGTGACGTGCTCGGCGCCACGCGATACGACGAGCTGTGCACGCCAGGCACGTCGGAGCCACCCAGCGTGCCATCGTTGCCGAGCGCCAGCGCCGTCGCAGAATCGTCGGCGGCGGCAGCTCCGACGCTGGACGAGCTGCGAGGCCGCCTGCCGGCGGACGCCGCAGCGCTGCGCACCGACGGCGCACAGCGCTTCGACCTGCTCACCGAGAGCGAAGTTCAGCAGCTCGTCGCGCAGCTCGCCGAGCACGCCGAGGATGGCAAGACGCAGTCACTGACCGACTCGCAGGGCAACGGGCGCAACGGCCGGTACGCGACGCTCGCGCGACCGCTGCCGCCAGTGCTGCAGCACACGATGGACGCGCTGCGCGAGTGGATCGAGGCCCACGCGTCGCCGCTCAAGCGGGGCCTCGGCGGCAAGGCGCTGCTGCTGCGGTACGCCGAGGGCGGCATCAACTACGCGCACCACGACGCGAGCGGCGACTTCCAGGCGCTCCTGATGCTCTCGACGCCCGGCGTCGACTACCGAGGCGGCGCCTTCTATCTCGCCCGGCGCGAGCCGCCCTTCGACACGACCGACTTCCCGTTTGCCGCGCCGGGGCAGCTCCTGGTCTTCCGCGGCAACCGGGGCAGCGGCGAGGTCGACTACCTGCACGGCATGCGGCTCGTCGAGCGGGGGAGCGCGACGACGTGCCGGCGGTTCGCGGTGGGGCTATTTCAGTAATGTGACGGTGGTTCAACCCCTATGTTTTGAGGCGAGGGAAAGCGTGTGTCCTGCGAACGAGCCTATCCCGGGACGCCCGCTGCGCCGCAAGCAGGTCCAGGAGCCGCTCGCCGCTGACCTGCTCAGATGGACCACCCACCCTCACCCTCGACCGACGGGACCACCCTCCTCCTCGATCTCCCGCCCGAGTGCCTCGTCCTCGTGCTGGAGCATCTGAGCGGCCACACGCGGACGCTGCTCGGCATGAACCTGGTCGGCCACACGTTCTGCTCGGTGCCGCGGACGCCGATGCAGACGGTGCACCAGCGGCCGGTCTCGCTCGTCGCGCAGGCCCTCAGCCGCGTCGCCCAGCGTGGTGGAATCGACCACCTCGCCCAGCCCGACGCATGGGACTCGACGCGCCCAGGTGCGTCTTCGATGGCCCACCCGCACGAAGAGCTCCCGGCCGACCTCGCGGCCGCCGCGGCGAAGATGCGCGCCGCGGCGTTCCTGTGCGCGTCGGAGGAGCGCTGGGGCGCGGCCGCCGAGCTGCTGATGCTGGCCATCCGCACCGCGCCCGAGCCCAGGAACGAGGCCATCGTCGCGGCCGTGCTCCACCGCTCGGGCTACCGGCCCAGGCCGATTGGCCCGCTCTCGCCTGGCGAGGCGGGCCCGCTCGGGCCGTCGCACCTCCACGAGCAGTATGCCTTCCACGCGATGTCGTGGCTGCTCGGGCGTGGCCTCGCGCGTCGCTGGCCGTGGCCGCTCACGCTGATCGCGCTCGTCGAGCGGTGCGGCGCGCAGAACTCGGCCAACCTGATCGCGGTCTCGCACGGCCTCAACGCGGGCCTCGTGCAGGCGCAGCTCTTCGCGGACGACGCGACGCGCCTCGCGCGCAAGGGCAGCACGCTCCTCGACGCGGCGGGGCGCGGCGACGCCGCGGTGGTGCAGGCGGCGCTCGAGGCGCTGCGCGTCGCGCGCATCGACGTCGGCACGCGCATCAACCAGGCGTACGAGCACGGCGTGACTCCGCTCATGCTCGCGTGCCGCGCCGCTGCGCCCGAGGCGGTGCGCCTGCTGCTGGGCGCGGGCGCCGACGCGTCGCTCGCCAGCCGCTCCGGCTGCACGGCGCTCACGGTGGCGGCCGAGGAGGGCAGCCTGCCGATTGTCGAGGCGCTGCTGGCGGCGGGCGCGCCGCCCGACGCGACCGACGCCTCGGGCAAGTCGGCGCTGATCAACGCGAGCCTCGCCGGCCACGCGGCGACGGTGACGCGGCTCGCCGCCGCGCGGGCCGACGCGGGGCGCGCCTACCAGGACGGGTGGACGGCGCTGCTGCGCGCGGCGCAAGCCAACCACCTCGCGACGGTGGGCGCGCTGCTCGAGGCGGGGGCGCACGTCATGCAGCGCAACGACAAGGGCACCACCGCCATCTACATTGCCGGGCAGGAGGGCCACGCGCGCGTCGTCGAGGCGCTGCTGCGCGCCGGCGCCGACGTCGACTCGGTCATCCCCGACGGCCGCTCGGGCCTCTCGCAGGCGGCCAAGAACGGCCACCTCGAGACGGTGCGCATCTTCATCGAGCGCGGCGCCTCGCAGGAGGCGTGCCGCTTCGCGCTGATGTTCGCCACGCGCAATGGCCACGGCGAGGTGTCGGCGCTGTTGCGCGCCGCGACGCAGCCCGCACTGCCCGGCCAGCAAGCGTGACGCACCTCAGACCCCGCCGTTTCAGAGCCACCATTCACTAGCGGAGACGGGAGGGTGTATAGAGGGCGTCGGTGGGTTGCATTTCAATCTCATCGATACAATGTGTGCGTCTCTACGACTCAATTTCTTGTGGCACATGGGGCATCTCATCATCATCAGCGCGATCTAAATCTATGGGGTGCGCGTGCGGTTGAGCACACTGCAAATACTATGTCCACCTCATCGGGGAAAATGTGCGCCCGCACCTGCGTCACCTTGGCATGCTGCACAGGTACATCTCTTCGATCGAGCACAGGTCGCGGCACCAGGACGGCGTCATCTCTTCGATCGAGCACAGGTCGCGGCACCAGGACGGCGTCATCGAGTCGGGCAGCTGTCGCGAGGTGCACCCCTCGCCCGAACTGGGCTCCGAACACAGAAACCAAAGCCTATCGGCCTTGTCATCGACATCGCTGTCGACGAGCGAGCCCTGCAGCAGCTCGTCGCACTGGGATAGGATGTAGCAGACGCCGCTGTTGCGACCACGCTCGTCCACCATTAGGCACACCCCGTCTGTCGTGCTCTGGGCCAGGTCGACCCACATGTGGGCGGGCGTAGAGCGGGCTGCGTGGCGAGTGGGAGTGTTCAGGACGAGCCCGCTCGACATGGCAAACGCGAACGCGATAGCCATCGCTTTTTCGGGGACGCCAGTGCCGCGGAGTTTGACGTTTCACGAGTTTGACGTCTCACGAGTTTGACGTTTCTTGCGGCCCACTGCGCTGCTTTGCACCCCACGTAGGCGAGACGCGGGAAATACTACTTTACGTTATTCATTTCCTTACGACCAGGCTAGCTCTACGAGCTCGAGCTGGTTGCCGCCATCGCCCGCGGCCCGCCCGCTGCGACGCGGCCCGAACTCGAAAGCCGCCGCCTGCGCGAGCTGCGCGACGCCATCCTGTGGCCCTGCCTCCGGCTCGTCGGGTGGCGGCGGCGGCACGCAGAGCCCTTGAGGGTTGACGTAGTATCTTTGCTTCAACTCCAGGTCGAGCCGCAGCCCCGCCTCCGACTTCCGCTTCTTCTTGCGGTTCTGTGCCAGCTGCTGCAGGTTGGAGACGAGCGTCGTATCCATGTGCTGCCCGGCCTGCCGCGCCTCCGACGTGAACCGTGGAATCGTCTCGCGACAGCCACCGCCGCCCTTCACCGAGAGGAGGACGTTCACCTCGGTGTCTGGCATAGGCGCGCCGGTCATATCCGCGACCACACTCGCCAGCGCGACGTTCTTGTCGCCGCGCTCCTCGAGTGGGATGCCGGCCAACATGTTGTGCACGCGGCGCAGCATGTCCATGGTGATGAACGGCGCGGCGGGAGCGAGCCCCGACGGCACCACCGTGCCTCTCCTCACCATGCGGCGGATGCGCACCGAAATAGCGTCGTCCGGAAGCTCGTTCATTGTGGCCGGCGTCAGCACCAGCGGCTCGGCGAAGTAGTCCTCCTCGCCGCGCAGCGCGAAGTCCCTGGCCTCCTCGCCCAGCTCACGGGCGGTGCTCAGCTCGCTCTCGAGGGCCGCCACAGCCTTCGGCCTCTTCGAGCTTGCGCGAGATCACCTTGCAGCGCTTGTCGTGCCATGCGACGGCGGCGGCTGTGGGGTCCATCGTCAGCTGCGTATCGGTTCGCGCCGGCCACCGTGGCTTGCGATGGTTGTCGGCTGCGGCTCTCGTGCCCAGGCGCGCGAGTCTGAGTGTGGGCGCCAGTTCTCACAAAGGTCAAGCGCGGCCGCGGAGGCAAAGCACCGCACCAAAGGCAACACCGACACTTTGCTCGAGCTGCCCGAGCTGCAGCTGCGCATCACCTGATGAGTGAGAGAGGGGTGGGGTCGCGTCGTGACTTGTGCGTGGATTAGAAACAAATAGCTCCCAGAAACGTCTAAACACAAGATGTGAAATGATTACGATCTGGATTCTTTTTCATTTCAGGTCAGTGCAGCCCCTCAATGCCCCATCGGCCGTGCAGACCGCCCCCGGTTCGCTAGCCAAGCCGCCCCGCTGCCTGTCGCATTGTCGCCATCGCGCTCGCGCACGACCGCGTTGAGGCCTTTCGGCGGTGACCGACCTGGCTGCGGCCGCGTTTGGTTGTAGAGCTGCTCGAGATGCCACACCTCGAGGCGCGCGCCTGCTTGTACGCCTGCTCGCGGTGGCTCCACGCGGCGCGATCGCTGCGCCTCCTTTGGCGACTGCGTCGCTGAAGAGGAGAGAGACGACGCCGTCGTCGGAGGCGCGCACGCCAGCGTCGAGATCCACGTCGCTGACGTCGGCCGATGTGCTGCGCAGTTCGCGCCGCGGTTGCAGCACGCCTTGTACTGCTGGGATGCACGGCTGCAGCCGCTCTCGACTGCCGAGACGACGCGCTCGAGCTTGCAGTCGGGCGCTCTCACCGCCGCGAGGAGGCCACGCGAGTCGGCGCTGCGCCCTGCCGCCTCATCGATGCTCCGGCGCACGTGGCGTTGCCCCGCGTGCCACTCGAGCAGCGCCTCCTCGAGAGCGTCGCGCACGTGGGCAACGGCGCTGGCGCAGAAGAGGTCGTTGCGCTCGTCGGGATCGCGCACCAGGTCGAAGAGCATGCCCGTCGGCCGGCCCGTGCCGCGAGAGTTCTCGCCCCCGGGAGCCAACCCGGTGTACAGCGCGAGTTTGAATCGCCGGCCCACCACCGCCATGGCCTCACCACAGCCGAGGGTGCCGCGCAGATCGGCAACGTAGCCAGCGACCGCCGACCGCAGCTCGCCGTCGGTCTCGGAGCGGCCGGCCTCTACCGTCTGTCGCGGCGAGTGCTCGCCTCGCCTCGGCTGCGTGTAGAAGCTG
>Ga0209713_10002156_pt1 | contig 12132 bp, 6 predicted proteins | sample ArcOceMetagenome_3_FD_187444 | JGI IMG/M metagenome (GOLD analysis project Ga0209713, IMG submission 187444) | Marine eukaryotic phytoplankton communities from Arctic Ocean - Arctic Ocean- Svalbard ARC20M Metagenome (SPAdes) (version 2) | ecosystem: Environmental > Aquatic > Marine > Oceanic...
TCATTTGAAAAGGCGGATAACGATATATTGGATTGGGTGGGCTCGACCCATTCTGGAACAGTGGGAAGCATCAAGTCATTTGAAAAGGCGGATAACGATACTTCGGATTGGGTGGGCTCAAGCCATTCTGGAACAGTGGGGAAAATCAAGTCATTTGAAAAGGCGGATAACGATATATTGGATTGGGTGGGCTCGACCCATTCTGGAACAGTGGGAAGCATCAAGTCATTTGAAAAGGCGGATAACGATACTTCGGATTGGGTGGGCTCAACCCATTCTGGAACAGTGGGAAGTATCAAGTCATTTGAAAAGGCGGATAACGATACTTCGGATTGGGTGGGCTCAACCCATTCTGGAACAGTGGGGAAAATCAAGTCATTTGAAAAGGCGGATAACGATACTTCGGATTGGGTGGGCTCAACCCATTCTGGAACAGTGGGGAAAATCAAGTCATTTGAAAAGGCGGATAACGATATATTGGATTGGGTGGGCTCAACCCAGATTGGAGAATCACGAATAGCAAGATCATTCGAAAAGGCGGATAACAATACATTGGATTGATACGTCTCGACCCATTCTGGAGAATCACGAATAGCAAGATCATTCGAAAAGGCGGATAACAATACATTGGATTGATACGTCTCGACCCATTCTGGAACAGTGGGGAAAATCAAGTCATTCGAAAAGGCGGATAACGATATATTGGATTGGTGTTTTATTTCCCCGAAAATATCTTCTAACCATGGTGCTAAATCATTTCTGAATGACGATAAAAAGGTTCCGGCTAGTCTATTTTCAATTACTGTTTCAGTGTTTGAGGTTATTTGTGTGTTAATTCTATTATAGAAGGTATTTGTTTTCATTTTATCAACGTCTAACGTTGATAAAGTTGATGATTTATTTAAATAATCCCTGGTGTGATCATCTAAAGTGTTATTAAAATGATCATCTGTTGCGAATCCGGATAATGAAATTTCCTCTTGGGATCCTTTAAACCATGTAGGTAGTAAATCATTGCTGAAACTCGTCAATGCTATAGTCTCTTGGGGGAATTCGATCCATGGTGCTAAATCATTGCTGAAATCGGATAATTTTATTTCCCCGGAATTCTTTTTTAACCAGGGTGCTAAATCATTAGTACATCCGGATAAAAGTATTCGCTTTTGATGTACAGGTTTTGCGAGATTTGAATAGAATAGATTTTCTGTTTTGAAATTATTCAAATCAATGTCTTGAACGAAAGCTCTGTTATTGATAATGTTTTTAATATAGTTTGTAAATATTTCAGAAAAAGCTACATTAGTTAGAGCTTTATCTGCAAGGTCTTGACCGTAGCTCGTTCCCAGACTATCTAAACGATCATCTACACCTGTCTTAAACAATGCAAAATCCGAGAAAAGATTACTTATGTTTGAACCGTCGTACATAATGTTAGTATCCTTACCAAATGAAAAATTGGTCGATTGAATTAAAACATCGGTACCCGAATCAAACAGTACATTACTGTGAAATGTAACAGTTTCTAAATTTACATCCTCTGTAAATGATATTTTTTCCGTAAATTCAAAATTGATACTTTTGGTTCCCCGCAATATATTGAATAAATTGATATGATCGTTGCTATAGTTGGTGTATGGGACTGTGTTATTTGTCAGCAGAATTGCTGAATTACTACCATAATTGTGTAAATTATCACCTATTAACATTGAATGAGGTGATTCACATATATTATTGTTTCCGAGTATTGTATTATTCGCGTTTGATGACGTGGTGTGATTACCCAAAATTATGTTTGAATGACTTCCTACGGTGACAGAATTACCAATGATTGTATTATGAGTACCATACGTATCCGAATCATTTCCGACGATCGTGTTATATCTTAAAAAAGGTGAATAATTGTTTGTACAAATATCCTTACCTATTAATATATTCTTTTGACCTGATTCGAGGTAACGAGCGCTTCTATCTCCAACCACAGTATTGTCGTCGGCCACGTTGTTAAAATTCTCACCAACGTACGAACCGATGAGAACGTTGTTTTTGCCCTGGAGAATATTTCCACCACTTTGAAATCCCATGAGAATATTGTTCTCACCAGCGTACGTTCGCACGTTATCCGCCATTTTTCGTGTAATAACTGAATAGTTTTTGAAAGAAACACCTATATCAGCAGAATTAGTTGGGGTTTTCCCTTGATGATATACCCTATTAACTTGTTGTGAAATTACCGTCATTACTAGACGGTTCTAATTAATAATTAAGAATATTATTATACACTCATTGGTGCGTGTATGGATGGGTGTGGATAGTATCCGTAGAGTTCAAAGTCATCTATGGTGATGTCTTCAACTGTTTTCGTTGCAATACTTTCAGATAGTTTTATAATAGGTCTCGACAACGGTGTCCGCGATAATTGTGTAGTAATTTGCTCCAAATGGTTTTTATATACATGGGAATCGCCAAAACTGATTATTAATCGTTTAGGGGCGAAACCACACATCTTTGATAAAATGTGTGTTAGCACAGAATAAGATAGAATATTCCAAGGCAATCCTAGAAATACATCACAAGAGCGTTGATACATGTGACAACTTAACTCTCCATGATTCACATAAAATTGACAACTGACATGACACGGTGGAAGTACTGTTTTACTCAAATCACATGGATTCCAAGAAGATAAGAAAATCCTCCGACTGGTTGGATCCGTTTTAAGCAATTGGATGATATTATGTATCTGATCATATTCTGTTTTTTTAATGTATTCAGCATCACACGTTTTGTATTCCTGTCCAAAGAATCGCCATTGGAATGAATAATTTGCCCCACAATCACCTTCTTCTAAATGATGCAATCCCACTTTTTGTTGTGAAGCTTTCGAAGAATTTCCGTTCCATATGTTTACACCTTTTTTCTTCAGAATATTTGCATCCGATTGTCCTTTCAGGAACCATAATAACTCTTCAATACAACTTTTCCACGGGACTCGCTTTGTTGTTAATACAGGTATGTATTCCGAAATATCGAACTCGATTCTTTCACCAAAGGTTGATATGGTTCCAGTTCCAGTTCGATCGACACGAATATCATTTCCCGAATTCAAAATACGTTTGCATAAATTGAAATATTCCTTTTCATGTTCATTATCATTGAGACCATTGTTCGTATAGATTAAATTCTGAACATAGCATTGTTCGGTCTCTACAAATGATGGATCATCGTATTCATCTAATTTGAACTTGGAGTCAATGTAAGGAAATGTACGGTCGCATTCATATTTTTTATCAACATAAGTAACATATAACTTGTCACATAAACCTATGAAATGTTCATACAGCATTTGACCTCCGATGATCATGACCTCTGATGAATATTTTTCAACATATCGATCAATTACAGAATATACGTCGAGTAGATTCGTAAATATTAAAGTTTCTGTATTCTGTACATCCGTTTTTGATGTTATGACAATATTGAGTCGATTTGTTAATGGTTTTTTAGGTAGACTCAAATATGTAGCGTACCCCATGACAACGATTTTTTCGTTTGTCAGTTTCTTGAATTTCAACAAATCGAAATGCAGGTTCCATGGCAACGCATTGGTTGCCCCGATCCCTCGATTCTTACAAAAAGCAACGACACAGCTATAGGAAACCATTAGATTAGCATTGACGCATAATTATAAATCAATTTATTAATTCCATTCTGGTGATTTCAAAACTTTTGATATTTCTGTTTTACGGTACAACGGGATATTTGTAATTTCGTGATTTTCCTTCAAGAAACTCACGAGTACTTTGGACTTATCCTTATTATACCTAAACGTGGTATTTGCGAATTTGGATTGTGTGCACGTTTTGAAAAAATCAACATTCAATATCGTGTACGTATATTCTAAGGTCCTCATTTTAGTATTTAATATTTATATACATATTACTAAAATTCGGTCAAAAAAAACTATTTAAAATCAAATCTAATTATTTATTCAGAAACAAATATGTCCCGGTAGCTCAGTTGGTAGTAGCGTTCGGCTGTTAACCGAAAGGTCACTGGTTCGACCCCAGTTCGGGACGTTTCTCATAAGTCTTGTTGGCGCAATTGGATAACGCGTACGCCTTCTAAGCGTAAGACTGCGAGTTCGAGCCTCGCACGAGACTGTTTTTTATTAGATTGTTGTTATGTTTTCCATATCAACAACATCATTTAAGTCAAAAACTTTCAATGTATTGTTTTTGAATTCCACTTGAAACAAGTGAGAAACGTTCAGTATTTTATTTCTTCTGACAGTTCCTTCACCATATTCCTTGTGTGAGATTTTTTGTCCAATATTAAATTGCATTTTATAATACAGATTACTATTTTCACTACCCGGGTTTATATACATATATTTTACACACCAAAAATCCTTTACTATTTAACTGAAAGGCGAGGTCAAGTGCTCTCAATATATTATCACGATTATCTTTCAATAACTTTGCTCATAAATAAATAGGTACCATCGTAAGATTTCGTAATCAAATGGAATTTCAGTTCTGTGAAACTGTCTATATTTGAAATGCTGTCAGTAGTTGTAATAGAATCGTAATAATAAGAGAATGTTATAGGTGAATAGGAGTACTGAACCCCTTCGGTGGTACTTCCTGTTGTGGTGTAAGTAATCTTTCTATACGGATTGACTTCATTCACACTCACTATGGATTGAACTAGATTGATGAGCTGTTCTTCTGTTTGAAACACATCATCGAGTGTTGCGATGATATATGTATCTACAGGGAAGTTTGCAGGTATATTTACAGGCTCTCTTCCAACCACACTATATACTTTGTTAGAATAGTTGAAGTTGAAATCGGTGATCCAAACTTCCTTGTGATAAGAATCGTATATAGATTTGATTTGTGTATTATTCAAGGATTTATCATATATGCGTATGTCGTCTAACAAACCATCAAAGAACTGATTGTCATCATTGAAAGCAATGTTGATATTTGAATCATTTGTTCCGATTGTTCTATAATCTTGCAAATAGTTCTCATAACATACATTGTATTCACCATCGACATAGGTTGTGATCATATTCTTGCTTGATTCATATACCGCAGCGACATGTGTATATCTCGACGTTGGAAGTTTTTGAATTACTGGCTGAGACGGTACTTTGTTGTTTTCGGATAGAACAAGTTGAGACACAACACCTTTGAATAACTGGAAAGAATCCATTGATCCCAAAAATCCGTTTCCTACTTTCACAACGTCAGTGCCGGAGATAAGATGATTAGTCATATCTGAAAGCACTGTATGGTACGATTTGAGCTGGTTATTAGAATAAAAAGCTATCTTTTTGTTGAACGAATCAATCGTTATTCCAATATTGACCCAGTATTCGGTAGTTAGTGTGTAATTTGTGCATACGAGTCTTTCGAAGTTTGAATTCGAAAGACTCGTATTCACATTTACAGCAGCACCCATTCCAGAATGGTATTCACAATAGAAATAGAATTGTCGTGGCGTGTTTGTATCTATGACGATAGTAGTCGTCGATGCTCCGGAATCAACTGTTACACCTGAAATGTATTCTGAACCACCGCCATTGGGTCCATCCAAAGTTTCAGAAAATCTTAACGGATGTGATGTTACAGCAGACCAATCAAACACGTACGTGTTACCTTCAATTAGGTCTAGAGTAGTTTCCTGCGTTCCATCGATGAAATACACATTAGAACCATCCACTGTTGCGACAGTGACTGTTTTTTCAATCGGAGTCGTGAGTTCGTTTTCGTCACCAACGCTGAAAAATAGGTTACCAGCACCATTGATACCGATTCTATATTTGTTTGCTTCGATTAACATGTTTTCACTTCCATCAAGTGTTGGTTTTATCCAAACACTGAGGGATAGCTTAGACAGGTCAGACCAGGAAGCGTCAGACATTATATCAATCCAACCCGACCGTTCGAATTTCATGCTCATACCATTTTCAAAATAACTCGGAGACTGACGCGTAGGATATGAACCGACGCCTTGATTTAGAACCCCATTTGTTCCATTGGACAAGCTATTCACAACGGTACCTGAAGATTGATTGAAATCATAATCGGCGATAGTGATAATTCTTTCTACAGTTTTCACATAAGATTCGATATGTACAGGGGACGTATCTGGTTTGTAATATAAGTCTCTGGAAGCTATCACAAGATTTCTGAATTGAGAACCACCAGATTCACCATATATTCCAAAATAACCCATTTGTTCATAACTTAAATTATTCCAAAATAATGCATTTTCGCTCTTTCGAACAGTTTTCTTTAATATACCATCTTGATATAAACGAATTTTCACGTCATCCACATAGATTGCAAATTTGGTGAAATATTGCAATAATGGATCTGTGGTCGAATCTGAAGTCGATACGTCGTTACATATCTTATAATACAATTCGTTTGTGTTCTTCCCAGTTCCCCAAATGATGCCATCCATTTCGGCATCAATTTCGGATTCTGTAGGTTGCAACTTGTCAATCGAAAATAAGTGAAGACCGACGAACGAGTTTGATGTTTTCAACTCACATTCCAAGAATAAGGGTAATTTATAGGATTGTTTCGATATCGTATGCATTTTGCCCACTATATCTGTATGATTTGACGCAGAGTTATAAGCTATCCGATCAAAATGTGACACGTTATAATTGTAATACAATTGATCAGTTGTATAATGAAGAATATCAGAGAAAGCAACGGCTGATGTTGTTGCTTTGGGATTGTAATTCAGTGTTACAAAACTGCGCATAGACGTATCACCCGCATCGTTCGAATAAAATCCAATCTTACCGCCCTCGGATACATAATTGTCCCAGAATGTTGAATCCGTGCTTGCGCTAATGGTTGTTACGAGGTTGTTGTTGTGGTATAAAAGTATGTGTTCTTCAGTAGCATAAATCGCGAGTTTGTATTCAACACCATTTACCGTATTTGCAACTGACGATGTGTCCGTATATACTGAACCAGATTGGCTATAATAATAATTGTTATTGAAAATTCCAAATACCATACCATTCACATCACCAACCGTATGCAGATTTACAGCCGTATTCGTACTTAACCGAAATACGTGCAAACCAAATGCATTCGCCACATTACCCGGCTTGACAATACACTCAACATACAAGGGTAGGGTATATGTATTTTTGCTTAAAATATGTCTCGCTGCCGTTGAACCACCTTGTGTAGATACGAAGTTTAATTTATCACTGTTTCCGTCGGTGTTGTCATATTTTAAGTGAATTGTTCCAATGTAATTGAACAAGGATGATGATACTATTGTGTGTGGGGGCATTGTAGAATATATGTTTTTGTCAAGCACTTGAAAGTTTTTGAAACCTCCAGATGAACTATTTGAAACTAACCTACACACGACGTCATTCGCGACATCATCCCACAGCACTGAATCTACAGTTCTAGATACCCGTGTTACTTCTTCACCGTACAAATAGTATATGAGATGAAGGTCATCCATAAACAACGCAATCGGAACATCTACAGACTCTGAACTGATCAATGAAGATGAATACGCCTGTTTGCCTTGAATGTTTAGATACAAACTACCGTTTTCGATACCGAAACCTAGATCTGGATTGGCTCCTTTCTTGATGACAGATATCGAGTTACCAACAAAATTTTCCTTCCCATTGGTTGTTAACGTTCCCTCGGGACTAAAAAATAAATATGCTGGAAGGCTGATCGATTTGTCTATCGTACGACCAGGATCCTCTGTATGTAATGTTGTTCGGGTAGAATCAGTATAAAATTCATAGTTGATCTGTGAATTAGAAATAATGGTCATCCTTACGTAATGATTTATGTAGTCTGGATTCTCCCAACCAACATCCCTTCCATAGTATGTATCACTACCACCATGTATTTGTCCTCTGTAGATTTGTATTCCGTTGGCAGATTGTTGTTTGATCGTGCACGAATTGTACTCAGACCACGAAGTAGGAATGGTTGTTGTGTCAGATCCTTCGGTAGAGGATGTTAATCCGAAACTGATATTAATCAGGTTGTTATATCTAGGGTCTGGTCCATCCGTTATGATATCTAAATCAATAACGTCCCCCACATCATATGTTGTGTTATCAAAAACAATAGATTTAGCACTTAAACCAGTCGTCCAAGTGTGTTCGAGTATAGTACTTGATGACTCAATGTTTCTTCCAAGCACCAGTGATAAGTGACCCACTGACCCAGGCGCTGTACTGTTAATAGTCGCTGTATTGATAAAGTCCCGTGTTTCTATGTTTCCTCTTCCACTATTCAGCGTTCCAACAAGGTTTAGATTATCCGCGTCACCCTGGTAAATCCACACGTCTGGAGCGTACCTTTCGCGATACCAACGGAACTCCATAGTTGCCACCTCCGATTCGGTAGTTATTGAGAACAGCGTTGTCGGCTCGGAGTTCAATGTCGAAATATGGCTGTGTGTTGTGTAAGACAGCCAATAATCAGTTCCCGAGTATGGTACAGGGTCTACTACTGTCCCTGTGACAAACACTTCGAGAGTGTAATCCACAAAAACACCTGATGCGTCGAAACAATGCAGTTGGTTCAAATTAGCAGTCGTGTTTCCGTTAGTCAATTGCCAGTCGAAGGTGTATTTGAGAGAAGTTTGAGTGGAAGTTTGTGTAGTTGGTGGTGCAATTTCCACCTGTAAGAAGATGGGTAAAGAAACCGAATATTCAGCATAATTTTCCGCTCCGTCTGTCGTTCCCGAAATAACACCGTCATTCGTGACCATATTATGTACAGTCATATCCGAAAATGGAACAGGGGGTATAGTAAAATCATTCTGATACACGGAATACATTGTTTGTTCGAATGTATTGTTTTCAATTCCATATCCCAGAGATATATCTAGGTCCTGTAAATCACCTTCAAAGTTTGTTCCACAACAAGTTAATGCGGATGTTATCTTTGGAATCGTGTGATTGAAAGCGATTTCATATTTGTTTCCGGTATCCTTTCGGAAAACAATCAGTTTGGCCTTGACCAAACTGACTTGTACCATCAGTTGAATGAATGTGTCGTTTTCCAGTGTTCCAATATCTAAACTTACCGTGTCGCCACCCACTACCAACTTTAAAGCGGAAGCAGTCAGACTTATCGTGAATTCATTCGAATGAATCAATTGAATCTCCGAAGGTAATGAAGAAACACGCACCGATATCTTTAGCAAGAAATTATTGAAGTCATAGTCGGTAATCAACGAATTGTCTATCTGTATGTCTTGTTCAGCTGTTAAACGAACTGCATACGTTCCACGTTTGTAACCATGCACATAGATTGGAGGTCCCCCTGTAACTGTTCCATGGTTATTTAGACCAGAAACATCAGACAACTGTGTGGTATTTCTTTCTTGAATGTCAAGACTTAATAGTGGGAACAGTTCGTCGAAACGCATCACGTCCGTTGATAGATAGGATATTTCGGATTCATAAATCGGTCGTTCTGCGATCACCAGCTCTGATATTTCTCCAGAAAACCCTTTTCCGATATCAATATTATTAGAATTCGTGACATTGGAAGGTAGATATGTTTTTTTATATACCAGTTCTCCGTTAATATATGTGGAAACTTGGTTGTTGATTGAACTATAATTGCCTGTGATATGAGACCATGTATTGAGTTCTAATTTCATGTTATTTAAATCATAATATAATGAACCAATTTCATTGGTTGTCAATGCTGTATCATATACAGTACAGTTATCTATCAATCCCTTGAAATATTTGTCATCATCTCTAGATTTGCCTACAATTACAGTTAAATTGTTTTCTAGGGCTTCGAACATGTCACTATCAACGTATTCAGACAACAGAGTATCATTTTGATAAATTCGAACGGTCTTGTCTGTTAAATTGAGGGTGAGAGAAAGCTGAACCCAATCATTTTTAATGTATGCCGGATCAATGGTTACAGTCATTTTAAGATAAATGAATATATATATTTTAATGCATATATTTACATGCGTTTTCAAATATCGTTAAAAAAATAGTATAGTTTTCTTTTTCAAATTGGACATGGGTTATTATTTGTAAAATGATTATACAATGCAGCATGGACAATAATCATATAAAAACAAAGAAATGTGTAAATATAATCATTTATTTAATGCAAAAACATGCGATCTATAATTTTTCGGTTGTCCAAAGAGAATTGACAGATGAATTGCAAACGTATTCTGAAGAAACATCAACAAAATTAAGTGTTGGAACTCTCTGGACAGTAGAATCATTAACAAACTTCATGGCTCACATCCTATGCTATGAAGATCAAAAGTAAAGAATTATTTACAGAAACATTTACCTAAAAGATTATGTCGGTCAACTATTGGAATCTACTTTGAATTCAAAAAACAAAACGATACTTAAAATTTATTGGTTCGAATTCACAAAGATTCGACACCCATTCTTCCCGATAATAAGAAATGTTCATCATAAACATATATATAATTTATCGAAAACAGTACTTTCGTTGCAGAAGTTTATGGTCGAGTATGACTCTAATGTTGCGGACATTGAGCAAACAGTAAAAAGATATGTCAAGACAAATCATGTCGATAGCCTTCAATGCAAAATTTGTCTTGATAACCGCATTTCACATGGCCTGATGCACGCAACCCATATATGCACAATTTGTATGACGTGCGCACAAAGAAGTATGGGTATATCTAGTGTATGTCCATTTTGTAGATTACCAATACAAGATACTATAAAAATAATAATATAAATTATACGTCAGATCACTCATCATGCGACCTAGACAAATCGATACTCACAGTTGTTCTTTGATGCGTACCGATAAACTTTTTCCTGAAATTCTCTTGCTCTTCGATGAATTGAACATAATGAAACTCGCACAGAATTATCGAGCTATTCTTCTGAAAATAGTTTAATATGGTTTCAGGTTTTGTACTAGAATCCAATACAATATGATGCTTTCCAGCTCGCCGACATTTCACGGTGTCATTGCCTTTTACGACAACCTTTTGACAAAATGTTTCTTTTCTTTTGAAACATTCACAACATGAAGCCATGTTTTAGTTTATAACGTTCATAATATATGAAAATCCAAATTATATTTGAACCGGATTAATTGAATTTCGTTTTTTTATTAAACATATTACATAAATCATCCATATGTACAGTTTTTTCCATGAATTGAATTGCGTACTTTACGGTATTGTATTGTCTGTCATAAAATACTGAGTTTGGATGGCAAACATGTAAATATTTAGATACATTCAAACACCCGTATATAGCGTCGTAGATTTGGTCAAAGACGAAACAATCAATATCGTCATCACAGAGTGGTTCATACTTTACCATACTTCCCTGTATCTCTTTCGGATCATCATCATCTTCAACAAGAACCCAGTACGGTATCCCAACTTGAATATTCTTTTGTTTTCCATTTTTCAGAATGTTGGTTATCACTTTATATTGAAAGTCTTCTTCAATCTCATTATTTCCATGTTTGTGAATATACTCGAACAAAGACCATATTTCGGCAATGATGATAATTGTCATGGGATAGTTAATATAGCAATGTATTTTGTGTCACTGTTTTTAATTTTCAATTTCTTTTGTATATTTTGTTTCCTGCAAAGATTCTATATACTGATTCATGGAATGATTTGTATATATATCCAAGAAGTGCGTATCTGTAGCGGGTTCCAAATGAACGGTATCTTCTTGCAAAAAGGTATGTGTGTATCCTAAAAATCCAAATGGAATTTTGCAAACGATATCATTTTTATTTTCGTAACTGTAAATCGTCAGGCCGGTTTTATCAACTAGTTCATTAAATTCCTTTTTGAACGAATTACCGCCTATTTTGGGACATCCAAACAAAACGAGTTCGAATTTCGAATGAAAACGCGCACCGCGTTTCTCATAGCTCTCGCACAATTCGCGCGCAATCAGTGTGGCACTCGCTGAACCGAGAGAGTGTCCGGTTAAGATAATTTTGTCGTACGCATCAAAGTCATCTAAGATATCTAATATGTCGTATTCATTCATACAATACGAAGCATATCTTGCGAACCCTCGGTGTACATCGTTTCTTTTCATTGCGATTG